>Ga0153999_1000542_pt1 | contig 16469 bp, 13 predicted proteins | sample TSNC083MetaG_FD_104675 | JGI IMG/M metagenome (GOLD analysis project Ga0153999, IMG submission 104675) | Attine ant fungus gardens microbial communities from North Carolina, USA - TSNC083 MetaG | ecosystem: Host-associated > Fungi > Mycelium > Unclassified | place: USA: North Carolina, Lumber... | reverse complement strand
GGATTACTATTTTGAAACAAAAGCAAGTTTTCAAGCCTTGATTGAAACCAATCAGTTAGTGGAGTATGATTTTTACCATGGAAACTATTACGGTGTCGGTGTAACTGCCATCGTTGAAACAACGAAAGAGCATCCAGCCTATAATGCGTTAACTTTTCCGGGCTTTCAAGCGGTCTTTGAGCGTTTTGGCGAGTCCGTCATTCCAGTTTTTTTTTGACGTTTCAAAAGAAAATATTTATCAACGTTTAAAGCAACGAGAATCTGATCCTAAAATTATTGAAGAACGTTTAAATCTTTATGATCAAGAAATTCTTATCAAAAACCAATTGGAACAATATCCTAATTATCAACGAATAGATGCCAATGGACCTATAAAAGAGGTCGCTGGCTTGTTACAAGAATGCATCAAACACTATTATTAATCAAGCAACTGGTGAGACAGAATCTAACATCAATTTTGTCTTGCTAGGTGCTTGATTTTTTTTGTAAAAAACTTGCATTCTGAATAGAGAGTGCTATAATGACATGGTGTCATATGACAATGTGTCATAAAAGGGAGGAACACAAATATGCCTACGAATACGTTTTTTCATTTGCCAGAAGAAAAGCAACAACGCTTATTAGATGCTGCGCAAATTGAATTTTCGCGCCATTCTTTACAAGAAGCGTCAATTGCAAATATTGTTAAATTAGCGGAAATTCCTCGCGGTAGCTTTTATCAATATTTTGAGAACAAAGAAGATTTGTATTTTTATTACTTTGCGACATTAAGAAAAAATAGTGAACGAGATTTAGAGAAACAAATTATTGCGGAAAATGGTGATTTAATCGAAGCCATGGATGTCTATTTCTCCAAAATGATTGTCGAAGTGCTAACTGGAGAGAATGCTTCTTTCTATCGGAATTTATTTGTCAACATGGATTATCGTGCTTCACGTCGGGTGACGGATAATTTAGCGACTGGAGAAGAGGAAAAAAATAGGAAACAGCACTGTCATAAGCATAGAGGAAGAAAAGGCCATGCTGCCTATGCAGAACATCTTTATCAAATAATTGATCGTTCGAAATTAACCATTGAAACGCCAAAAGAATTCACATGGTTTATGCAGACGGCGATGCATGCCGTTTTCTCAACAATTGTTGATGGGTATCGTCAACAAAGAGAAAATCCCGCCTATGATTCAACTGAAGCAGTCAAACAATTAAAAATGAAATTAAATTGGTTGAAAAATGGCGCTTATAAGTAGCAAAAAGGAGGAGAAGTTAGTTGATTAAACTAGTCAAACGGATGTCGTTATGGTCGGTCTTTGCAGCGGTTTTATTTATGATCGTGCAAATTATCGCAGATTTATATCTGCCCACATTAACATCTAATATCATTAATGACGGTGTCGCTAAAGGAGATATTAACTATATTTGGAGTACAGGAGTTGTCATGTTAGGCTTTTCTTTGATTAGCATTGTCGCTTCTATTGGAAATACTTTTTTTGCCACCAAAGAATCACAAAGTTTAGGAAAAAAATTACGGACTGATATTTATCGAAAAGTTGAAAATTTTTCTAATAATGAATTTGACAAATTTGGGACAGCTTCGCTAATTACACGAACAACCAATGATGTCAATCAGATTCAAATGGTTATGCAAATGTTTTTACGTTTAATGATTAACGCACCTTTAACGTTAATTGGTGCAAGTTTCATGGCGTATAACAAGGACCCACAATTAACGAAAATTTTTCTATATGTTTTACCAATTATGGCTGTTTTAGTGGGCGGTATCATGTTTTTAGCGGTTCCGTTATTTAAAAGCATGCAAAAGAAAACCGACCGTTTAAATTTAGTTTTTCGTGAAGGACTAACAGGGGTTCGTGTGATTCGGGCCTTTGGCAAAGCAAACTATGAAGAACAACGTTTTGATGAAGCCAATAAGGATTATACACAAACGGCGATTAAAGTGAATACGATTGTCGCTTTGATGATTCCTTTAATGACACTCATTATGAGTGGTACCAATATTGCAATCACTTGGTTTGGCGGTCATTATATTGCGGAAATGCAACTAGAAGTAGGGAACTTAATTGCCTTTATGACTTATGCCATGCAAATTCTGATGAGTTTCATGATGTTATCCATGATTTTTGTCATGGTACCGCGGGCGCAAGCTTCTGCTGATCGGATTAATGAGGTGCTAAATACTGATTCAGAAATCAAAGATGTACCCAATCCAGAACTACTCTCTCTAAAAGGCGACAAAGCAACATTGGCGTTTGAACATGTTAATTATCGTTACCAGCATGCTGAAAACTTAGCACTGGAAGATATAGATTTTTCAGCAAAATCTGGGGAGACGGTCGCGATTATTGGTGGGACTGGTTCTGGGAAAACAACGCTGGTTAATCTTTTACCACGCTTTTATGATGTTGAATCTGGCAAGATTTTGCTAAATGGTAAAAACATTAAAGATACGTCACAGCATAATTTACGAGAAATGATTGGCTTTGTACCGCAAAAGGCTGTTTTATTTACAGGAACGATTCGTGAAAATATGCAATACGGCGCCCCAAATGCGACCGATGAAGAAATTTGGCAAGCTTTAGAAATTGCGCAGGCAAAGGCGTTTGTTTCAGAATTGGCAGAAGGTTTGGATAGTCATGTCGAACAAGGCGGCGGTAATTTCTCTGGCGGACAACGCCAGCGGTTGGCTATTGCTCGTGCTTTAGTAAAACCAGCAGATGTCTATGTTTTTGATGATTCCTTTTCTGCATTGGACTTCAAAACAGATGCTAATTTAAGAAAAGCCTTAAAAGAGCAGATGACGGATGCAATTGTCGTTTTAGTGGCCCAACGTGTAAGTACGGTTATGGAAGCATCGACAATTTTAGTATTAGACGAAGGGAAATTAGTTGGTAAAGGAACGCATGAAGAGTTATTAGCGAATAACCAAACGTATCAAGAAATTGTACATTCTCAATTGAGAGAGGAGGACCTTGCATGAGTAGTCGACCAAAAGGCGGACCAATGGGCGGGGGACCAGGACGTAACATTGGCGCAAAAGGGCCAAAACCAAAAAATTTCTGGAAAACAGTGAAACGTTTATTTCGATACATGTCTAAACGAATGCTGTCAATTATTGCTGTCTTAGTATTAGCAATCGCAGCCGTCGTTTTCCAAATTCAAACACCAAAAGTATTAGGACAGGCAACAACTGAAATTTTTAAAGGCGTCATGAAAGGCGCTGCTGAAATGAAACAAGGCTTAAAAATAACATCTTTTCCAATTGATTTTGACAAAATCGGTCAAATTTTATTAATTGTTATTGCCATGTACCTTATTTCTGCTGTCTTTAATTTCTTGCAGCAAGTAATTATGACACGTGTTTCACAGCGAACAGTTTATGAATTACGTCAAGAATTAGAAGCGAAAATGAACAAAGTTCCAATTTCCTATTATGATACTCATAGTAATGGGGACATCATGTCACGGGCAATTAACGACATGGATAATATTGCGAGTACTTTACAACAAAACTTAACCCAATTAATTACCAGTATCGTGACATTTGTGGGTGTACTTTGGATGATGCTGACCATTAGCTGGCAGTTAACACTAATTGCTTTAGCAACAGTGCCATTAAGTTTAATTGTTGTGATGGTTGTGGCACCTCGCTCGCAAAAACATTTTGCGGCTCAACAAAAAAGCTTAGGATTATTGAATAACCAAGTTGAAGAAACCTACGGTGGTCACGTAGTAGTAAAAAGTTTCAACCACGAAGAAAGTGATCAAGAAGTATTTGAAAAAGAAAATGAAAAATTATATCATGCTGGTCGCAAAGCACAATTTATTTCAGCGATCATTATGCCTTTAATGAACTTTATCAAAAATCTAGGCTATGTGTTTGTTGCAGTACTTGGTGGCGTAAAAGTAGCGAATGGTATGATGGATTTAGGGGATGTCCAAGCATTTCTTCAATATACCAATCAATTTTCACAACCGATTACTCAAATCGCTAATTTGATGAATACAATCCAAGCTACGGTAGCTTCGGCAGAACGTGTCTTTGAAGTATTAGATGAAGAAGAAATGGTGGATGAACCTTCTGACGTACCAGTGGAAACAGATAGTCCTTATCGTGTTTCTTTTGAACATGTTGCTTTTGGCTATTCACCAGAGAAATTATTAATGAAAGATTTCAATTTAAATGTTAAACCTGGGGAAATGGTCGCAATCGTGGGCCCAACAGGTGCTGGAAAAACAACCCTAATTAACTTATTGGAACGCTTCTATGATATTAGTAGCGGCAGCATCAAATATGATGGCGTAGATACGCGCGATTTATCTCGCGAAGAGTTGCGAGCACACTTCTCAATGGTTCTTCAAGATACTTGGTTGTTCACTGGAAGTATCTATGACAATATTCATTATGGTAATGACCAAGCGAGCGAAGAAGAAGTGATCCGTGCGGCGAAAGCAGCCCATGTGGATGATTTTGTCAGAAAATTACCAGAAGGCTACCAAACGATTTTAAATGAAGAAGCCAGCAATATTTCTCAAGGTCAACGACAATTAATTACAATTGCTCGAGCATTCTTAGCAAATCCAGACGTTTTAATTTTGGATGAAGCCACCTCAAGTGTGGACACTCGAACAGAAATACTGATTCAAGCAGCAATGAATCGTTTATTGGAAAATCGGACCAGCTTTGTAGTTGCTCATCGCTTGTCGACTATCCGTGATGCTGATACGATTATCGTTATGGCAGAAGGTTCAATTGTGGAAACAGGAACCCACGATGAATTAATGGCAAAAAATGGTTTTTATGCTGATTTATATAACAGTCAGTTTTCAGAAGAAGTAGCCTAAAAGGCGAAGCAAAAAAATAGTAATTCATGATGAGGCTTCAGGAACCATAGTCGTAAAGACTGGTTCCTAAAGCCCTATTTTTTTGACAAAAAGTTAGCGAAATTGAAAAATTTCTATTTTCTTTTGAGAAAAACAGGATATTACTTGATGAAATAGCAAGAGATGTATAAAATGGGAGAGAAGAAAATGGAGGTAACAGAAAAAATGACTGAATTTCAATTAGAAAAAGCTGCGACATTAAAAACAATTGCCATTCGTGCGAAAAAAGTTGGCGAAATGGTCGACTTTTATAAAAAAGTAATGGGTTTTGTTTTAAAGTCAGAAGAAAATAACCTGTCTATCTGGGGTACACGTGAAGCAGGAACGCAATTATTAATTTTAGAAGAAACTAGAAAAGCCGAAGATTTTCATAATGAAGAAAAACAAATGGCTTATTTTTCAATTAAAGTTCCTACGGAAAAAGAATTTTTACAAATTGCTCAACGAGTGCTTGAACAAGACTACCCAATTGATGAAAGTTTCCAAATTGGCACACGTCAAAGCATGTTCATTACTGATCTTGAAGGCAATCAATTTGAGATTTTTCACGATGAAGCAACAGCAAATTCGACTTCTGAAAAGCAACCGATTGTGCTTAAAGATCTTATCAGTGAGGACTTAGAGCCACATCAAGGGTTAGCCGCTGGGTCATATTTAGCGCATGTGCAATTAAAAACAAACAATCAAAAAGAAATAAAAGCATACTATGAGGAAGTTCTGGGTTTAAAACGCAATGAAAAAGATCAATTTGTTTTAGAAGATGGCAAAGCAACTATTGGATTCCAAAAACCTGAAACAAGTGAAGTGGATCAATTACCTGATCCACACTTAGGTTTAGATTTCTTTACCATTAAGCTCTCTGATCAAGAACATATTTTAGCAATGGAGCAACAATTAACGGCAAAAAATCAAGAGTTCTTTATTGACCAGAAAAAAGCGATTGTCACTGTGTTTGATCCAATTGGCTTGGAATGGTGGTTTGTCTTAAAATAAACGCTTAGACAGACAAAATAAGCTTGTTTTAGCAAGTCTGGAATAAAGTCGGAATAAAAGTTTAACGCTACTTTTGTTCGGAACTTATTCTAGACTTTTCCTTTAATATTAAAAATAGAAGGTGAAAAAATGTACGAAAAAACAAAGTGGAAAATTCAAAAAATGATGAAAAAAGGTGTTTTTTCGGGGGCTAGTTTTTGTTTCATTGAAGGTGAAAAAGAGGAGAGCAATTGTTGGGGACTCGCACAAATAAAACCCACTAAAGAACAATTAACCTCGGCCATGCTGTTTGATGTGGCTTCTTTAACCAAAGTAGTCGGCACCACCACCGTTATTTTGCAATTAGTGGAAGAAGGAAAAATTATTCTAGATCAATCATTACAAACTTATTATCCCTCTTTTCAAGATTCTAATATTACAATCCGGCATTTGTTGACACATACGGCAGATTTACAAGGCTATATTCCTAATCGTGATCAGCTGAATGCCCAAGAATTAAAAGACGCCTACAATCATTCATTTCACGCAGGCACAGCGATAGGTAAAAAAGTTGTTTATACAGATGCAGGGACTATTTTATTAGGCTTTATGTTAGAAGAAATGATACAGCAATCAATGATAGAAATTTTATCTGAGCGAGTATTGCTTCCTTTAGGGATGAACGAAAGTACGTTTCTACCAAAGAATCCTTTAAACTGTGTGCCAACAGAATTACATGAACAACGAGGGGTGATTCGAGGTGCAACCCATGATCCTAAGGCATTTGTTTTACGGGAACATGCAGGGAATGCTGGCTTGTTTAGCAATGTCTATGATTTAACAAAATTTGTTCGAATGTATTTAAATCGAGGCAGTTATCACAATCACCAATTCTTGAAAAAAGAGACAATTGATTTGTTACTAGTTAACCAAGTGCCAGCTGCAGATAAACCACGTTCTCTAGGCTGGGATTTTAAATATGATGTAGCTACGCAACAGCCATTATTATTCCATACAGGCTATACAGGCACTTTTTTGCTAATTGATGTGCAAAAACAATCAGCGTTTATCTTTTTATCTAATCGAGTCCATCCAGAGGACCACCGGAATACTTATATCGAAGAAAGAGATCAGTTGTTGGCAACCTATTTAAAAGAGAAATCATCAGTTTCAGATGAAATGACTAGTTTTTAGTGATATAATGAGAGCGAATTCAATTTGGGAGGTCACAGTCAATGCAAGAACCATTATTTTTACAACCTGTTTTTCAAGAAAAAATTTGGGGCGGCAATCGTCTACACACGCTATTTGGTTTCGATTTACCGAGCGATAAAATTGGTGAAGATTGGGCAATCAGTGCACATCCACATGGCGTTAGTACTGTTTTAAATGGTGAATTTAAAGGAAAAAAATTAGATGAATTGTGGGCAGACCATCAAGAGCTATTCGGCTATGCAGGTGGTGCTGTCTTTCCATTATTAACGAAAATTTTAGATGCTGCAGATGATTTATCCGTGCAAGTTCATCCCGATGATGCATATGGCCAAAAACATGAAGGCGAGCTAGGCAAAACTGAATGTTGGTACATTATTGATGCAGAACCTGGCGCTGAAATCATTTATGGACATCACGCGAAAACAAAAGAAGAACTTGCAGAAATGATTGAAGAAGGTCGTTGGGACGATCTTTTAAGAAAAGTACCAGTGAAAAAAGGCGATTTTTATTATGTACCAAGCGGCACTATTCATGCCATCGGCTCGGGTATTTTAATTTTAGAAACGCAACAAAGCAGTGATACTACGTATCGGGTTTATGATTATGATCGAACAGATGATCAAGGAAAGACCCGGGAATTGCATATTCAACAATCCATTGATGTGACAACCGTTCCGGCAAAGGATCCTGACCTCTCTATTCAACAAGAAAATCAAGGACAATCAAGCATTGTTACTTATGTAAAAACAGATTTCTTTAATGTTTATGAGTGGCGTGTCAGTGGGATTCTAAAAGTTAAAAAACAAGCACCTTATACATTAGCAACAGTTATTGAAGGTGTGGGTCGATTGATTACAGAAGATGCTACAAAAGCAGATGTGGCTACTTTTGATTTGAAAAAAGGCGATAGCTTTATCTTTCCAACAGATATTCCGAGCTGGCGTTTTGAAGGTGATTTAACGATTATAGCTTCAGAACCTGGCAGTCGCTAAAAAAATGAGGAGATCATCAACAGATGATTTCCTCATTTTTTGGCATTAAAACAGTTTATTTTGTTATAAAGGAACGTTTAGGTAAGGCAGCGATAACAGCTGTGACGATGATGACTGATAGCAGACGATCCCCGTAATCTGTTATCAATTGAACCAACAGGACGCTTGCTAACTGATTTAAGCCTAAACCATATAAAAATTGGACAATTATGCTGGAGCCAGCAGAAGTAATTCCACCAAATAAACAAACTGTGATTAAGGAAGAAATCACTGTTCCTGGTATCGTTAACCACAACGTTTTAAATGGTAATTTGGTTACTTTTAACTGCTGATGAAGGAGCAAACCTGCTAAAATTCCTGTGCAGAGTTGGACAGGTGAATAATACAGAGAAAAGATATCCGTTGTCAATCCAGTTAATAGACTTGTTAAAATACCTGTCAGTGCACCAAAGAGTGGGCCTAATAACGCACCTGTAAAAATAGTTCCCGCACTATCAAGATAAATTGGTAAACGAAGGAGTAACGCAATGGTACTGCCGAGGTAATTTAAAGCAACACTAAAAGCGATAATTGTAATGATTCGTGGTGTTATTTTTTTCATGGTTATCCCATCCTTAAATTTTTGAAATCTCTTTCGATCTCATCTATTTGTACATTTAAAAGAATGGATAGAAACTTCACGAAAAACTGTTGACTATCAACCGTAGTCAAGACATGACAATTAGCTGGTTGCTGCTGGAAATGATACTGATCGATCATTGATTGCCCCATAGCAATGCCGTCAGGAACAATTTGTCCGTAACTGGAAAAGCCTTGGCAGAGCGTAGGATCAATAAAATAAGCAACCGCTAAGGGATCGTTGATAACACACCCTAAAATACGTTCATATTTCCAATGAAAATCAAAATAAAATTGAGTAATCTCAGCGAGGTAATTCCCCATTTTGGGGTTGAGTCGTTGACAATAATTGAGAATTGTTGGTGTAAAAACAATTTCTCGTGTGACATCTAAGCCGACCATCTCGATTTTTGCACCTAATTTCTCAAAAACCCAAGCTGCTGCATCAGGATCACACCAATAATTAAATTCTGCAACAGGAGAGCAATTGCCGTGGCTTTTAAAGGTACCACCCATTGAGACAAAACGTTGAAGATTTCGCCCCAGAAGAGGTTCTTTTTTTAAAGCCAAAGCAATATTTGTTAAAGGACCAAGGGCAATGATTGAGCAATCGGTAGCTTGTTGAAAGGCTTGTGCTAAATAGTCAGCAGCGGAAAGCGCTTGTGCTTGGATTTTGCTAGTTCTGGGGAAATATGTTTCACCTAAACCATCCATGCCATGTGTATCTTGTGCACTAACAAATGGCCGTTTTAAAGGGCTAGCAGCCCCTTGGTAGACAGGAATATCTAAGCGATTAACTTTTTCCAAACATTTAAAAACATTTTCCACGCCAATCTCCACAGGGACATTTCCGCAAACAACTGTAATCGCTTGGACATCTAGCTCTGGTGAAGCAAGTGCATACAAGAGAGCAAGCGTGTCATCAATTCCAGGATCACAATCAATAATTACTTTTTGCATTTTTTCCAATCCTCCTTTTTCGTTAACTGCAAATGATAACTCTTGTTAAAAAAGCTATGACTTGAGTTAGTATTGAGAGATACTTAGTTTTTTATTCTGGGAAGTTTCCGAACCAGTCCGAGAAATTCTCGATTTTAAATGCACCTCTTTATCTTACTATATTTTGTAAAGATGTAAATAGTTGTCGGAGAAATGAAAAAGAATCTAGTCCTATATGTAGGAACTAGATTCTTCTTTTATTTATAAAGCGTTTCAGGAATAGCGATCGGTTCACCATATTTTTTCTCTAAAGCGGTCCGAATTAACCGAATCCCTAGATTTTTGTTGCGTGCTAAGATTGGACCGTGGAAGTAGGAGCCAAACACATTTTTATAGACAACGCCTTCGCCATTATCTTGACCGTTATTGCCTTTGCCTTGTTTGACTGTTCCTAAAGGTCGTTCACCTTCGCCTAAAAAAGTCATGCCGTTATGATTCTCAAAACCATAATACGTTTCATCAAATTCTTCATTATAAATTTCGATATCACCAATGAAACGATTGTTGTCTTGGCTCAAAGTGTAATGATCTAATGCACCGATTCCTTTAATTTTTTCGCCTTGTGCGCCGACATAGTAATGTCCTAGAAGTTGATAACCACCACAGATAGCTAACAAGACGCCGTCATTTTCAATATAAGAAGTCAAAGCTTCTTTTTTATTCTGAATGTCTTCTGAGATGATAAATTGCTCGAAGTCTTGACCGCCACCAACAAAGACTAAATCATATTTTTCGGGATCAAACGGTTCGTAGATACTGATAATTTCTGATCGGAAGGTAACGCCCATTTTTTCGGTTAAATATTTAAGCATCAATAAATTTCCGTTATCTCCGTAAGTATTTAATAAGTTGCCATATAAATGACAAACGACTAATTCTTTAGACACCATTCATTCCCCCTTGAATATACCCTTGGGCTGTTAATGATTTTCTTAATTGCAAAACAGCAGTATAGGTTGCCAAAATATAGACATGATCTGTCGGCAACGTTTTAATTTCTGAAATTACTTGTTCTAAATCAGGAATTTCTAGTAATTTTTCTTCAGGAATACCCGCAACTTTTAAACGCAAGGCCATATCTTCATGGCGATCACCGCCAGCAATTACTTTTGGAATGTCCATATCAGCAAAGGCTTCATGATTACCATCCCAAATCCAACTGACATCAATTCCATCTGCATAATTGGCATTTAATAATGAAACCAGCGAGAAAGAGTAAGGGGCTAAGCCCATCATATCAATGACCTGATTTAAACCAACGGGATTTTTTACTAAAACTAACGTACATTCTTTATCGCCAACTTTAATAGTTTCTTGACGCCCAAAAACTTTTTCATCATAAGCTAAGCCCGCTCGGATTTTATCTGGTGCCACCTGATAATATTCTGCTACCGCTGTGGCCGCTAGCGCATTATAAACATTATACATCCCACCAACAGCAATGCCGTATTCTTCGCCATCAATCACAAAATCAGCAGATGTGTTATCCATCCGGACCATTTCCGTTAACTGCACATCCAATTCAGGGCGTTTGAAGCCACAATTTGGGCAATAGTAATCACCTAAATTAGCATACGTAATCATTTTATAATGAAGAATATGATTACATTTTGGACATAAAACCCCATCTGTATTGTAATGAGCCAATTGCTCTTTCGGTGGTAAATGATTAAATCCATAGTATTTGCGAGGATTTACAGTTTCTTTTGAATTAAAAATTGGCGAATCACCATTGCACAAAATAGTTGCTTCAGGAGCAGCAGCGGCGCCTTCCATAATTAAGCGATACGTCGTATAAATTTCACCATAGCGATCCATTTGGTCGCGGAAAATATTCGTAAAAACAAATAATTTTGGTTGAATATATTTAGTGACACGGCTTAAACTTGCTTCATCAATTTCTAAAACCGCAAATTTCTTTTGTCCTTTTTTCGCCTTGGCATTTAAAAAAGTAGAGACAATTCCTTGCTCCATGTTAGCACCCGTTGGATTTGTTAATACCTCATCAAATTCTTGGCGTAAAATGTTAACAGTTAAAGCAGTTGTCAATGTTTTGCCGTTCGTTCCAGTGACTACGACAATTTCATAGTCTTTTGCCAATGTATCTAAAATTTTAGGATCGATTTTTAGGGCTAATTTCCCTGGGTAGCTACTGCCGCCTTTAAAAAATGTTTGTAAAACCCATTGCGAAGTTTTTCCTGCAGCAATTGCTAAATGACTTCGAATCCCCATTTGTTGTCCCCCAATTTCTATATCTTTAATTTTTCGTTATTTTAAATTAAACTCAATCTATCATACCATAACTAAAATAAAAAATTAATTCCTTTTACTTTTTCTTACTATTATTTAAAAAGTCTTTTAGAAAAAGTAGAATAGTGAAGGAAAAAAGAGAATAGACGACTTGTCTTAACAACAAATCGTCCATCGATTTCCATTTTTATTTCGCATCAATATAACTGTATAGCGTATATTTAGAAATATTGAAGAAGTTAGAAACTTTGTCTCCAGATTTAGTGACTAAGAAGGCGCCTTTATTGTTTAAAAATTGAATACACTTGATTTTATCGTCCTTCGTCATTAATGGGACCGGCTTGCCAACTAATTTGACTGATTCGTGAATTAAATCGTCTAACAACTCATTAACATCCTGAGGAATGTAATCAGGGTCTTTATCTTCTTCAGGTTCTGCAGTGGAAATCAAAGATTTTAAGTTTGACTCTGCAGCAATCAATGTAGTGATGTCGTAGTTAATAGCAAAAATACCATCGAGTTGACCATTCTCATCTTTAAAATACATTGTACTAGATTTTAAAATACGACCATCATGGGTGCGAGTCAGATAGTTAATATGATCATTCAACTCACTAGGGTCTTTTTTTAAGGCTTCTAAGACTACTTGAGAAGGTCCATCGCCCAGATGACGAGAAGAGACATGACCATTTTCAATGGAAACAATAGAATTGTTAATATTGTCTTCATTGATTTGGTGGATAACGACTTCGCAGTTTTCCCCAAATTGACCAGCTAAACCTTTAGCAATTTGTGTTAAAAAAGTAAGTTTTTCGTCGGATAACATAAATAAGCTCCTTTCTAATGTGCCTGGCACAAACAGTTTTTATAAGATTGTGTCAAATTTAACATAATATTTTTAAATGGAATAGGCAGGGCTAAATCCTTTAATGTCGCGTACTACCTGTTCTGAAAAATAATGATAGCATGATAAAAATAATAATACAAGATAACGGCTGTTAAAATTCTAAAAAATATTTTTTAGGTAGCATTGTTTTTTTTAAGGTAAGGTGATATACTTTAATCAAGTTAATGAGTTCGTTAGTAAAAAAATGCAAGCGCTTCAAATACTTTTCGTAGAAATATAGATTAGAAAAGATAGACAAGCTATATTCGTGAATGATTGAGCGATTGATTTGTAAGCGTTTGCTAAATGTGGGGAATAGGTTGGAAAATAGGAGGAGAATACATGTTATTAATTGGAAATGGGCGTTTAATCACTCGGGATGCGCAGAATCATTTTTTTGAAAATGGGTGTGTGGCGATTGATGGTCAAGTTGTGAAACAAGTCGGAACAACAGAAGATTTAAAGCAAGCTTATCCAGAAGCGACATTTATTGATGCTAAAGGTGGAGTGATTATGCCAGGCCTTATTAACATGCACAATCATATTTATAGTACCTTTGCACGTGGGTTAAGTTTAACGAATTATCATCCTAAAAATTTCATGGATATTTTGGTAGATCAATGGTGGCGAATTGATCGTGCTTTGACATTAGAAGACACTTATCAAAGTGGTAAGGTTGCTTATTTAGATAGTATTCGCAACGGCGTTACAACTGTCTTTGATCATCATGCTAGTTACGGAGAAATTACAGGGAGTTTAACCCAATTATCTAATGCAGCGGACGAGTTAGGGATTCGGACCTGCCTTTGTTATGAAGTTTCTGATCGCGATGGTGAGCAGAAAATGCGGGAAGCAGTTCAAGAAAATGCCGCCTTTATTAAAGCCAGTTCCTTAAGAAATGATGATATGCAAAAAGCGATGATGGGTATGCATGCAGCATTTACTTTATCAGATGCTTCTTTAGAATTATGTGCAGCCAATACGCCAGATGGGATTGGTTATCATATTCATATTGCAGAGGATTTAGCCGATGTTCATGATTCTTTGAAAAAATATGGGAAGCCGATTGTGAACCGATTATTTGATTTAGGAATTTTAGGAAAACAGACAATGGCAGGCCATTGCATCCATATTGGACCTCATGAGATGGAATTACTAAGAGATACAGACACAATGGTGGTCACGAATCCAGAGTCGAATATGGGGAATGCGGTCGGTTGCCCACCTGCGATGCGCATGTTTAATGAGTATGGTATTTTGATGGGTCTTGGCACAGATGGTTATACGAATGATGTGACGGAATCTTATAAGGTAGGAAATGTTATCCACAAACATCATTTAGCTGAGCCAAATGCGGCTTGGGCAGAAATTCCCACAATGCTGTTTGATAATAATCCGCAAATGGCTAATCGCTATTTTAAAACAAAGCTAGGCGTTTTAGAACCTAATGCAGCAGCAGACGTCATTATTGTTGATTATCATGGCCCGACACCAATGACAAAAGAGAATTATAACATGCACATTTTATTCGGCATGAATGGTGGGATGGTCACTGACACGGTGATTAATGGAGAAATTCGGATGCGTAATCGTGAAGTTCAAGGAATTGATGAAGAGAAAGTTTGGCATGATGCGCAAACGCAAGCACAATCTTTCTGGAAACGAGTAAATCAATAGCTTTCATTATAAATAAAAGGAGTGACGTTAATGAGTGATATTATGCATCCCATCTCAATTGATGCTTTGTTAAATTGGATTTTTAGTGAGTATCAACAAGATGGCACAATTTTTGGCATTCGTAAATTTTATCATGCGGATCCTACAAAAACGATTTCGTTATTTGGAGAAAAAATGGAAACCCCTTGTGGTCCAGCAGCAGGTCCTCATACACAATTAGCACAAAATATTATTGCGGCCTATTTAACAGGTTCTCGTTTTTTTGAAGTTAAGACAGTCCAGATACTGGATGGAGAAGATTTACCAGTGAGTAAACCATGTATCGCAGCAGCGGATGAATGTTACAACGTTGAGTGGTCCACAGAACTGCGTGTTCCCCAAGCTTATGATGAATACGTCAAAGCATGGTTCGTTTTGAAGTTACTGAGTAAAGAGTTCGAGCTAGGTGACCCGAATGGTTTCATTTTTAACATGAGTGTTGGCTATGATTTGGCAGGGATTCAATCGCCAAAAATTGATCGTTATATTAACGAAATGCAGAACGCAGAAGGAACGCCGATTTGGGCGGAATGCCAAGCAGCTGCCAAAAAATATCTATCTTATTTTAAAAAAGTAGATGACTTATATATCGAAGCAATTAGTCCTAAAGTCTGTCATTCTATTACGCTGTCGACTTTACACGGCTGTCCATCAGATGAAATTGAACGAATTGCGGCCTATTTATTAAGTGAAAAAGGGCTCCATTCCTTTATTAAATGTAATCCAACCATGTTAGGTTATGAATATGCGCGTCAAACGATGGATGAGCTAGGGTTTGATTATATGGTTTTTGACGATCACCATTTTAAAGAAGATTTACAATTTGAAGAAGCAGTACCGATGTTACAACGTCTGCAATTATTAGCCAATAGTAAAAATCTAAGCTTCGGAGTTAAAATTACGAACACTTTCCCGGTAACGATTGCAGCAAATGAATTACCTGGTGATGAAATGTACATGTCAGGACGTTCGCTATTTCCTCTTAGTATTTCATTGGCACAAAAATTATCAGAAGCATTTGATGGGAAACTACAAATTTCTTATTCTGGCGGTGCAGATATTTTCAATAGTAAAGAAATATTTGATGCTGGGATTTGGCCAATCACTATGGCAACGACGCTGTTGAAACCTGGTGGCTATCAACGAATGAATCAAGTTGCTAATGTATTGGGCGCAGCAGAATATCCTCAGATGGTTCATGTCAACTTGGATAAATTAGCTCAAGTTGTTGAGAAAGCTAAAACACAAGCGCGTTACCAAAAATCAATTAAATTACCAGAAAGTACCAAACTAAGAAAAACAGTTCCGTTAACAGATTGTTATATTGCTCCTTGTCGAAGTGACGGTGGTTGTCCAATCAATCAGGATATTCCTGCTTACCTTCGTTATGTCAGTGAAGGTAATTATTTAAAGGCCTTGCAAGTAATTGTCGATAAAAATCCATTGCCTTTTATTACTGGAACCATTTGTGCACATCCTTGTATGACTAAATGTACACGTCAATTTTATGAAGAATCTATTCATATTCGGGAAGTGAAGTTAGAAGCAGCTGAACATGCTTATGATGAATTATTGACGACACTAGAAAAGCCACAGCCAAAAGAAAATGCACCTAAAACAGCTGTTGTGGGTGGAGGTCCTGCAGGGATCTCTGCTGGGTATTTATTAGCACGTGAAGGCATGCCTGTTACTGTGTTTGAAAAATCCGAGACAATTGGGGGCGTTTGTAGCCAGATTGTACCAGAATTTCGAATTTCTATGGAATCTGTTCAAAAAGACGTTCAGTTAGCGGAATTTATGGGAGCTGAATTCCTTACAGGACAAGAGGCGCCATCATTGGCGGAATTGAAAAACCAAGGCTATACGAATGTTATTTATGCCATTGGTGCATGGAAACATGGGGTCCTTCGTTTAGAATCTGG
>Ga0153999_1000541_pt1 | contig 16470 bp, 12 predicted proteins | sample TSNC083MetaG_FD_104675 | JGI IMG/M metagenome (GOLD analysis project Ga0153999, IMG submission 104675) | Attine ant fungus gardens microbial communities from North Carolina, USA - TSNC083 MetaG | ecosystem: Host-associated > Fungi > Mycelium > Unclassified | place: USA: North Carolina, Lumber... | reverse complement strand
GCCATCCCGGCCTTTACCGCCGTATTGACAATTCCGGTTCCCAGTGGTTTGGTCAGAATCAGGCAGTCCCCGGGTCTGGCTCCGCTGTTTTTCCAGAAAGCGTTCGGATGTACCAGACCGGTAACACTCAGCCCATATTTAGGAACATCATCCTGAATCGAATGACCGCCCGCTAAAACCGCCTCCGCCTCCTTCACCTTATCGGCACCCCCGCGCAGGATCTCGCCCAGAAACCGGGGATTGACACAGTTTGGCCAGGCCACAATATTGAGCGCCAGCTTCGGTTCCCCGCCCATCGCATAGATATCGCTCAGCGCATTGGCTGCCGCGATCTGTCCGAACAGATACGGATCATCCACCATCGGAGGAAAAAAATCAAGGGTCTGAATCAGCGCCAGGTCATCGGCAAGCTGATAAACTGCCGCGTCATCAGAAGTCTCAATGCCAACCAGCAGATTGGCATCGGCAAACCGGGGCAGCCCGGTGAGGACTTCTGCCAGCGTGCCCGGTCCTATTTTAGCCGCGCAGCCGGCCGTATGAGTCATCTGCGTCAACTTTACTTCATTATCTGGTATCATAATATTTGTCTCCTTCCACAATTTCCCGGATCTGCGTATACTGCCTCATTAACTCCCCATCACTCATCCGGCAGTTGGCCGGACTTGTCGACGGCAGCATAATGCAAGGCAGATGGCAGAGCGGTTCACAATATTTCCGGTACAATCCCGCTGCTTTACTGCCGGTTGTAAAGACCTGCCGGATCTTTGCCTGCTGCAGGATGCGGTTCATATCATTGGGAATGGGATTCTTAATACTGGCATCGGCGGCACCGTGAATATCACAGCCCGCCAGAACATCCCAGACCGCGATGTGGCGGCGCAGCAGCATTTCCTTCTTAGCTTCTATAGTAACCGGCATAGGTTCTTCCAATACCTGTGACAATATTTTCCAGAACCGGTTCCGCGGATGCCCATAATAAAATCCCTGTTCTCTGGACATCGGTGACGGTATTGTTCCCAGTACCAAGACCCGGGATTTTTGATTAAATACCGGTTCAAATTCATGCATAATTCGTTCCATAACATCTTTCCTTTTTGCAAAAAGTCAGCAGGGAATCTCCTGCTGCAGCGTCAGAGAATAAATAATTGTCTCTTTCACCGTCTTTTCTGTCATCTGCTCCAGCGCCCGTTTATAATAATCCAGTTGTTTTTTATAATGGTCTATAAGTACCTGCGCCTCCAAAACCCGGTCGGTTTTGTAATCGACCACCACCAGAGCATCACCTTCCTCCATCCAGGCGTCAATGATCCCCTGGATCACGACCAGTTCGTCCGTATCACCGACCCCCATCTCATGTGCCGGTATCCCCATGACAAACTGCTGCTCTTTATGCAGACGGTTGGCTGCCGCTGCCAGCACCATCCGGGCTCCGAGATCAGATTGAAAAAACTGCCAGATCGTTTCCACGTCAATCAATTCGTAATTTTCCCGGGAAAACCTCTTTTCCGCCACCATTGCACTCAGCAGAGCTGCAATATCGTCCCGGGAACTGATTTTGGCAAACGGCAGCAGCTCCAGCGCCCGGTGGTAGGCGGTTCCCCTGGTGGCACCATAGCCGCTGTCCGGCACCCGCTCTGCTGCAAGCCGGGTTTTCGTTTCCCGGACCGGTGCCGGCAGTTTTATGCTCTCTGCTTCATCGGTGAGCTGTCCCTGTTGCTTCAGTTCCGACACCGACATCTTGGTATGCAGACGGACATCGACCACAAACGGATAAGTGAAATTCAGCCGGTGTTCAAGCATTTCATGCCACTGCGGCTCGTAAACTTTAGTGGTATCCAGGTTTAAAAAAAACTCCTTAAATTCCTGGCTGCGAATCTGCCGGTGCAGCTCCGGCGTCACAAACTCCGCGATCGGAACCTGGGTCAGGCGGGATCCGCTGCTGCCGCTGCCCATACTCATCAGAATCCAGTCCAGGTAAGAATTGGCAGTGGCTAAAACTGTATATGGGATTTGTCCGTCCACCAGCTGAACCTGCTTATATTTTTCGAGGGTTTTTGCCAGATAGCGGTCGGTTCCCGTCATAATCAGCCGTTCCTTAGCACGGGTCATCGCCACATACAGAACCCGCAGCTCCTCGCCCAGACTGTCAAGCTCCATTTTCCGGCGCAGCACCTGTTTTTTCAGGGTTGGTGTCTTTAAACGGTGCTCCACATCCACATAATCCGTTGCAATCCCCAGCTCCGGGTCAATTAAAACCTTCCCGTAGACATCCTGGCGGTTGAACTTCTTGCCCATCCCGGCCAGAATCACAACCGGAAATTCCAGTCCCTTGCTTTTATGGATACTCATAATCCGAACCGTATTGTCTTCTTCGCCGACCGTTGCCGCTTCGCCATAGTCGGTCTGATAGCGTTTCAGGTTCTCGATATAGCGGATAAAGTGAAATAAGCCCTTATAGCTGGTCTGCTCATAGGCCGCCGCCTTTTCCACCAGCATGTCCAGATTGGCGCGGCGGGTTTCGCCGGCCGGCATCGCCGCGACATAATTATAATACCCGGTTCGTTCATAGATCTGGTACAGCAGCTCATGGATCGGCAGATACCGGCTTTTTGTGCGCATTTCATCAAGCAGTGCCAGAAAGGCTAAAACCTTCACATTCCCGGCTGCCGCATAAAGATGGACGGCGGCATAAATCCCCCTGTCCTGCCTTTTTTCCAGACTGCGGCGGGAAAATACCATCATTTCCGCCAGCTCCTGATCGGTCATTCCGGTCATTGGCGACTTCAGCACCGCGGCCAGCGGAATATCCTGCATCGGATTATCAATCACGGACAGCAGGCTAAGGACAGTCTCTACCTCAATTGTATTAAAATACCCCATCCGGGATTCCGCGTAAGCCGGAATCCCCTCATTCATTAAAAGCTCCAGAAAAACTTCCGTCCAACCGGCGGTACTGCGCAGCAGCACGACAATATCCCGATATTTTGCAAGGCGGTAGCCGCCGTTTTCGTGAAGATTTTTATCCCACACCAGCATCCCTGTCTGCGGATCGGTCATTTCCCTGATTCTGGCGGCAATCAGCCTGGCTTCGATTTCCCGGGCCGTAAAATCCGCCGCTTCCTCTTCCATTCCGGCCAGACCGGCGGCTCCTGTGTCCACCACCAAAAGCTCCGGCTCTACGGCTTCCCGGTCCTTGAACGGGGGGAATACTGCGCCCGGATGGAGCGCCGCCTCATTGGTGTAGCGGATATTCCCCAGATTGGGAGTCATAACCCGGTAAAATATTTCATTAATCCCGTAAAGTACAATATCACGGCTGCGGAAATTCTGATGCAGCTCAATCTTCTGCTGACGGCTGTCGGATGTATTGTAAGGTGCAAACTTCTCATACTTTTCCAGAAACAGCTCTGGTCTGGCCAGCCGGAATTTATAAATGCTCTGCTTCACATCACCGACCATAAAAACATTGGGGCAGCCAAACCGTTCCCGTGATACGGCATGGATCAGCGCTTCCTGGACCAGGTTGCTGTCCTGGTATTCATCCACCAGCACTTCGGCATACAGCCCGCTCAGCTCATCGGCTACATTTGTATAAACCGGCGTTTCTCCGTCCCAGTCAATCAGCACCCGCAGTGCTTCATGCTCCAGATCGTTAAAATCCACCACATTCCGGTCATGCTTTTTTTCCTGGTAGCGACGGGAAAAATCTTCGGCCAGCTCAAGCAGCATTTTGGCGGCATCCGCCGTTCCCGCCAGATCGCGCTGCATTTCTTCGGGGGTAGAAAAACAGTATAATTCCCGCATTTTGGTGATTGTTTTTTTGACCCGATCCCGACAGCCGGTGACAGCCGCTTTCTTCTCCTGGTCGACCTCCTTACTGCGTACCGCCGCCAGCCGGTCCCAGCTGACCGCCGAAAGCCTTTGATACAATTCTTCAAAGTCTGCCACCCGATTCAGCGCCATAACTATAACCATATCCTGCTTAAGCATCGGCTCATAGGCGCACAGAAAATCATCCTCCATACATATCTGGTGCGCCTCACAAAGCTGCTGGTGAAGCTCCTGCGTCTGCTTTTTGACATCAGCCAGCAAAAATTCCATCCAGCCGGCGGAAGGTAAATCCGCCGCCGCCGAAGCTGCCAAAAGCTCCTCCCGGCAGTGCTCCAGCCAGCGCCCGGGATAGGGATTGCTCTGGGAAAAGGTATATACCTGCATAATATAAGTTTCAATTCCGGCATCACTTTTCCCCTGGGCATAGGTTTCGACAAACCGTTCAAACGGCTCGCCGCCCTGTTCATAATAAAACTCCAGCATTTCCGCCATTGCATCCGCCCGCATCAGGGTCAGCTCCCCGTCATCGCCGATCCGAAAGGACGGATCCAAATCCAGGCGGTTAAAGTGATTCCGGATCAGTTTTAAACAGAAGCTGTCAATGGTTGTAATTGAGGCATGGTGAACCAGTGCCGACTGGATCTGCAGATGCTCATCATGAGGCGTCTGTTTCAGCCGTTTTTCAATGGCAGTACCGATCCTTTCCCGCATCTCTGCCGCTGCCGCATTGGTAAAAGTCATCACCAGCAGCTGGTCAATATCGACCGGACGTTTATGATCCGTTATGAGCTGGATAATCCGCTCCACCAGCACTGCCGTCTTGCCGCTTCCGGCTGCCGCACTGACCAGCAGACTGCTGTCCCGGCTCTCAATTACCTGCTTTTGTTCGGTTGTCCAGTTTACTGACATATTTCCTCCCAGACCTCTTCTGTCTTTTTGCTCCTTAGACTTCGGTATTCAAAGCCGGCGGTTTTTTTATCAAAGCCGCAGACGGCATGATACGGACAATAATCACAAGCTGTCCGCAGACCACTTTTGTACGGCACCGTACCGATTTCTCCGGCGAGCATCTCCCGGCCGGTTTCCTTAAGTTTTTTCTGCACATAGGTACGCAGTTTTTCAAACCGTTCACGGGTTGCCACCGAAGACCGGCCCTCCTGAACTTCATCGTTTTTTAAGACGACCGGAATAATATCGGACTCTTTAAAAATATCGTGATCCAGGTGCCGGATCACCTCCAGCTCACTGTTGACCAGACCGTTCATTTTTAACTGCCTCAGGATTTCGGCATCAATTTCCTCCGGGGACTGTTCGGACCCCTTCTGAATCAGAGGGTTCTGGATATGGTAGTAAAAGATCCCGGCCGGCACCACTTCCTTGTCCGGATAATGCTGCCCGGTCATCTCCATGACCGCATCCATATAAACCACCAGCTGCAGCTGCAGGCCATAGTATAAAGCCGCCAGATCAAAACCGGTGCTGCCGGATTTATAATCAATGATTTTTACATATACATGCTCTTCATCATGACACAGATCCAGCCGGTCGATCCGCCCCCGCAGATGCAGCATTTCCTCCTCCGAAAGAGAAATCTTCATAGCTTTCAGATTGTCGGCGGCGGAAAATGAAACCTCAAATCCGGCCGGTGTAAAATCGCCCTTAATGATCTGCTGCTGCAGCGCCCAGATCGTGCGCTGGGTAATCACTTCCACCCGGCGGCTTAAATAAGCATTACGGGATGAGCTGTTTAAAATGGTGTTGCCATATTCACTGGTCACCTGCTCCACACAGATTGTCACCAGGGAGTTTCGTTCCTCATCGGTAACTGTTTTCCAGTCCCGTCCGTCCGCTTTCATTTGCTGAAAGCAAAGGTCAATGGCATCATGAAACAGATTGCCGATGTCGGCAGCCGCCAGCTCATACCGCTCCCGCTCCATCAGTTCCAGACCGTACCGCAGAAAGTGGGCATACGCACAGGCGGCATACTGCTCCAGTCTTGTTACGCTGCCGCTGACAATTTTACCATATAAAGCACTGGCCGCGGCATAGCCGATCCCCTGCTTTTCATATGTATAAAAAGCCGCTTCCACCAGTTTTGTGGCCTCCCCCCGGTATTCATCGGAAGCGGCAAACCACCGGTACACTTCCAGTATTTCTTTCCGCATCTCCCCCGGAAATTGCCTGAGATCATCAATCAGCATCTTTCTGGCCTCTGCCGCAGAGTAAATGCCGTCCTGCAGTTCATTTTTACACTCGGTCACCACAAGCCCCGGAAACATCTGCCGGATTTCCGCAATCAGGTGGGAGGCGCGCCGGCTTTTCCCATCTGCCCCCATTAAGGAATAGGAGAGCACCAGCTTCTGCTCCGGCTTGGTCATCATCAGATACAAATAAAACCGCTGCCGGAAGCTGTCTTCTCTGGCCGTCGGCGCCAGTTCAATCTGGTGCTTTCCGAAGAATTCCCGTTCCTGATCCGACAATAATGTTCCGTGTTCCTTGCGCATCGGAACAATGCCGTCGTTTACGCCGACAAAAAACAGGATCTTCACATGCGCCAGACGGGTTCTCGTTATATCACCAACCACCACCCGGTCCACCGTCGCCGGAATTACCCCCAGCGAAAGTTCTTCAAAACCGGCATCCAGAATCCGGGCAAACTCCCGGCGGCTGACACTTTCATCGCCAAGCAGCAGCCGCAGACGCTCAAGGAGCCCCCGGACCATCGCATCAACCTGTCCGTATTCCCGGGCCAGCCGGTACTCGCCCCGGCCGGTAAAATACTCCTGGTAAGCCTTAAGCTTCTCTTCCACCCCGCAGGAATCCAAAAGCTTCAGTACGGCGTCCGCCATTACGCTAACCGTCACGTCCTTGCGGCTACATTCCTCCCGCAGTTCGGACAGCGGTTTAATCACCTGTTCCCGAAAGGCATTCAGCTCCGTTAAATTTAAGTTTTTCCAGTTTCGTCCCACTCGTTCCCACGGCTTACTCCATCTTTCAAAGCCCCGGATTCCAAAGGCCAGCACATAATTTTCCATCCGGTCAATCAGTTCCTGTTCCTGGGTCACCAGGCCGCTTCTTAAGTAACGAAACACCGTCTCATAGGAAAAATCCCTGATAATAACCTCAAGTGCCCCGCGGAGCAGCTCAACCATGGGATTATCAAGCACATTCCGTTTATCATCCATAAAAAACGGAATCTGGCTTTGCTCAAACTGATGGCTGATCTCCTTTCCATAACCCGCCAGGTCGCCGGTAATAACAGCCACATCCCGGTAGCGCAGACCTTCATCCTGAACCATCCGGATAATCTTATGAACCACGCAGCGGATCTCTTCGGTCAGGCCGGCCGCCTGATACAATTTTAGATGACCGGACAGCGGCTCCTGATACTGGCCGAAAAAATAACGGAATAGATGCTGCTGCATAAAATCCAGCTCCGGACTATTAAGAAATCGATATGCCGGACGCTGTTCGCACCAGATATCTTTAAATCTCTCAACCTTTTGTTCCCGGGCCGCTGCGGCCAGCCGGTTCACCACCTGGCTGCTCATATAAAACAGACTGTGAATGCCGATCCTGCCCTCCTCAAAAACTTTTTTTTCGCAGGTGACAGTTACCATAACCTGCGACGCATGAGCCAGAAACAGTTCCATCAGCCGGTACTGAACCGGTGTAAAGCCGGTATAGCCGTCCAGCGCAATTACACTGCCGGCAATCAGCGCGGAATCCGGCAGCACCCGGCACAGCACATCCAGCACCTCTTCCGTGGTAATATGACGGCCTTCAATATACTCCTGAAAGCCTTTAAAAATAACCGAAAAATCGTTAAGCTTCTGAGTCAGAAACGGTGTTTGGGCAAGCGGCGCAATCGCCTGTAACTGCTCCGGCGTTATACCATACTGGTAGAATTCCGACAACGTCGACTTAAGCTGGCTGATAAACCCATTCTGGTTTAAGTGTCCGGAAAACAGCCCCAGCTGTTTTTTCAAACCGGCCGCCACCTTCCGGAGAACCATGGATTTTCCCATATCATCAAGCACCTCTAAGTGCTCTACCGCAAGCTCTTCAAATACCCGGTAAGCCAGACGCTGGAAGCTGACAATATCAATATTCATCGTTCCATGCTGCGGATGCATCGTTACGATATCCTTCTGGGTCTGCATCGTAAACTGCTCCGGTACGATGATAAAATACTTTTGATTTGGATGTTTAAGTGACTGCTTTATGATGTTTTCATACATCAGGCTGGTCTTGCCCGAACCGGAGCCGCCGAGAATCAGCTGTAATGACATGGAAAATCCTCCTTAACTTTCTTTCCCCAGTATAACATAATCGGTTCGAAACGGGAATAGATTATATCAAATATACACGGAGGTTTCCCATGAGTTCTAATACAAAAATTGTCGTGCTGCGAATGAAAGAAATCATATATACAGCCATCTTTGTCGGTCTTGGTATCCTGCTGGTCGCACTACTTTTCATCATGTTTCGGCCGGGAAAGGACGCCCCTGCCAGTTCCGGCGAGATCCTATACATACCTGGGGTCTACACTTCCACCCTGACACTTGGTTCCCAGGAAATCAATGTGGAGGTTGCCGTGGACGCCAGCCGGATTACTTCAGTTGCCATGGTTCCGCTAAGCGACTCGGTTGCCACCATGTTTCCGCTGGTGCAGCCGTCCTTTGAAGGTCTTGCGGTTCAGATTTATGAAAAGCAGACGTTAAAGGGACTTACCTATCAAGAAGAAAACAGGTATACCTCACAGACGTTAATTAATACGATTCAGCGGGCGCTGGATAAAGCGGCAGCAAAGTAATATACCAGAGGCCCGAAGCCGAAGCCGGTTCTCCTGTAAAACAAGGAAACCGGCTTCGGCTTCGGGCCTTTTGGCGGGGACATGCCCTGCGCCGCAGAAATCAATCCGTCGGCAACGGCTCGGCGGCAGTTGATACTGTTTCATCAGCACCCTGATCTTCGGCCGATTCGATTCCCTTAAAGCGGTGGAAAATTTCCATAAATTCCTTTCCGGTAATCGTCTCCTTCTCAATCAGGAATTCGGCAATTTTATCCATAATCTCACGGTTTTCGGATAACAGCCGTTTTGCCTCTTCATAGGATTCTTTCAGAATCCGCATAACTTCGTTGTCTACCTCCGCAGCGGTTGCATCGCCGCAGTTCATCACGGTCCGGCCGGTCAGATACTGGTTTTCCTGGGTGGCCAATCCGATCAGTCCGAACTTTTCGGACATCCCATACTGGGTTACCATCGCCCGGGCAATTTTAGTGGCCTGCTCAATATCATTTGCCGCTCCGGTCGTTACCGTATCAAAAACCAGTTCTTCTGCCGCACGGCCGCCCAGATAGCCAACCAGCATAGCTTCGATCTCTTTCCTGGTATTTAAATATTTCTCTTCCTCGGGTACATGCATAACGTACCCCAGTGCCCCCATCGTCCGCGGTACAATCGTAATCTTCTGAACCGGTTCCGAATCCTTCTGCAGAGCACTGACAAGGGCGTGGCCGACTTCGTGGTAGGAAACAATCCGGCGTTCTTCCTTGCTGAGGATGCGGTCTTTCTTCTCTTTACCGACCAGTACTACTTCGACCGCCTCGAACAAATCTTTCTGGCTGACTGCCTTACGGCCGTTTTTAACCGCCAGAATCGCCGCTTCATTAATCATATTGGCCAGGTCTGAGCCAACCGCGCCGGAAGTCGCCAGCGCAATCCCATCCAGATCCACCGTATCATCCAGGGATACATTTTTGGCATGTACCTTCAGGATATTGACACGGCCCTTTAAATCCGGTTTATCAACGATAATTCTGCGGTCAAAACGGCCGGGACGCAGCAGTGCCGGGTCTAAAATCTCCGGCCGGTTGGTGGCGGCCAGTACCAGCAGTCCCTTGGAGGAATCAAAACCGTCCATTTCGGAAAGCAGCTGATTCAGGGTCTGTTCCCGCTCATCATTGCCGCCGAACCGCGAATCACGGCTTTTGCCGATTGCATCCACTTCATCAATAAAGATAATACACGGTGCGGACTCCTGCGCCTGCTTGAACAGATCACGAACCCGGGAAGCACCGACACCGACAAACATCTCCACAAAATCAGAGCCTGACAGTGAATAAAACGGAACATGGGCTTCGCCCGCCACCGCCTTGGCCAGCAGTGTCTTACCGGTTCCGGGCGGACCGACCAGCAGCGCACCCTTGGGCAGCTTGGCACCGATATGGGTGTATTTGCCGGGATTGTGAAGAAAATCCACGATCTCGACCAGCGATTCCTTGGCTTCATCCTGACCGGCCACATCTTTAAAGGTAATGCCGGTTTCTTTCTGCATATAAACCTTGGCGTTGCTTTTGCCGACTCCCATAATTCCGCTTCCGCCGCCCATTTTACGCATCATGAAATTCATAAAGATGACGATACAGGCAAATGGAACCAGAAAGCTTAATATGGTTTCCAGCAGCATACTGCTGTCCTGGCGTTCCCGGTTAATGGTAACACCATGCTCATACAGGCGGGGAACCAGCTCATAATCGCCTTCCACCCGGACAGTATAATACTGAAGCGTCGGGACATAATTAGAAGCATCCGGTTTCAGTGTTACGCTGATTTCCGTATTCCTTATGACTACCGACTCAATTTGTCCCGCCTCCACGTACTTCACAAATTCATCATAGCTTAATTCCTTTTTCATGCTTTTATTTAATACATTCTGCATAAATGACACCGCCATCAGCGTCAGTAATGCCGCCAGAATCAAAATAGTAATCTGGTTTTTCGGTACCTTGCCGTTATTTTGATCTGGTGAGTTGTGTTTATTATCCATTGTTTTGAATTCTCCTATTCCTCGTATATGCATTCTTATCTTTTGCACAACTAAGCTTCATTATAAATGTTCAGCAATTATAAATCAAGGAAACTCTTATAGAAAATAGTAAATTTTTTATAAAACTTCTGGATTTCTCCTGATGTAAGATGTATAATGTATAAGTTATTTTTTTCTACCGATTACAACAAGGAGGTTTCAACCATGCCAGTAAAATACGTTTTTGTCACCGGCGGTGTTGTTTCAGGTCTCGGAAAAGGCATAACAGCCGCCTCGCTTGGCCGTCTGCTGAAGGCCCGCGGGTATCAGGTAACCATGCAGAAATTTGACCCGTACATCAACATTGACCCCGGTACCATGAATCCGGTACAGCACGGAGAAGTCTTTGTCACTGATGACGGTGCCGAAACAGATCTGGATCTGGGACATTATGAGCGTTTCATCGATGAAAGCCTGACTAAAAATTCCAATGTCACCACCGGTAAGGTATATTGGAGCGTCCTTCATAAGGAGCGCCGTGGTGACTTCGGCGGCGGAACCGTTCAGGTTATCCCGCATATTACCAATGAGATCAAAAGCCGGTTCCACCGCAATTACGCCACTTCCGACACGGAGATCGCCATCATAGAGGTGGGCGGCACTGTCGGTGATATTGAAAGCCAGCCGTTTCTGGAGGCCATCCGCCAGTTTCAGCATGAGGTTGGCCGTGAAAATGCCATTTTAATTCATGTTACTTTGATTCCATATCTGAAAGCATCCGGCGAACTGAAAACCAAGCCGACCCAGGCGAGTGTTAAGGATCTGCAGGGAATGGGGATCTGGCCGGATATTATCGTCTGCCGCAGCGAACATCCCCTTGACGACAGCCTCCGAAGCAAAATTGCCCTGTTCTGCAACGTTCCTGAGGAGCATGTGCTGCAGAATCTGGATGTGGACGTGCTCTATGAGGCACCGTTGGCGATGGAAAAGGAGCATCTGGCTGAGGTTGCCTGTCAGTGCCTGAAGCTGGAATGCCCGGAACCCGATTTAAGCGAATGGCAGGCCATGATTGATGCCTGGAAGCATCCGCAGCATGAGGTAACAATTGCGCTGGTCGGCAAGTACACCCAGCTCCATGATGCTTATATCTCGGTGGTCGAGGCATTAAAGCATGGCGGCGTTGCCAACCGTACCGAAGTTACCATACAATGGGTGGACTCCGAGACGGTTACGGCCGAAAATGCGGCCACCCTGTTAGCGGGCGCAGCCGGCATTCTGGTTCCCGGCGGTTTCGGAGACCGCGGGATTGACGGCAAGCTGCTGGCAATCCAGTATGCGCGTGAGAATAACATCCCGTTTTTAGGCTTATGTCTTGGTATGCAGCTCGCGATCGTAGAATTTGCCCGGCATGTCATGCGCTGCAAAAATGCCCACAGCGTTGAATTAGACCCTTCCACCCCGCACCCGGTCATTCATCTGATGCCGGATCAAGACGGCATTGAGGATATCGGCGGAACGCTGCGGCTTGGCTCATATCCCTGCGTCCTGAGTCAAAATTCCACGGCCCATGAGCTGTACAAAGCCGATATGATTTATGAACGCCACCGCCACCGTTATGAAGTCAACAACGATTACCGGAATGCGCTGACCGCAAACGGGATGAGCTTATCCGGGATTTCCCCCGACGGCAGAATTGTTGAAATGATTGAAATTCCGGCTCATCCCTGGTTTATTGCCACCCAGGCGCATCCTGAATTAAAATCCCGGCCAAACCGTCCCCATCCGCTGTTTCAAGGCTTTATTGCCGCCGCCCTGGAGCATTGATTTTTTAATTATCATGTATACTTTACCGCGGTTTCATTCATACTGATTAATGAATGCGTTATATGATACCGCCGCCAATGCGGCCACCGGAGGTAAAGATGAAAAACGAAGAAAAACCGACAACTAAAAATGATCCTTACGGCTGTGATACTCCATCCTCATTAGAGATTCAGGCCAGCTCTGCCACTGATTTCACGGGCCTGATTCCAGCACTTCCGGAAACAGAAGCAGAATTGGAAAATTACGCCGAACTGTATCCGTATCCGGGTGATATCCTTAATGAGGAATAGTCCAAAAAAACCGGCATAAATTTTATTTTTATGCCGGTCTTTTTATTTTTTTTGCGCTTGCAGCAGCTTCCTTAAATCTGCTATTGTAACCATTTCGCCTTCATCCTTTAACATAATCAGGATATCCTCCAGTAACTGCTGGGTTTCGGCATGCATCACATCTTTTAAATAAGGCTTTTCACGCTGATAATATTCCCAGGCGGCAGCATCGGTATAATCCTTTCCCCGGTAAACCCGGGATGCTGCAATGCGGTCTGCCACCATCTCCGCCAGGTAATTCAGAGGCATCTTACAACCTTCAAGACCGCAGGTGGCTCTTGAAAAATCAATCCAGTATTCAAAATGATGCTTGTTCCGGCCCTTATGATGCAGCCACGCTTCCGAATACCCCTTCTCTTCCCGTTCTGCCGCATTAGGGCTTCTGTTTCCCTGATAATAACGGACTCCCGTCATAAACTCCGCCGGCATGTACTTCGACAGATCATGCAGCAGTCCCTGGCGATACAATCCGATCCGGAAACAGTACCTCATAACGATCCATTTATGTTCTGTAATAGTTACCATATGATGCCATGCATTTCTCCAGTCCATTTGTCTTGCCCTTTCTTTCCTATCCCTAGTTTAACACAACTTTGCCTTTCTTTTCCACTGGTTTTACAGTTTCTGAAGGTTTGGATTTTTTGATTTTTTTGCGAAATTTCACAAAAATGTTTGACACTTATCTACTTATATGCTATTCTTAGGTCAGTTGCAAAAAATTGGCAGCATAACCTATTTTTTCTAATGATTTTGGAGGTATTATCATGAACAGAGGTACAGTTAAGTGGTTCAATAACCAAAAAGGTTACGGCTTTATCAGTGACGAACAGGGAAATGACGTATTCGTACACTACTCCGGTCTGAACATGGATGGCTATAAGTCCCTGGAAGAAGGCGCAGATGTGGAATTTGATGTAGTAGACGGTGCCAAAGGACCACAGGCTACCAACGTATCCAGACTATAATTTATCATAACATAATTCAAACTTCACAAAAAAACAGGCTGCCATATCAGGATTAACCGTCCTGACCGGCAGCCTGTTTCTATTGAACAAAGTATGCTATTTTGTTTCCGCTTCCGCAATCAACGGCAGCAGGGAATTACCAATGGTACCGTCGGGCATCGATAAGCCAAAGTTATCAACCACCGTTGCACCAACCGCGGCAAAGGTATCCGGCTGCTCAGGCAGCGCCCCGCCCTTTAAGGATTTGGAATAAAGCAGCAGCAATACCCGTTCCCTGGTATGATCAGTTCCTGAATAGGTAGGATCATTGCCATGATCAGCCGTAATCATCAGCAGATCATCACTGCCCAGTTCTGTCAGTAAAACCCCCAGTTTTTTATCAAACCGTTCCAGTTCCTTTGCATAGCCCTCTGGATCTCTACGGTGTCCCCAGAGGGCATCAAAATCCACCAGATTGACAAAACAAAGACCTTCAAAATCATCATAACGAGCCACTTCAATCGTCTGTTCCATGCCGTGAACCGAGGAGTTTGATTTTAATGCCCGGGTAATGCCTTCTCCATCAAAAATATCATTGATCTTGCCGATTGAAATAACTTCAAAGCCGTGGTCTTTAAGCACCGTCAGTGCCGTCGGGCCAAAAGGCTTGACCGCATAGTCATGCCGGTTACTGGTCCGCTTAAATTCACCTTTTTTCTTTCCCACATAAGGCCGGGCAATCACCCGCCCCACCTTCCATTCATCCTTCATCGTCAGTTCCCGGGCAATTTTACAGCAGCGGTACAACTCCTGCAAGTCAAACGTCTCCTCATTGCCGCAGATCTGCAGAACGGAATCTGCCGAAGTATATACGATCATATTACCGGTCGCAATCTCTTCTTCAGCCAGTTCATCCAGAATAGCCGTGCCGCTGGAGCTTTTATTGCCGATAACCTTATGACCGGTCCGTTCTTCCAGTTCTTTAATCAGTTCCGGCGGAAACCCATGCTCGGTAAAGGTAATAAACGGTATTTCGGTTTTCAGTCCCATCAGCTCCCAGTGTCCGGTCATGGTATCTTTCCCCCGGCTGCGTTCGTTCAGCTTGGTGTAATAGGCCAGCGGTTCCTTAACCGGCGCGACCTGTTCAAGCGGATGAAGATTGGCGAGTCCCAGCATCCTCAGATTGGGAATACAAAAAGTCTCTACTGACTGCGAGATATGCCCCAGCGTATCCGCACCGGCATCGTTATACTCCGGCGCGTCGGCGGCCTCTCCCACCCCCAGCGAGTCAATTACAATCACAAATACCCGTTTCCATTGCCTTTCTTTCATATTTCACTTTTCTCCTTTGTCGTTAGATTCGCGGGACCAAACCCCGCCGGAAGCAAATCCTTCAAAAGATATGTCCGGTAGTCGGTCTCACTTTTTGCTAAAATAACACGGAATTGCTCCGGGCGGCAAAATTCCATCATAACCTGGCGGCAGACGCCGCATGGTGCTGTATAATCGGTCAGGATCCCGGCTTTCCCACCAACAATGCAGATGGCCTTAAAGGCTCTCTGGCCTTCGCTGACCGCTTTAAAAAATGCGGTGCGCTCGGCACAGTTGGTTGGTGAATAAGCAGCGTTTTCAATATTGCAGCCCTGATATACGGTGCCGTCTTCCGCCAGCAATGCCGCTCCAACCCGAAAGCCGGAATAAGGAGTATAGGCTCTCGCCATTGCCTGAATGGCGATTGGAATTAATTCTGCATCTTTCATATGCACTTCTCACCTCCATAGGATTTTCAAACATTCCTAAGCAGTCCGGATAATTCTGCCACGGTAACAGGATAATGCTTATTGCAGAAATGGCAGTTTACCTCGATGGTTTCCCCTTCGTCGATCATCTTCTGCAGTTCGGCACGGCCGACACTGATCAGGATTTTTTCAATCTTTTCCCGGGAACAGCTGCAGAAAAACCGGACCGGCATAGTCTCGTTAATCTCCAGGCCATATTCCCCCAGTATCATTTCAAGGATCAGCTCCGGAGTCTTTCCTTCATCCAGCAACATCGTTATGGCGGTAATCTGTTCCAGCTTTTTCTCAAGACCCAGGATAATTTCTTCGGTGGCTCCGGGCATTAACTGAATGAGAAATCCGCCGGCCTGGCGAACCGTATTATCCTTATTCATCAGCACTCCCAGTGCCACGCTGGACGGAGTCTGTTCGGAGGTGGCAAAATAGTAGGTCAGGTCTTCGGCGATTTCGCCGGTTACCAAAATGGTCTGGCCGATATACGGCTCTTTTAAGCCGATATCCTTAATCACACTCAATACTCCCAGTCCCAGCGCGCCGCCGACATCCAGTTTGCCTTCTTTATTGGGCGGCAGCATGACCTGCGGCTCAAAGGCAAAACCTTTTACATTGCCATGGGAATCGGCCGTCACGGTCAGACCCCGGATCGGACCGTCACCCTGTATTTTAACAGTCAGCAGATCCTCTTCGCCCTTCATCATGGCTCCCATCATGGCTGCTCCCGTCATCAGCCGCCCCAGCGCGGCCGTTGCAACCGGACTGGTATTATGAGCAAGGCGGGCCTCCTCCGCAACCCCTCTGGTGGCTGCGGCAAAAGCCCGAATCTGCCCTCCCGCTGCCGTTGCCCGGATCATATAATCGTTCACAATTCTTCCTCCTTTTCCCGCTTCCCGCATTCCCGGGCAATAAAGTACACCCGCTCACTTGTTTCATC
>Ga0153999_1000540_pt1 | contig 16504 bp, 15 predicted proteins | sample TSNC083MetaG_FD_104675 | JGI IMG/M metagenome (GOLD analysis project Ga0153999, IMG submission 104675) | Attine ant fungus gardens microbial communities from North Carolina, USA - TSNC083 MetaG | ecosystem: Host-associated > Fungi > Mycelium > Unclassified | place: USA: North Carolina, Lumber... | reverse complement strand
TGCCGCCCGGTTCTGGGATGCCGACAGCGGTACGGTGCGGCTCGGCGGTACGGATATCACTGCGGTTGATCCGGAAACGCTGCTTAAATACTATGCAATTGTCTTTCAGGATGTGGTATTATTCCGCGATACGATTATGGAAAATATCCGGCTGGGCCGGAAGGATGCTGCGGATGAAGAGGTTTTGGCAGCTGCCAGAGCCGCGCAATGTGATGAATTTATCCGGCAGCTGCCGGACGGTTATCAGACGGTTATCGGTGAAAACGGTTCGACCCTTTCCGGTGGAGAACGGCAGCGCATTTCCATTGCCCGGGCACTGTTAAAGGATGCTCCGGTGATCCTGCTTGATGAAGCCACTGCCAGCCTGGATGTGGAGAATGAAACGGCCGTCCAGGCAGCTCTCTCCGGCCTGATTCAGAATAAGACAGTGCTGATTATTGCCCACCGGATGCGGACGGTTATGGGTGCCGATAAGGTAGTTGTATTATCGGGCGGCCGGATCGCCGAAATGGGCGCACCAAAAGACCTGCTGAAACAAGATGGCATATTCCGCCATATGGTGGAGCTGCAGCAGGAAAGTCATGACTGGAAACTGTAGATACACGGCCTCTGAAAAATAAAATTCAAAAAACCGTCAGTCACTCCATCCGGCCGCGGCCGGCTGAGCTACTGACGGTTTTTGCGCCTATAGAGTGCGCAGCTGCTGGCTCAATTCATCTCCCAGCGTCATCCGGGCTACATAACGTACCTCCCCGGTCATCAGGACGGTGCCGTCGTTCTGGATTTCAATTTCCATTGTGCCGCCCGGCATTTCCACATAGGTTTTCGAATCTACCAGCCCCATCCGGTAAGCCACTCCGGCCGCCGCACAACAGCTGGTTCCGGAAGCCAGTGTATAACCGGCTCCCCGTTCATAGGTTTCAATCTGGATATGCGTACGGTCGATAACATTCATAATCGTTGTATTGATCCGCTCCGGAAAACAGGGCGCCGTTTCCGAGTATTTCCCGATCCGGCAGACAATTTTTTTGGATATTTCCTTCAGGAAAATGACACAGTGTGGATTCCCGATTGAGACGCAGGTGGCTTTATATGGGATGTCATGAAAGACCATGGTTTCATCAATGACCTCCCGGCGTTTTCCGGTCACCGGGATTTCATCACTCCAGAAAGAAAGTGTCCCCATTGATACGGACAGTTTTTTCCCGGTCTCATTTAAGAACTGGACTTTCACCGGACCGCCTTCGGTTCTGATTGTGACATGTTTTTTTTCGACATAACCGGCATCCTTCATATACTTAGCAAAGATCCGGATACCGTTGCCGCTCTTTTCTGCCAGGCTGCCGTCCGGATTCCAGATCCTGACATCGGCGCTTTCCTCTAAAAACAACGGGCCTTCCAAAATCCCATCGGCCCCGACACCGAAATTCCGGTTACAGATTAAGCGCACCCGCTCTTCATTCAAAGGAATGGTATTTTTAGCGGGGTCAAAAATCAAATAGTCATTTCCCAGTCCATGATATTTTTCCACGATAATATTCATATAAAAACCTCCAACTTTTCTTTCTTCTATTAAAACATCACTTTTTTAAAATTAATACCGGACTAGTGCTTTTTTTATTGCAAATTGTGCTGTATAATTTAACAAAGGAGGTATCTATATGGAACCTGTCTATCAAAAACGCGGCTACCTGACCGATGAATTCCGGCTTTTCCATTTAACTGATGTAAAGCCCCAGGAATTCACCTTTCATTATCATGATTTTGATAAAATTATAATTTTTTTATCCGGAAACGTTACATATATGATTGAAGGCCGCTCCTATGAATTGGCGCCTTATGATATTGTCCTCGTCAGCCACAATGAGATTCACCGTCCTTCCATCGGCGGCACCATTCCTTATGAACGGATTGTGATCTATCTTTCCCCCCGTTTCCTGTCCTCCTATCAAACAGACGACGGGGATCTGGGCAGCTGCTTTAAAGCCGCCAGGGAACACGGCAGTCATGTTCTGCGGATGCATGTGCCGGGCCGGCCGGCATTCTTTTCGACGATCCAGCGTCTGGAAATCGCCATCCGGGAAGGGGGCTATGCCAAGCCGCTGTACTGCCGGGTTCTTTTTCTTGAATTTTTGATTCAGTTAAACCGGGCGCTGGGCAGCCGGCATCTGGGTTATCCGGATACGGTCTCTGCCGATTCACGGATTCTTGCCATGCTGGAATATATTAACCATAACCTTGCCGAATCGTTAAGCATTGATGCGCTGGCTTCCCGGTTTCATTTCAGCCGCTACCATTTGATGCGGCTGTTTAAACAGGAAACCGGATCCACCATCGCCCGTTATATTACCAGCAAGCGGCTGTTGGCGGCGAAAGAGATGCTGGCAGCAAAGCTTCCTATCACAGAGATATGCTACCGCTGCGGATTTCAGAACTATTCCACTTTTTCGCGAGCCTATAAAGCAGAATTTCATGAATCCCCCCGTCAGACCCGGATATAGTAATTAATTTAAATAATGTAAATTTATTCCATATTTTTCTTGAACTTTTTTGATCTTCTGCTATAATAGAATGATCGTGTATCTGCTAGGAGGACAACTGTACTCACATCGGACACATAGGTGTATTTAAAGGAGGATAATATTATGAAGATCAAAAATTTAATGGCATTAACGATGACAGCATGTATGGGCGTCAGCCTATTAGCCGGCTGCAGCACCACCACCGGCGGCGGTACGGCAGCCGGTTCTGATACGGCTTCGGAAGCACCGGCCGCAAGCGGTGGCAAAGTTATAAAAATCGGCGTCTTTGAACCAATGACCGGTGAAAACGGCGGCGGCGGGATGCAGGAAGCATACGGTGCCCGTTATGCCAATCAGGTCCATCCGACCGTCACCATCGACGGCGAAGAATATCGGATTGAGCTGGTTGAGGTGGATAATAAGTCCGATAAAACCGAGGCCGTCAATGCCGCCCAGAAGTTGGTCAGCGAAAATGTTTCCGTTGTCATCGGAAGCTATGGCTCCGGTGTGTCCATCGCTGCCGGTCAGATCTTTGAAGATGCCCGGATTCCGGCAATCGGTGCTTCGTGTACCAACCCACAGGTAACCCAGGGCAATGATTACTACTTCCGGGTATGTTTTCTGGATCCTTTCCAGGGCACCATTATGGCTAACTATGCTATGGATAACGGCGCGCAGACTGCCGCGGTTATTACTCAGCTGGGTGATGATTACTCTTCAGGGCTTGGTTCTTTCTTTAAATCGGCATTTGCTGAGCTGGGCGGTACCATTGTCAGTGAAGAACAATTTCAGACCAACCAGACCGATTTTAAGGCAATCCTGAGCAACATTAAAGCGCAGAATCCGGACATCATCTTTGCGCCCTCTTCCATCACCACTGCCCCGCTGATTATCAAACAGGCACGCGAGCTGGGCATTACCGCCACAATTGCCGCCGGTGACACCTGGGAGAATTCCACGGTCATTGAAAATGCCGGTGACTCTGCCGAAGGTGTCGTACTGTCAACCTTCTTTGACGAAGCAGAACCGGCCAACAACGAAGCATCTTCTTTCATTACCGGCTTTAAGGCTTATCTGAAAGACAACGGTCAGGAAGAGATCATCCCGGCGGTATCAGCTCTGGGCTATGATGCATACCTGTGTGCCGTCAAAGCTATCGAAGATGCCGGCTCTACCGACGGTACAGCTATCTGTGAAGCACTAAAGAATGTATCCTTAGACGGGGTAACAGGAAGTATTTCCTTTGATGATAATGGCGATGCAAACAAGGATATGGCTTTCATAAAGACTATTGAGAATGGTCAGTTCAAATTTCTGACTACTACCACGATTAAGTAAATGTACCGTCAAACGAGTGGAAACGTACCCCGTTCCACTCGTTCCTTTATAAGATGAAAGAAGGAGGCATCCTGTTATATGAGCCTAACAACGTTTCTCCAGCATTGTCTGACCGGGATTTCCCTTGGCGGCGCATATGCGCTGATCGCCATCGGATATACGCTGGTATACGGAATCCTGCGTCTGATCAATTTTGCCCATGGCGATATTTTTATGATGGCCGGTTATTTCATGATCTTTGCGATGTCCAGTTTTCCCTGGTTTATTGCCGTCCCGGTGGTACTTCTTGCCACCGTATTACTGGGCATAGTCATTGAAAAGGTGGCTTACCGGCCGCTGCGAACAGCACCGCGGATGTCCGCTATGATTTCTGCCATCGGCGTTTCTTACCTGCTGCAGAACCTGGCCACCTATCTGTTTACGGCATTACCGAAAGGCTATCCCGAAATCCCCTTTTTAAAGAAGATTTTTCGGATCGGCGGACTCTCTGCCTCCCTGGTAACTTTTTTAACTCCGGTTCTTACTTTAATTATTGTATATGTTCTGATGGTATTAATTAACAAGACCAAAATCGGGATGGCCATGCGGGCCGTATCCCGTGACTATGATACGGCGGCGCTGATGGGGATTAAGATCAACCATGTTATCACCTTTACCTTTGCCGTCGGTTCCTTGCTGGCCGCCGTCGGTTCCCTGCTGTATTTTACCGACCGGATGACCGTCTTCCCGTTCTCCGGTTCCCTGCCCGGGCTGAAATGCTTTGTTGCGGCGGTATTCGGCGGTATCGGAAGTATTCCCGGAGCCGTGATCGGCGGTTTCATTCTGGGTCTGGGGGAAACGGCTTTGGTTGCGATGGGTTATTCTACCTTCAGCGATGCCTTTACCTTTGTCCTGCTAATCATCATTCTCCTGATTAAACCAACCGGTTTATTCGGAGAAAAAATTACCGATAAAGTGTGAGGTGCCATTATGAAAAAAATAAGTTCTTACAAAAACAAAATTCTGACGCTGCTGGCGCTGCTTATATTTATCGGTATCATCCACTTTCTGGAGATCAACAAAAGCCAGTACAGCTATCAGATCTCCATCCTGGAACGCAGCGCCATCTATGCGGTAGTGGCGGTTTCCATGAATCTGCTGACCGGCTTTACCGGCTTGTTTTCCCTTGGTCAGGCCGGCTTTATGGCCATCGGTGCCTATGTGACGGCAATCCTGACCATTCCGGTCGACAAGCGGGCCAGTGTATATTATGTCAATGGCATTTCTCCGGCAATTGCCGATTCAAACTGTCCATTCTGGCTCGCGCTGATTATTGCCGGCCTGGCCGCAGCGGCGACAGCAGCCTTAATCGGCATTCCGGTGCTGCGCCTGAAAAGCGATTATCTGGCAATTGCCACCCTCGGATTTTCAGAAATCATCCGGGCAGTGATTGCGGCACCGCAGTTAGATACAATTACCAACGGCTCATACGGTCTGAAAAGCATCCCGGGCTTTCCCAATCTTTATGTGACCTTCGGACTCTGTGCCCTATGTATTTTTTTGATGATCCTGCTGATTCATTCGTCCTATGGCCGGGCCTTTAAGGCGCTCCGGGAAGATGAAACCGCGGCGCAGGCAATGGGACTTAACCTGTTTCGTTACAAAGAGCTGTCCTTTGTCATTTCCTCCTTCTTTACCGGAGTCGGCGGCGGACTGCTGGCTATGTTTATGCGTTCCATTGACTCCAAGACCTTTTCCATCAGCCTGACCTACGATATCCTGCTGATCGTCGTCCTCGGCGGAATCGGCAGCGTTACGGGCAGCGTGCTCGGATCCTTTTTGGTGACTGCCGGAAGAGAATGGCTCCGTTTCTTTGATAATCCGCTGTCCATCGGCGGCGTGGAAATTCCATTGTTCCGTTCCGGGTTCCGGATGGTTATTTTCTCAATCCTTTTGATGGCCGTTGTCCTCTTCTACCGTCGCGGTATTATGGGCAGCAATGAATTTACATGGGACGGACTGGGACGGCTGATCGTCAGCATCCCCCGGCGGCTGGCAGATTCCATACGGCGGGTGACCGGAAAGAAAAGAAAGGAGCACCGGCATAATGACAACGAATAAAGATAATGCGGCGGCCAACGTCCTGCATATGCAGGATATCACGATGCAGTTCGGCGGTGTCGTTGCTGTAAACGGCCTTTCCCTGGATGTTAACGAAGGCGAAATCGTTGCCCTGATCGGTCCCAACGGTGCCGGAAAAACAACCGCATTCAACTGTGTTACCGGAATTTATGAACCCACTTACGGGCAGGTCGGGTTTATGGGGGAAACCATATTATCCAATACCCCCAAAGGGAAAATGCAGAAAACGTATCTGGGGGATACCAGCCCGCACCCAATTCCGGTTGTCCGGAATACACCGGATGTGATTACTAAAAAAGGAATTGCCCGTACCTTCCAGAATATCCGTCTGTTCGGCCAGCTGTCCGTCTTTGATAATGTTCTGATTGCCAAACACATGCGGGCCAGGCAAAATGTGTTTTCCGCCACGCTGCGGCTGAACCATCAGGAAGAAGCCCGGATGCGCGGGGAAACAATGGCACTGCTTAAAGAACAGAAGCTGGATCATTTAAAGGATGAGATCGCCTCTTCGCTGCCCTACGGCCTGCAGCGGCGGCTGGAAATCGCCCGGGCACTGGCCACCCAGCCTCGCCTTCTGCTGCTGGATGAACCGGCTGCCGGCATGAATCCGCAGGAAACTCAGGAGCTGACAGATTTTATCAACGAAATCCGGGATTCCTACCATCTGACGGTATTCATGATTGAACATCATATGGATCTGGTTATGCAGATCTCCGACCGCATCTATGTACTGGACTTCGGAAAACTGATTGCCCACGGCACACCGGCAGAAATCCAGAATAACGAGCGGGTAATAGAAGCATATCTGGGGGTGAGCGACGATGCTTGAGATTAATAATTTACGGGTAAATTACGGCGGTATTGAGGCGGTTAAGGGAATTTCTTTTGAAGTCCCGGAAAAGTGCATTGTCACGCTGATCGGTGCCAACGGCGCCGGCAAGAGTACCATCCTGCGTTCCATTGCCGGGCTGGTAAAACCCTCGGCCGGTACGATCTCTTTCGACGGGCTGGAGCTGACCGGCATGGATACGCCGGATATTGTCGCCCGGGGGATTGCCCTGGTGCCGGAAGGCCGCCATGTTTTCCCGGATATGACGGTGCTTGAGAATATAAAAATCGGTGCTTATTTAAGAAATGATTCGATTGAGGATGATATTAACTGGGTTCACAGTCTCTTTCCGCGGTTAAAGGAACGAAGCTGGCAGTTATCAGGAACCCTCTCCGGCGGAGAACAGCAGATGCTGGCGGTTGCCCGGGCTCTGATGAGCCATCCCAAACTCATTATGATGGATGAACCGTCGCTGGGACTGGCTCCCCTGATTGTCAAGGATATTTTTTCAATTATTAAGGAAGTGAATAAGCACGGTGTGACCGTTCTGCTGATTGAACAGAATGCCAATATGGCTCTGCATACGGCGGATATCGGATATGTGCTGGAAACCGGTAAGATTACCCTGACCGGATCCGGTAAGGAGCTTATGGCCGATGAGTCGGTAAAGGCGGCTTATCTTGGAAAGACAAAATAGCGGGAAACGGCGGTTTTGATATTTCAAAACCGCCGTTTCCCATATTATGCCGGTTAGGCCTTATTATAATTTACAATCGCACCAAAATCCGGTTTCAAGGATGCTCCGCCGACCAGACCGCCGTCAATATCCGGCTGGGCAAACAACTCGGGGGCACTGGCTCCGGATACGGAACCGCCGTACTGAATGCGGATTGCCGCTGCCGTTTCCTGGTCATAAATCTCACCGATGCAGACCCGGATAGCCGCACATACTTCCTGCGCCTGTCCGGTCGTTGCTACCTTGCCGGTTCCGATTGCCCAGATCGGCTCATAAGCAATCACGGCTGCTTTGGCCTGATCCGCGGTGACATTCAGAAAAGCAATCTTAATCTGCTGACGAATCCAGTCAATCGTGATCCCCTGCTCCCGCTGGGTCAGTGACTCCCCACAGCAGATAATCGGTGTAATCCCGTACTCAAAGGCTTTTAGAACCTTTTTATTGACGATTTCGTCAGTCTCTGCAAAATATTCTCTGCGCTCGGAGTGGCCGATAATAACATATTTAACCCCTGCATCCGTCAGCATAGACGGAGAAATTTCGCCGGTGTAGGCACCGCTTTCCTCAAAATACATATTCTCCGCACCGATACTTATGTTGGTACCTTTTGCCGCCTGCATGGCCGGAACAATATCGATCGCCGGAACACAGAATACCACATCAACCTCGTCATTGATCACCAATGGTTTTAATTCCTCTACCAGCGCTGCCGCCTGGGTAGGGGTCATATTCATTTTCCAGTTTCCTGCAATTATTTTCTTTCTTCCCATCGTTTCCTTATCTCCCTCGGTTTTTATTTATTATCTGCTGCCGCCACACCGGGCAGTTCTTTTCCTTCCAAAAACTCCAGGGAGGCTCCGCCGCCGGTGGAAATATGGGTCATCTTATCAGCAAAGCCAAGCCGCTTTACCGCATTTACGGAATCGCCGCCGCCGATTACGGTGGTAGCATCGGACAGAGCTGCTACGGCGCGGCATACTTCCAGTGTTCCTTCCGCAAAATTAGCAAATTCAAACACGCCCATCGGTCCGTTCCAAACAACGGTTTTGGCACCTTCCAGTGCTTTCTTGTAAAGCTCAATAGTTCTCGGGCCGATATCAAATCCCGACCAGCCGGCATCAATGGTTTCCACTACCTTACGTTCGGTATCGTTAGAAAATTCTTTTCCTTCCATATGATCAACCGGAAGCAGCAGATTCACACCCTTTGCTGTGGCCTTCTGAATCATCTCCAGCGCATAGTCCAGCTTATCCTCTTCACACAGAGAATTCCCGATTTCCTGCCCCTGTGCCTTGGCAAAGGTATACGCCATCCCGCCGCCGATAATCAGGGTATCCACCTTATCCAGCAGGTTATTGATAACGTTGATCTTATCGGATACTTTCGCACCACCCAGAATTGCCACAAACGGGCGCACCGGATTTTCAACTGCTTCACCCAGGAATTTGATTTCTTTTTCCATCAGATAGCCAACGACATTTTCCTGGCAACATTTTGCCACACCGACATTAGAGCAGTGAGATCTGTGTGCCGTACCGAATGCATCGTTGACAAAGATACCGTTATTACACAAAGCGGCCAGTTCTTTGGCATAAGCCTCTGCTGCCGGATCTTTGCCATACTTTGTCTCTTCCCCCCGGTAGCGGGTATTTTGAAGCAGCAATACTTCTCCTTCACCTAATTCAGCCGCCATTTTCTGCGTTTCAGGTCCGGTCACCTGGGGATCGTCGGCGAATTTAACCTCCACGCCCAGTCTTTCTGCCAGCGCCGGAGCCACCGGAGCCAGAGACATCTCCGGAAGCGGTTCGCCCTTTGGTTTTCCCAGATGGGAACAGAGAATTACTTTTGCTCCCTTGTCCAGTAATGTCCGGATCGTCGGAATAGCCCCGTCAATACGGTTATAATTCTGAATCACACCATCTTTTTGCGGTACATTGAAATCGCAGCGTACCAGCACCTTTTTGCCTTTTAAATTACTTAAATCTTCTACTGTTTTCTTATTTAACATAGAGTTATACCCCTTTCTTACAAAACATGAAATTGTATACAATGTCCTTCAATACCAGAAAAAGATCCGGTCCTATGAAGACCGGACCCTTATCTGAGCCTTAGAACACCTGGACATTAGTAACCTGTCCAAATTGCAAATGCCTGTAATTATAATTCTGCAAAGTATTTAATGGTGCGTACCATCTGACTGGTGTAGGAATTCTCGTTATCATACCATGCAACAACCTGTACCTGATACAGATCATCTCCAACCTTTGATACCATCGTCTGAGTTGAATCAAACAGCGAGCCGTATTTCATTCCAATTACATCGGAAGATACGATCGGATCCACGTTATATCCGTAGGATTCGGATGCTGCTGCTTTCATAGCGGCGTTGATACCGTCCACGGTAACCTCACTGCCTTTTACAACCGCCGTCAGAATTGTGGTGGAACCTGTCGGAACCGGTACCCGCTGAGCTGAACCGATCAGCTTGCCGTTCAGTTCCGGAATAACCAGACCGATCGCCTTTGCCGCTCCGGTAGAGTTAGGAACGATATTGGCAGCACCTGCTCTCGCTCTTCTTAAATCACCTTTTCTGTGCGGTCCGTCCAGAATCATCTGGTCGCCGGTATAGGCATGAATAGTGCTCATGATACCTGACTGGATTGGTGCATAATCATTCAGAGTCTTAGCCATCGGAGCCAGACAGTTGGTGGTACAGGAAGCAGCCGAAATGATGGCATCTTCTTTCTTCAGTTCATTTTCATTTACACTATATACGATAGTCGGAAGGTCACTACCGGCCGGTGCAGAGATAACAACTTTTTTTGCGCCTGCATTGATATGAGCCTGGGATTTATCTTTGGAGCAGTAGAAACCGGTACACTCTAATACTACATCTACTCCGATCTCTCCCCATGGAAGATTAGCAGCATCTTTTTCTGCATAAATTCTGATCTCTTTTCCATCAACTGTGATCGAGCCTTCACCTGCTGTAACCGAGTGCTTACCTTCACCCATATAGCCGCAATATCCGCCCTGTGCAGTATCATATTTTAATAAATGTGCCAGCATCTTAGGATCGGTAAGATCGTTGATTGCAACCACTTCGTAACCTTCAGCTCCAAACATCTGTCTAAATGCCAGTCGGCCGATACGTCCAAAACCATTGATCGCTACTTTTACTGCCATGATAAATTCCTCCTAATTTGTTAAAAATTTGTTAATTCAACCACATTTCATTTTACCTTTTAATAGATAAAATAGCAAGAGGTTTTTAAAATTAGTTTACAATTCAGCCTTCACATAGCCCGCTAAATTGTATGCATGATCGGAAATCCGCTCCAGATTACTAATTATATCCAAAAATACCACCCCGGCCGAGGGTTCGCATAATCCCTGGGACAGACGTTCGATATGTTTTTCACGCATCTCCTCCTCAAGGTTATCCACCTCATCCTCATACTGACTGACCTTGCGAACCATATTCATATCACTGTTTGATCTCGCCTCAATCGCGCACTGGAAGGCTTTCATCACACTGTCACTGATCTGCTGTAAATCCTTCATTCCCGTCTCGGAAAATTCCAGGTTGTTTTTCCTCATATATTCCGCCAGTTCGGCCAGATTTTCTGCATGATCGCCGATTCGTTCAATATCACTGATACTGTAAAACAGATTATTCATAATCCGTTTCTGATGTTCAGTAAGGGAGAGATTATTGATTTTAACCAGGTATCCGGTAAGCACCTTTTCCATATTATTAATTGTTTCTTCAAATTTATACACTTTTTGGGCTGCTTTTTCACTCCCATTCAGTAATGCGTCAAAAGAGCGCTGCACATTTTCCCGGGTAATGTTTCCCATATGTACCACTTCCAATTTAGCCGTATCCACAGCAAAAGCAGGTGATTCAAAAATTCTTTCATCCAAATGCCTGACGGCGCTTGCCACCTCTTCATCCGCTGCCGGTATTTCTTCCTCTTTCGCTTTCACCAACATGCCGGATAATGCCACCATTTGTTTCACAAACGGAAAGAGAATGACGGTATTCGTCAGATTAAAAACTGTATGAAAAATCGAAATTTGCACCGCATTAATGTCGGAGCTGCCAAATATCGGATTGATAAATTTAAACAGGATAAATCCACCTGTCCCAAAGGTAATGGCACCGATCACATTAAAGAGCAGATGAATGACTGCCGCCTGTCTGGCCGTCCGTGAACCGCCAATGCTCGAAAGCAGCGCCGTAACACAGGAACCGATGTTCTGACCCAGCGTAATGTAGATAGCCGCACTGGTGGTTACCACGCCATTCATAGCCAGCGTCTGGAGAATTCCCACTGACGCCGAAGAACTCTGCAGCAGTGCAGTAACCAGCGCACCAGTTATCATCCCCAGTAACGGATTACCGCCCAGGACTTCAAATGCATTTGCAAAAATCGGTGCTTCCGTATAAGGATTAATCGAACCGGACATAAAATCAAGCCCCATGAACAAGAACCCCAGGCCGATTAAAATTTCTCCTGCCGTCTTCTTTTTCTGCCCGCTGCAAAACACCAGCAAAAGTGCCCCCACACCGATAATAAAAGGGGCATAAAACGTTGGATTTAACACCTCCATGGCATCACCCATCTGGCTCATCGAGACGATCCAGGCGGTAATGGTAGTACCGATATTGGCTCCCATAATAACGCCGGTTGCCTGCGTCAGGTTTAATACCCCCGCACTGACAAAACCGACCACCATCACCGTGGTCGCACCGCTGCTTTGAATAATAGCGGTAATCAGAGCACCCAGCACGACCCCCAGTACCCGGTTGTCTGTCAGCATTCCCAGGAAACTGCTCATTTTAGTTCCGGCCGTCTTCTGCATACCGTCTGCCATGATGCTCATGCCATATAAAAACATGCCCAAACCACCAAGGAATCCAAATACGTTTGAAATGTCAGCGATTGACATAGTTTCCTCCTTGCAAGTAATTAATTTTTCAAGTTATACTGATTCATGATAACATACTGAATCCGTTTATTTCAACTATTTTAAAAAGAATTCATTGAAAACACTCCCAATATCAATTATAATCATATCACAATTGCAAACGGCAGAGCGGCAAGAAATCCCCTGCTGCCTGAATAGATACCGCCGCCACAGCGGCACCCGGAGGGCATTATGATACCAGACTTTCATATACATACGGATTTTTCAGCTGACAGTGAAACCCCTGTCCGCCACCAGGTGGAACAGGCTGTTTCCCTTGGCATGAAAGAAATCTGCATCACGGATCATCATGATTACGATGCCATCTCAAAGGACATGACCTTCATTCTCGACACTGATGCCTATCTTTCCTGCCTCCGGCAGATACAGGAAGAATACCGCGGCCAGATCCGCGTCAACATCGGCGTTGAACTTGGTCTCCAATCCCATATCAAAGAATATCTGAGACAATATACAAACCGGTATTCATTTGATTTTATCATCGGCTCCAGCCACTTCATTGATGGTATGGATCCATACTATCCTGATTTCTTTGCCGGAAAAACAGCCAAAGAAGCCTACCACCGTTACTTCGAGGTTACTCTGAAGCGGCTCCGTGCCCTGGAATGCTTTGACTCCTTCGGCCATCTCGATTATCCCGCCCGTTACGGCCCAGAGTATCACTGGCATGACCACCGGGATTATATAGATGCCATCCTTAAGACACTGATCCAAAAAGGCCGTGCCCTGGAATGCAACACAGGCGGCTGTAAATATGGTCAGGGACATCCCAATCCTCATCAGGGCATTCTGACCCGCTACCGTGAGCTCGGCGGTGAACTCCTTACCATCGGCTCCGATGCCCATGTCCCCGGACAACTGGGCGGCCGGTTTCGACAGCTGCCCGCCTTGCTTAGGGACTGCGGCTTCCGTTACTATACGGTTTATCACGAAAGAAAACCCGAATTCATTCCATTATAATATTCGGCCAAAAAAGACAGCGAATGCAGTTATTTGACTGTGCTTTCGCTGTCTTTAAAGCCGCTAAACATCTTTTTTATTCCTGGATGTTCCCGTTTATCTCCTCTGCCAGAGCCACAAAAGCAGGCAGGGAACGATCTACCATATCATGTGAGGCACAGTATGCCAGCCTGACATACCCCGGGCAGCCAAAGGAAACTGCCGGAACTAATAAGATATTATATTTTTTTGCTTTTGCCACAAATACGGTTTCATCTTCGACCGGAGATTTAATCAGCAGATAAAATGCCCCATCAGGCTTGACACATTCAAAACCCAAGCCGGTCAGATGCCCATACAAAATTTTTCTGTTCCGGTCATAAAACGCCACATCGGTTTTTACATCCAGGCAGTCGGCTATTACCTTCTGGAACAGCGACGGGGCATTGATATAACCAATACAGCGGTTAGCAACCACCAGGGCATGGATCAATTCATCATAGTAATCAATCTGTTTGCTTACCGCCATATAACCGACCCGCTCTCCGGCCAGCGACAGGGACTTGCTGAAGGAGTAAATAACAATGCAGTTTTTAAGCGATGCCGGGGCAAATGGCAGTATGTTATTATCGTATACTAAATCGCGGTAGGGTTCATCGGACATGATGTAGATCGGATGTCCGATTTCACGTTCCGCCGCCGCTAACAGCTCCTGAAGCTGTTCCAGCACTTCCTGTTTATAGACTACACCGGATGGATTATTCGGGTTATTTAAAATAACCGCTTTCGTCCTGGGGGTAATATACTGCTTCATCTCTTTTAAGTTCAGCTGGAAGGTTTCAAAATCGGCGGGAACAACTTTCAAAATGCCGCCAAAATTCATTACATAGCTGCGGTATTCGCCGAAATAGGGAGCAAAACACAGAACCTCGTCTCCTTCCTCTAATATGGAACGCATCACACAGTTTATTCCGCCGGCGGCTCCGACCGTCATGATAATATCCTGTTTATCGTAGGAAGTTCCGTTATGCCGGTTCAGATGATCTGCCACTTTTTCGCGGACATCTTCATATCCTGCGTTCGGCATATAACCATGAACTAAATTGGCATCCTGATTTTCAAGAATCCGGTAAATGGATTCCTTTACTTGTGCCGGTACCGGTGCCGCCGGATTTCCCAGACTGAAATCATATACATTTTCTTTTCCAACCTCACCGGCAAGCTCCAAACCTTCCTCGAACAACTTCCGGATTGTGGAACTGCCGGCTACCAGCTGTTCCATATTCTTAGACAGTATCATCTTGTTTGTCCATCCTATCTGTATGATAATATTTCTGTTTATCTATTATCACACATTTCTGATCTATTGACAACTGTTTTTCTTCATATCCCATTTTAGTTAATATCAGAGATAATAAAATTTTTATTGTATATCCTTCACTTAAAACTAATTTCCAGCCATTACCCGTAATGATATTTTCTTTTACATCAATTTTATCTGCTGTGACAATAGCTTTATCCCAATTTTCAGTAATTAAGCATCCACCTTCACTTACGGAAAGAGTACCCCAATTATCAATTAGTTCTATAGTGGGATATACAGTACCCAGATCCGGTATCGGCTGCACAGTGTTGGGGTCAAACCTTAAATCGTAATTATCTATAAAAATAGCAAGTGACGGACTTTCAGTAAATTTATATTTATAATCAGCGATTAGCTGTTCCTTTTCGACTTTAATCGCTGCCTCGTTAGAATAGATCGAAGCATAATTATACTTGTTTTTGATCTTTTCTGTCAAATCTCCAATTTCTTGATTATCACAAGCGTCTTTCAATATTTCACCTAAATTCGATTTATATTCAATATTTTGCCTCCAATTTGGCTGATAGTTATCTAAGAGCAGACCATAGAGTGAGCCAGATATATATCCGAAATTTCGTACAAAAGATGGTTGGCTTAAAATGTATGCCATACTATTTTCAACAGCGTTTAGCAACTCTTCGCAAACAGCATAATTTAAACGACGTATAATCAGCTAATCCTTCATTGATTTCAATCTTATTTTCATTATTTCCTGAAGAATACTGATTTCTTCTGTTGGCACCTTAAGGCAAACATTTCATGACATATCAACATGTTGCGTTCGATTACATCTTCCGGCAAAGGCCATATTACCATACTCCAATCCTTTCCGCCGAAATCAGTTGTTGAATTGGCGACAATGGAATCTTCTGGAAACTTACCTATGTATAGATAAACGGCGGTTTTGAGAAATCAAAGCCGCCGTTTTGTAAACCCACACAAAGGTGGTTGTCAACTCACCTTCATAGTAAATTTGCACCTCATTGGCATAACCTTTCCGCCAAATATCCGGCCGCTTGAGGAATTCATCCGGATGAACTGGAATCAGGCATTACCGAAACCCAGATCATACGGCTGAAAGAACTCTCATGGCTGGATACCTGCGGCAACCTTGTATTCGCCGGGCCTCCGGATCTGGGAAAGACCATGGTTGCTGCAGGCCTTTGCCCGCCTCGTAAAAGTCAGCTCCACCAAAGTCAACCTGTGCCTCGCCCGGGTGATGTATGAGGGGAATATAGCCCTCTTTACGCCCAAGCTTTAATTCATTTTCTTTCTGACACATACCCGGCTACCAGACGGTAGGAACAGTCAAAATCCTCCTTTTTCTGCTGTAAGCGATTAAAGATACGCTTTGTGGTATGACGTTATTTCTCGGACCCTTTTTATCATCCATAAGCCACTGATCAATCATAGGCTTATAGGAATCCAGCTTAGGGCAAAACTGCCGCTCAGATGCTGGTACTGGTTCCGTTAAATTGAAGTCTGTCATATCGACATATTTGCGTACAGTTTTCCAGGATGCTCCTGTTTCCTGTGTAATTTCAGATATGTTCTTGTCTTGCTCATAATAGAGCTGTCTGATATGATGTATCTGATCCATTGTAAACATACTCCTCTTCTCCTTGTCTTGTTTGTCCGCCACAACAAGAACAAGATTAATG
>Ga0153999_1000537_pt1 | contig 16576 bp, 14 predicted proteins | sample TSNC083MetaG_FD_104675 | JGI IMG/M metagenome (GOLD analysis project Ga0153999, IMG submission 104675) | Attine ant fungus gardens microbial communities from North Carolina, USA - TSNC083 MetaG | ecosystem: Host-associated > Fungi > Mycelium > Unclassified | place: USA: North Carolina, Lumber... | reverse complement strand
CTACAAAACTAGATGTGAAAAGCAACTACTGTGGATAACCAGTTATATGAGAGCATAAAAAAATCGGCAATTTTATAATGACTTTTTTAATTATCTCAGCCGGTAGGCTGAACTGTAACAAAAAATTTATTAAATTAGCACTCGACACTTGACAGTGCTAACAAGACGTGGTATAAATGGTATTGTAAAACAAAAAGGTATTCAATGGAAAGAATATCATGAATGAATAAAGAACACAAGGAGGAATCAAGCATGAAATTAGTACCATTATTTGACCGGGTTATATTAAAACAACTGGTAGCAGAAGAAACCACCAAGTCTGGTATCGTTTTAACAGGTCAGGCAAAAGAAAAACCGCAGCAGGCTGAGGTTGTTGCAGTGGGTCCGGGAGGAATGGTAGACGGCAAAGAAATCACCATGCAGGTAAAAGTGGGAGATAAAGTAATTTACTCCAAATATTCCGGAACGGATGTTGAAGTTGAGGAAGATAAATTTGTTGTGGTAAAGCAGAATGATATTCTGGCAGTGATTGAATAATAAAAAACATACAATAAAATGAGACTGATATTGGAGGTAGAAAATTATGGCAAAACAGATTAAATATGGCGTAGACGCCAGAAAAGCACTGGAATCAGGAGTTAATCAGCTGGCAGATACGGTAAGGGTTACCCTGGGGCCGAAAGGAAGAAATGTAGTGCTTGATAAATCCTTTGGCGCTCCGCTGATTACCAACGACGGGGTTACCATTGCCAAGGAAATCGAACTGGAAGATGCATTTGAAAATATGGGTGCGCAGTTGGTCAAAGAAGTTGCAACCAAAACCAACGATGTTGCCGGTGACGGTACCACAACGGCAACCGTTCTGGCGCAGGCGATGATTAATGAAGGAATGAAAAACCTGGCGGCCGGAGCGAACCCGATTGTTTTAAGAAAAGGTATGAAAAAGGCAACGGAAACCGCAGTTAATGCGATTGCTAAGATGAGCCAGCCGATTAGTGGTAAAGACCAGATTGCCCGTGTGGCAGCAATCTCTGCTTCGGATGATGAAGTAGGTGAGATGGTGGCAGATGCAATGGAGAAGGTTTCCAATGACGGAGTTATTACCATTGAAGAATCCAAAACTATGAAGACCGAGCTGGATCTGGTAGAGGGTATGCAGTTTGACCGTGGCTATGTATCGGCATATATGTGCACCGATATGGATAAAATGGAAGCCAACCTGGATGAGCCTTATGTTCTGATTACAGACAAAAAAGTTTCCAGCATTCAGGAGATTCTTCCGCTTTTGGAGCAGATTGTTCAGTCCGGTTCCCGACTGCTGATCATCGCTGAAGATATTGAGGGTGAAGCTCTGACAACCCTGATTGTCAATAAACTGAGAGGAACCTTTAATGTTGTGGGTGTAAAAGCACCCGGATATGGTGACAGAAGGAAAGAAATGCTTAAGGATATTGCAATCCTGACTGGTGGTACGGTGATTTCTGAAGAACTGGGTCTTGATCTGAAGGAAACCACGATGGAGCAGTTAGGCCGTGCAAAATCTGTAAAGGTACAGAAAGAAAATACTATTGTTGTTGATGGATATGGCAACAAAGAAGAAATTAATTCAAGAATTTCCCAGATTCGTGCTCAGATTGAAGAGACCACTTCTGACTTTGACCGCGAAAAACTGCAGGAAAGACTGGCCAAGCTTGCTGGCGGCGTGGCAGTGATCCGGGTCGGTGCAGCAACGGAAACGGAAATGAAGGAAGCAAAGCTTAGGATGGAAGATGCGCTGGCAGCAACCAGAGCGGCGGTTGAGGAAGGAATCATTGCCGGCGGCGGTTCCGCATATATACACGCGATTAAAGAAGTTGAAGGAATCGTTGAAAATCTGGAAGGCGATGAAAAAACCGGCGGTCAGATTATTATCAAAGCTTTAAGTTCACCCTTATACCATATTGTAGCTAACGCCGGAATGGAAGGTTCTGTTATTATAAGCAAGGTAAAAGAATTACCGGTTGGAACCGGATTTGATGCATACAAAGAAGAATATGTGGACATGGTAGAAGCAGGAATCCTGGATCCTGCAAAAGTAACCAGAAGTGCGCTGCAGAATGCGACCAGTGTTGCGTCAACCTTATTGACAACTGAGTCTGTAGTTGCTAATATAAAAGAAGAAACCCCAGCTATGCCGGCCGGCGGCGGAATGGGAATGATGTAAAAACAGAGCCAGGCAAGTAAAAGGAACGAGGCCGATGTCATGTTTGCATGAGATCGGCTCCGTTCTTTTTCGACAGACGGGGCGATCCCGCAGAGACTGATAAATTAACCCCAGCGAAAGGAACAGCTCATGAACGAAACCTATGCCGAATGGCTTGTCAAACGCAAAACCCCTTTCTACTCCCATATCATAGTAGGAATTATGGCACTGATTACCGTATGCTGTGTTTTTTTAGCCATGACCGGCCATGTTTTGAATGTAATTCTGATGTTTCTGGCCGGCGGGGCGACCTATCTCATTTACCGCAATTTTAATATTGAATATGAATACCTTTTTGTCAATGCCCAGCTGTCGGTAGACAAAATACTCGGCCGGTCAAAGCGGAAAACAGCCTGGGAAGGAACGGTGGAAAATATGGAGGTGATTGCTCCGTCCGGCCACTTTGCACTCCGGGACTACGCAGATCAGAACCGGAAAAAAATGGACTTTTCATCCCGGCTTCCGGGTGCCGCAACATACACCATTATGTATCAGTCCGGTCCGGACAGGATGGAAATTATTATCGAACCGGATGAAAAAATTCTAAAATGCCTCCGGCGTACCGCACCCAGAAAGGTAATTCAGTAATTACGGTTTAATTGTGTTTGACAACCCCTCATATTTTTGCTACACTATGTAAAAATTTAAATAACAAAAAAGGAGAGGAAAAACTAATGGGTACAATTATCGGCGAGGGCATTACTTTTGATGATGTGTTACTGGTGCCATCTTATTCCCAGATTATACCAAACCAGGTGGATTTAAGCACTTGGCTTACTAAAACAATTAAACTAAACATTCCCCTGATGAGTGCAGGTATGGATACGGTAACCGAGCACCGTATGGCAATCGCCATGGCAAGACAGGGAGGTATTGGTATTATCCATAAAAATATGTCCATTGAAGAGCAGGCCGAGGAAGTAGATAAGGTTAAGCGCTCTGAAAATGGTGTCATCACCGACCCATTCTTTTTATCTCCCGACCATACCTTGAAAGATGCCGACGAACTGATGAGCAAGTTCCGCATTTCCGGTGTTCCGATTACCGAGGGTCGTAAACTGGTCGGTATTATTACCAACCGCGATTTGAAGTTCGAAGAAGATTTTTCGAAGAAAATCAAAGAATGTATGACTTCGCAAAACCTGGTAACGGCGAAAGAAGGAATTACTCTGAAAGAGGCCAAAAAGATCCTGGCAAAAGCAAGGGTGGAAAAGCTTCCGATTGTGGATGATGACTTTAATCTGAAAGGACTTATTACAATCAAAGATATTGAAAAGCAGATCAAATATCCCAATTCCGCTAAAGATGACCAGAGCCGTCTGCGCTGCGGTGCGGCGGTAGGGATTACAGTCAATGTCCTGGAGCGTGTGAAGGCTTTAGTTGATGCCAAAGTAGATGTCGTGGTGCTGGATTCCGCGCACGGTCATTCGGAAAATGTCCTGAGCTGTATCCGCATGATTAAAGAAAGCTATCCGGATTTAGCAGTTATCGCCGGAAACGTAGCGACCGGTGAAGCCACCAGGGCATTAATTGAAGCCGGGGCGGATGCGGTCAAAGTCGGCATTGGTCCGGGCTCTATTTGTACCACCCGGGTGGTGGCCGGTATCGGTGTGCCGCAGGTGTCGGCGGTCATGGACTGCTATGAAGTGGCAAAAGAATACGATATCCCGGTTATTGCGGACGGCGGTATCAAATATACCGGTGATATAACAAAAGCGATTGCCGCCGGAGGCAATGTGTGTATGATCGGAAGCCTTTTTGCCGGGTGTGACGAAAGTCCGGGAACCTATGAGCTGTATCAGGGCAGAAAGTATAAAGTATACCGTGGAATGGGTTCCATTGCGGCAATGGAAAACGGCAGTAAAGACCGTTATTTCCAGGCTGATGCAAAGAAACTGGTACCCGAAGGGGTAGAAGGCCGGGTTGCTTATAAAGGGCTGGTGGAGGATACCGTTTTCCAGATGCTTGGCGGACTCCGCTCCGGGATGGGATACTGCGGTGCCGGAACGATTCGTTCGCTTCAGGAGAACGCAAGATTTGTAAAAATTTCTGCGGCATCCTTAAAAGAAAGTCATCCGCATGACATTCATATTACCAAGGAGGCGCCAAACTATAGTGTGGATGAATAGTTAACTTTTTAAAGTTTGAACCTGCCATGTTTTACATGGCAGGTTTTTTGTGGTATAATAATTTAACATTAGTATACAGATGAAAAAATACTTGGCAAGTCTGGCACTGGAGATTGTTTTGTGGTATACTAAACAAGTATATCTTGATATAAAGAGGGAAATCATATGCTGAATGAAGATAAACTGAAATTAATGACCGGAATAGCAATGTTTGAAAAAAGGGAGGGCAGAAGGATCTTCCCTGTTCAGCGTTATTTCCGGGGAGATTATATCAGCAGGCATTTATTCCGCTCTTTTTTTTCTTATACTTTGTGTGCTGTTCTGGTGGTGCTGATATGGATTTTATATAATAGCGAGAAATTGCTGAATACGATGAATCTGGACGATATGATCGGAGCAGCGAAGGGCGGTATGCTGTTTTATCTGGCCGGATTGTTCATATATCTGATAATTACATACCGGATATACGGGAAACGTTATGAGGACGCCAGACGCGGAATGCGGGTGTATCTGGCAAAGCTTAAGCGGCTTGAAAAGCGGTATGAATTCCAGAACCGGACACGGGAACTCACTAAAGGAGGCAGCTGATATGATAGTGTTACTTGAAATAAGAGAACAACTCAAATCATTTTATGAAAAACATGCTGTTATTGTTAATGGGATCATTAAGGGTCTGCTGGGATTCGTAACGCTGTCTTTGATGAATGGGAATATTGGCTATATGGGAAGGTTAAAAGCGCCGCTGATGGTAACCATGCTGTCTGTGCTATGTGCCTTTCTGCCATATGGCGGCATCAGCTTCTTGATGGCCGCCCTGATGGTTGCTCATATCTATACGGTTTCCTTTGAATTAGCATTAATTACGGCCGTCATGTTAATTATGCTTGCTCTTTTATATTATGGCTTCCAGCCCCAGGACAGCTACTGGCTGCTCCTGATGCCGGTCGCATTTATGCTGAAAATCCCCTATGTCGTTCCGCTGCTTGCCGGGCTTGCCGGCGGCTTGCTTTCGGTGATTCCGGTAAGCTGCGGGGTGGTGGTATATTATATTCTAATGTATGTAAAGCAGAATGCAGGCCTGCTGACCAATGATGAATCTGTAGATATTACCCAGAAATATGTACAGCTGATCCGTTCAGTGATAGCGAACCAGACCATGTTTATGATGATTGCAGCTTTTGCAGCCGCAATTTTAATGGTGTACCTGATTCATAATCTCTCACTGGATTATTCCTGGATTATTGCGATAATACTGGGAATCATTGTAGAACTGGCGGCAGTGTTCTTGGGCGATTTCATCTTTGATCTTTCAGTTCCGGCAGGGGAGCTGATTATGGGAATTCTGGCGTCACTGGTAATTGCGGTTATCTATCATTTTTTTGTCTTTGCCATAGACTATACAAGAACGGAAAATATTCAATTTGAAGACGATGATTATGTGTATTATGTCAAAGCAGTACCTAAAATTGTGGTAACCAGGCCGGACGTGAAGGTAAAGCGGATAAACAATCCCGCGAAAGCAAGACAACGATAAGAGAGGGGGGTGATTATGGCTGATTTGTTTCATGCCCTGGGAAGTATATTAGAGAGTGTACAGTCATGGCTGTCGTTACTGCCCAGAATCACTTTTAATAATTTAGTTGAGATTGTTATCATGACCGTAATTGTCTATGAGATTCTGCTATGGATCAAAAACACCCGTGCCTGGAATCTGCTGAAAGGGCTGGCGGTGATTTTGGTTCTGGGATTATTGTCGGCGGTTCTGCATCTTGATACCATTTTATGGCTGCTCGAGAAAACGGCGACGATTGCGGTAACAGCTTTAATTATTATTTTTCAGCCGGAGCTCCGCCGCGCATTGGAGCAGCTGGGAAGTAAAAACATTATTACCGGCATTTTTTCGATGGATGAGTTAGATACGCAGCAGTTTACTGAACGAACGGCTCATGAAATTGTAAAAGCCACTTTCGAAATGGCGAAGGTTAAAACCGGGGCGCTGATTGTTATTGAGAGGAATTCTTCGCTGAAAGAGGTTGAACGAACCGGTATTGAGATTAACGGCATTGTCAGCATGCAGCTGTTGATTAATATTTTTGAACATAATACGCCGCTGCACGATGGCGCGGTGGTAATCCGGGGCAATCGGATTACAGCGGCCACCTGCTATCTGCCGCTGTCGGACAATATGATGATCAGTAAATCGCTGGGAACCCGGCACCGGGCGGCACTGGGGATTAGTGAAACTACGGACAGCGCTACCATCGTTGTATCAGAAGAGACGGGACTGGTATCACTGGTGGAGGACGGTCTGCTGCATCGGATCAATGACGCGGAGGAACTGCGGAATGCCCTATCCAGTGCGAATGCACAGGGAGAAACCAAAACTAACCGTTTTAAGATATGGAAGGGAAGAAAGAAACATGAAAGATAGGCTGTTAAATAATCCGGGGCTTAAAATTCTTTCGATCTTTTTAGCCTTTTTTGTCTGGCTGGTGGTCATGAATATATCCAATCCTGAAGTAACCAGGATGAAGGAGGTACCGCTTGAGATCGAGAATGAGCAGATCCTTCTATTGGCCAACCGGACATATGAACTTAATGGAAAAAGTACGGTTACCGTGACATATAGTGTCCGAGCCCGGGATGAATATAAAATACGTGCTACTGATTTCCGTGCTTATATTGATCTGGCTGAGTTGTATGATGTAACCGGTTCCGTCCAGATAAAGATAGATGTTATAAACAATAAAGAAATTATCCTGGATGCGGCCGCCCGCCCCGGGGTGGCAAGCATTCAGACTGAAGAGCTGCAGAAAAAGCGGTTTGAGCTGGAACTGAAGACAAGCGGAGAGCCGGCAGATGATTATGCAGTCATTGCAACGTCATGCGAACCTCGATATGTATATTTGGAAGGACCGGCATCGCAGGTGGGGCTCATCAGCACCGTTGGATTGAATATTGACGTTACCGGGAAGACCGAAGATTTGATTGATAAGGCCAAGCCGGAATTCTACAATGCCAACGACAACACGGTTACTTCAACAATGGATCGCGTTAAAGTAGATGTTTCGGAGGTTAATTATGTAATCAACATCAGTAAAGCGAAAAGACTGAATATCGACTTTGAGGTTTCCGGTACCGCTGCAGAAGGTTTCCAATATGCCGGTGTGGAGAGCCGTGTCAGGACGGTATCGGTGATTGGTCTGAAGACCAATCTGGCTGCTGTAACCAAGATTACCATTCCGGCATCGGTATTAAATGTGGATGGGGCCGTGGCTGACAAAGAGGTTCAGGTAGATCTTCGCAAGTATCTATCGGATGGTGTGGAACTGGCAAAATCGGAGAATGCTGTTATTGTTGTCCGTCTTAAGGTGGAACCGCTGGTAACGAAGGTATTTCGCCTGCAGGAGAGCGATATTATGAAAACCGGTGCTTTGAATGCCTATGAGTACAGGATTAAGCCAAGGCAGATTGAACTTACTATGAAGGGAATTGGTGAAGACTTAGACAGCCTTCTGGTTTCTGATTTGGAGATCAATATGGATGTATCCGGAATGGGTCTGGGAACTCATAAAGGAATTCTGACCTTCAAGCGGAACGATGTGTTTACTGTTATCGGCTATACTGATTTTGAAATTGAGGTAGTGGAGCGGATCGAACCAGATCTGGAACCGACCTCCGATGCAGCGGATGATGACAGCCAAACTGTTTTTTCGACCGTAGAGTCGGAATCGCCGGAGACGGAAAACTCTGCTTCAAGATCACCGGAGGCGGAGACAAATACAAATACTGATACGACAGAAGAGTAGAAAGAGGGATAATGTGGTTAGCAAGAAGATAGTGATAAAAAATCCATCCGGATTACATTTAAGACCGACGGGAATGCTTTGTAATGAGGCAATTAAATACCAGTCGTCAATTAATATCCGGTTTAAGGACGCCATGTCTAATGCTAAGAGCGTCTTAAGTGTGTTGGGTGCATGTATTAAAAGCGGAGATGAAATTGAGTTTATCTGCGAGGGTTCCGATGAGCAGCAGGCATTGGAGGCTATGATTGGGCTGGTGGAAGCAGGGCTGGGAGAATTGTGAATAAGTAAGGATGCGGGGCATGCTTTGGCATGTTTCACATAAATAATTAATGAGGAGGATGTTTTATATGTTTAAGGGAACAAGCGCTTCTTCGGGAATCGGAATCGGCAAAGCCGTGACGGTAGAAGAAGTAAAACTGGTGATCAACAGAAACACTGTTGCGGATGTGGATGCCGAGGTGGAGCGCTTTAAGGGGGCGCTGGAGCAAAGCATGAAAGACACGGAGGTGCTTGCGGCTGATTTGGCAACCAAAGTAGGGGAGAAGGAGGCTGAAATACTGCAGGGCCACCTGATGCTGCTGATGGATCCGATGCTGACCGGTGAAATTGAAAGCGCAGTCAAAAGTGAAAGTATCTGCAGCGAATATGCCATTGAGACTGTATGTAATATGTATGCTGATACGTTTGCGTCGATGGATGATGAGCTGATGCAGCAGCGGGCGACGGACATGCGTGATATTAAGACCCGGATGCAAAAGGTTCTTATGGGCGTGGAATCGGCAGATATTGCTTCTTTGCCGGTCGGAAGTATTATTGTCGCGAATGATTTGACCCCATCCATGACAGCCGGTATTAATCCCGCTCATGTGACCGGTATTATCACTGAACTGGGCGGCAAGACCTCGCACAGTGCAATTCTGGCCAGAGCTTTGGAAATTCCGGCAGTGGTGGCAGTCAATGATTTTTTAAGCCAGGTTAAAGACGGTGATTTTATTGTTATGGACGGAACCGAAGGCGTTATCTATATCAATCCCGATCCGGAAGTCATTCAGGAATATGAGACCAGGGGAAAAGCTCTTTTAAAAGAGAAAAAGGAACTGGAGCAATATATCGGTAAACCAACCATTACCAGGGACGGATTACATATCGAACTGGCAGCCAACATTGGCCGGCCGGAGGATGTGGAAAAGGTTCTGGAATATGATGCGGAGGGGATCGGCTTGTTCCGGACGGAATTTCTGTTTATGGACCGGAATGCCATGCCTACGGAAGGGGAGCAGTTTGAGGCTTATAAGAAAGTGGCCGTTGCCCTTGCCGGCAAACCGGTGATAATCCGTACTCTGGATATTGGCGGAGATAAGGAAATTCCTTATATGAATCTAAAAAAAGATGAAAACCCGTTTTTGGGATACCGGGCGATCCGCTTCTGTCTGAACCGCCAGGAGGATGTTTATAAACCACAGCTGCGGGCGCTTTTGCGGGCGAGTGCATTTGGCAATATTAAAATTATGATTCCACTTGTGACCTGTATTGAGGAATTCCGGGAAGCAAAGGCGCTGATTGAAAGCCTGAAGCAGGAGCTGGATGAAAAGGGTATTGCCTATAATAAAGATATTCAGGTGGGAATCATGGTGGAAACGGCCGCCGCTTCCCTGATTGCGGATATTTTTGCCCGGGAAGCCGATTTCTTCAGCATCGGAACTAATGATCTGACCCAGTATACCATGTCGGTAGACCGTGGTAACGATAAGGTATCCTACTTGTATTCGACCTTTAACCCGGCGGTTCTGCGCAGCATTAAGCGCATTATAACCAGTGCCCGGGAAGCTGGGATTATGGTGGGAATGTGCGGTGAGGCTGCAAGTGATCCGATGATGATTCCCCTGCTTTTGGCATTTGGACTGAATGAATTCAGCATGAGTGCATCTGCGGTTCTTAAGTCCCGGAAGATGATTACAAACTACAGTGCAGAAGAGCTGCAGGCAGTTGCTGATCAGGCAATGAGTTTTGACACTACCAAAGAGGTGGAAGATTATATGAGAGCGTTTATTGCCGGACAGGCATAAATGCTGATTGGCTGCCGGGAGACTTCTTACGGCAGCCATTTAAACGATTGATAAATGAAAGATAGGGTGGATGAGTTGAGAGCAATAGGAGTATATCTGGTCTGTTATATAATCAGTTTTTTATTTGCACATTGGGAGCATTATTACCTCTCCGGCCTGGTTTTGATGATAGCGGCAGTAGTATTATATTTAAATGACTATTTCCGATCTAAAAACCTGATTCATCTGAGAGGATTGTTTTCATTGTCCTGGGTCGGCGGGCAGGCGCTGGCCTGTCTCAAACTAAGTAATCTGCAGGAGAGCTGGATGCCCAAAACATGGCTTTGTTTTGCCCTGGCATTTTTGGGATTCTGGATTGTTTTTGAAGTGCTGACCAATATTTACGGCTCCGGCCATGATGCTTACGGAAGATGGCGAAGCTTTTCCGGCAATCCAAAGCCGATCTTTCATATGATCTGTGCGATATCGGCGGCTTCACTGGCGGCGTTTGTGCTGGAAGCAGTTGTTTTGGGTTATATACCGCTGCAGCTTAGAGGTGTACCCCACGCCTATTCGGAATTTCATTTAACCGGGGTTCATTATATTACCGTATCCTGTGTGCTGGTTCCGGCCTTGTCGGTCTTATTTTTCCATATGGAACGGGGACGGTGGCATGATAAAGCATTGGCAGCGGTAATCTTCATGAATTTGATTTCACTGCTGATTCCAATTTTATGTGTTTCCCGTTTCCAGTTTGTATTTGCAGTTTTGTTGGCGGTTTTTACTTATATTTCCCTGCAGAAAAACTTTAGCCCGTTCTATCTGGTGGGGGCTGTGGCAGCTGCAATTCCGGTTTATCTGATACTGACGGTGGCAAGAAGTCATAATGTGGATTATCTGATGGGGATTTTTAATATGAAATGGGAACGGATGCCGGTATTTATTGCACAGCCTTATATCTACATTGCGAATAACTATGATAATTTCAACTGTATGGTAGGGGTTTTTGACGATCCGGTTGGTTTGCTGGGGGAGAAATTAAGTCACAGCTTTGGAATGAAGGGTTTATTCCCATTATGGGCGCTGACCGGATTAAAATTTTTCTTTCCGCAGCTGGTGAACTATCCAAATTTTATTATTAAAAAAGAGCTATCAACCGTAACGATGTTTTATAATGCATTTTATGATTTTGGAGTGTTTGGGGTGCTGATATTTTCCTGCTTACTGGGGCTTGCGGCATACCTTCTGGTCGTTAAGCTGAGGGAGCTGAGAAATCCGCTGGGATATTTACTTTATGCTCAGATTGCCCTGTATCTGACGCTGTCATTTTTCACTACCTGGTTTAGTGACACAACAACCTGGTTTTATTTGATTCTGACAGCAATTACGGCAATTTATTATCATATCAATGCCCGAAGACGATAATACGGGGGCAGGAAGGATGGAACATAAAATGAGACCATGGGAGGCTAATATCAGAAGGGTAATACCTTATGTACCGGGAGAACAACCCCAGAGCAGCCGTTTGATAAAGCTAAATACCAATGAAAACCCCTATCCGCCGGCTCCGGGGGTGCAAAAGGCAATGCGGGAAATGGATTATGATGCTTTCCGGAAGTATCCCGATCCAGCTGCTTCCGTGCTGGTGGAGAGCCTGGCTGATTATTATGGTCTGGGAACAGATCAGGTATTTGTCGGGGTGGGATCCGATGATGTAATTGCGATGGCGTTTATGACTTTTTTTAATTCGGAGAAGCCAATCCTGTTTCCGGATATCAGTTATTCTTTTTATAAGGTCTGGGCCGGCCTGTTTCGGATACCGTTTGAAATGGCCGTTCTGGATGATGGGTTTCGGCTGAAAAAGGAAGACTATTACAAAGAAAACGGGGGCGTTATATTCCCAAACCCCAATGCGCCGACCGGATTGCTGCTGCAGTCTGGCGAGGTGGAGGAGATTATCCGGCATAATCAGGATGTGATTGTAATTGTGGACGAAGCATATATTGATTTTGGGGGGACATCTGTGCTTGAGCTGATTCATAAGTATGAAAATCTGCTGGTTGTGCAGACTTTTAGTAAATCCCGATCTATGGCTGGTATGAGGATTGGATTTGCCGCCGGTCATCCGGACCTGATCCGGGCACTGAACAATGTAAAATATTCTTATAATTCCTATACAATGAATCTGCCCGCTCTGATTCTTGGCAGTGAAGCAGTTAAAGATGATGCTTACTTTAAGAAAACGTTAAAACGGATAACCGACACCAGGGAACATGCGAAGGCACGGCTTAAGGCAATGGGATTTTCTTTTCCGGATTCCATGACCAACTTTATCTTTGCAGCTCATGAACGGATGCCGGCAAGACAGATCTATGAGGCACTTAAAGAGGCTCAAATATATGTAAGATATTTTCCGCAGCCGGGAATTGATAATTATCTGCGAATATCAATCGGCACGGATGAAGAAATGGCTGAATTGTTTCATTTTCTGGGAACCTATTTATAATCAAAGATAAGGCAGGTACAAATATGAATAGTATAAGAAAGTATACCAGAGTTGTTTTAAATATCTTCATCCCGATGATATGGATTGCCCTTATTTGCCTGCTTGGGCCTAAGCTTCTTGGCTTTTTTATGCCGTTTGTGATTGGCTGGTTAGTCGCCATGGTTGCAAACCCACTGGTTCGTTTTCTGGAAAGCAGGGTGAAGCTGGTTCGGAAGCATAGCTCGGTACTAATTGTAGTAGTGGTGCTGGCGCTGGTGATTGGCGCGAGTTACCTTCTGATCTCCAGGTTGGTTATTCAGGCTGTTTTGTTTGCCGAGGAGCTGCCGGCAATGTACAGAAAAATATCTGCGGAAGTCCGGAGTGCCCTGGATCAGTCGGATATGTTTTTCAGAATGCTGCCCCAGGATATGAAGAAGAGTCTGGATTATTTTGCAGATAATTTAGGGGATTATCTGAATGTTCTGGTGCAGAAAATCGCAACCTCGTCAGTTGAAGTGGCCGGCAATATGGCAAAGCGTATTCCCAGCTTTCTGGTTAAGATGGTTGTGATTATTATGTCTTCATATTTTTTTATTGTTGACAGGGATAAGATTGTGGAATTTTGGAAACATTATGTGCCCGGCAACAGTAAAAGGTATCTGGTATACCTGAAAAAAGATGTAAGAAAACTGGTCGGAGGCTATATTATAGCACAGCTGAGAATCATGATTGTAATTGCCGTTATTTTAATAATCGGCCTGTTTATACTGGGAGTCCCATATGCGTTTTTTCTTGGCATCCTAATCGCGATTTTAGATTTTCTCCCGCTGTTTGGCACCGGAACGGTTTTGATTCCGTGGGCAGTTTTAAATCTGATCAGCGGTGAATATGTATTAGCCGCCGGGATGGCCGCCCTGTATGTTTTATCCCAGGTGGTTCGGCAGGTGATTCAGCCAAAGCTGGTAGGCGATTCGATGGGGCTGTCGCCGCTGATGACACTGCTGTTTCTATATTTGGGATTTAAGTGGAGCGGAATAGGCGGTATGATATTGGCGGTGCCGATCGGTATTTTAGTTATAAAATTATATGAATACGGAATTTTTAAACCAATGATTGATAACTTAAGGCTGCTGGTTCATGATATTAATGAATTCAGAAAAGGTAAAGGATAGTTTATATTGCCGGAATAATCCTTTTCCTAATCAACGATAAGGTGTTGTATAATTTCCTACTTGCCAAGCATTTGTCTTTCTGTATATAATATAGTAGCACGTCATATAACGCATGAGGAGGAACGAGAGTGAAGAAAGAAGTGGTCATTGTACTTGATTTTGGCGGTCAGTATAATCAATTAGTTGCGAGACGGATACGTGAATGCGGGGTATATTGTGAAATTTACTCGTACAAAACGGATATTGAAATAATTAAAACGAAAAATCCCAAGGGAATTATTCTGACTGGTGGTCCCAACAGCTGTTATGAACCGGATTCACCGACATATACGAAGGAACTGTTTAAACTGGGGATTCCGGTTCTGGGTCTGTGCTATGGAGCACAGCTGATGATGCATGTACTGGGCGGAAAAGTGGAAAGTGCGGCGGTGCGGGAATATGGAAAAACGGATGTTTTGATTGATGAAACAGAATCAAAAATTTTTGCCGGGGTTTCTGCCAGTACGGTCTGCTGGATGAGTCATTTTGACTATATATCTAAAGCCGCACCGGAATTTAAGATTACTGCTCATACGGCAGACTGTCCGGTAGCAGCAGCAGAGAATGCCGCTGAAAAATTATACCTGATTCAATTCCATCCAGAGGTGCTTCATACTGTGGAAGGAACGAAAATACTGCATAATTTCTTATATAATGTATGTGAGTGCAGCGGAGATTGGAAGATGGACTATTTTGTTAAGGAATCAATCCGGTCAATCCGTGAGAAAGTGGGAGATGGCAAGGTTTTGTGTGCCCTTTCCGGCGGGGTGGATTCTTCTGTGGCCGCGGTACTGCTATCCCAAGCGATTGGCGACCAACTGACCTGTGTATTCGTTGACCATGGCCTGCTTCGTAAGAATGAAGGGGATGAGGTAGAGGCGGTTTTCGGATCGGAAGGAAGTTATGATCTGAATTTTATCAGGGTGAATGCCCAGGAGCGTTTTTATGGCAGGCTAAAAGGGGTTACCGAGCCGGAGCAGAAGCGAAAGATCATTGGCGAGGAATTTATCCGTGTATTTGAAGCGGAAGCCCAGAAAATTGGTGCGGTCGATTTTCTGGTGCAGGGGACGATTTATCCGGATGTGGTGGAGAGTGGACTGGGCGGTGAATCAGCTGTAATTAAGTCTCACCATAACGTCGGCGGTCTGCCTGAGTATGTTGATTTTAAGGAAATCATTGAACCGCTGCGCGATTTATTTAAGGATGAGGTAAGAAAGGTTGGCCTTGAACTTGGCATTCCGGAGCATCTGGTGTTTCGTCAGCCATTCCCGGGACCGGGACTTGGTATCCGGATTATCGGCGAGGTGACGGCAGAGAAGATTAAAATTGTTCAGGAAGCGGATGCGATTTACCGGGCAGAGATTGCAACTGCTGGATTGGACAGGAACATCGGACAGTACTTTGCGGCGCTTACGAATATGCGCAGCGTCGGTGTAATGGGAGATGAAAGAACTTACGATTATGCCGTTGCACTCCGGGCTGTAAATACCATTGATTTTATGACGGCGGAAGCTGCTGAGGTGCCGTGGGAGGTGCTGGGGAAGGTTACCAGCAGGATTATAAATGAGGTGGATCATGTGAATAGAGTTTTGTATGACGTGACTAGTAAACCACCGGGGACGATTGAGTTTGAATAATTAACAGTTCCGGGAACCTACGTATTTACAAGGGTTCCCGGACTTTTTTGTGGAAAATGGCCGCCAAATGGCCGCCTATTTGCTAATTATAGGTAATTATAAAAATTCAGTCGGCATTCCTCGCTTGGAAAAACAGAGGATCGTATCAGGCGTCAATTGGTAATAACCTTCATTGAGCATGGTTTCATAGGCTGCTTCAGGATCGGAGGTTATAGTCAACATCGTGGGAAGATCCTGGAATGAAATTTCGTTCTTTTTCTTGGATTTGCAATCCCATACGATAACAGTATCATTTTCATAAGTTGAGCTAACTGCTGGCAAAGATTGCTTAATTTCAGTCATCAGGCTAAGCAACTGGGCTTCCATAGTTCCTTTACCAGATTCCAGACCAGTTGTATTAACGTTCTGTAGGCCGAGAGCAACCTCTTTACCTTTACCCGGGTACAAATGTGCATAGGTGTCTAACGTCACTGATACGTCTTTGTGGCCGATCCGTTCTGATATGGCAATAACATTAAACCCCATCTCGATTAACAGGCTTACGTGGCTGTGACGGAGGTCATGGACTCTAATTGGTTCCAATCCGGCGGCAGCGGCGGTTGCTTTCAGTTCGTTTCGGAGATAGGAAGCTGTGAACATAAAGAGCCGATCAGTAGGCGCCAGTCCATATAATTTATCGGCATAGGCCATAACATCATCATAAAGGAACACGGGAATAGAGATACATCGGATACTGGTTGGTGTTTTAGGCGCTTTTATAAAGGTCTCTCCCTTAACAACCTGGAGGTTTTTGGTAATGTTGAGGCGGTGATCCGAAAAGAAATCCTCTTTTGTAAGCGCAAGAAGTTCTCCTTCCCGGATGCCGGTCCAGTATAAAACATTAAAAGCAATTCTGGCTGGAGTTTTTACTTCGTAGGAGATAAATTGCTTAAAATCATCAAGTGTCCATATCTGCATGGCATCTGCAGATGACTTCCCCATGCTGCCGGCCATCCTGCAAGGGTTATTAGGCAAACCG
>Ga0153999_1000536_pt1 | contig 16586 bp, 16 predicted proteins | sample TSNC083MetaG_FD_104675 | JGI IMG/M metagenome (GOLD analysis project Ga0153999, IMG submission 104675) | Attine ant fungus gardens microbial communities from North Carolina, USA - TSNC083 MetaG | ecosystem: Host-associated > Fungi > Mycelium > Unclassified | place: USA: North Carolina, Lumber... | reverse complement strand
TAATACCAGATATCATCAATCTGCTGCCAGTTATCCTGTTCATACATACCATCTTCCTTCCGATACCACCAGCCATTCTGATCCGACTGCCATCCGGCATAAATTCCTTTTTCCCTGGCTGCTGTTTCACTTCCCGGAACTTCATATATTTTCTTAAAGCCTGCTGCTTCCTCTTTGCTGACCGAAAAAACTTCAGAAGTTATGGTATTTCCATAACTGCCGTCTGCCATACATTGACGGATTTTATAATAATACTCACCACCTGCCGTCATGAGCGGCCGGATGTCATAGCTGGTTCCCTGAGTAATATACAGGCTTCCAATCGCATCTTCCTTATAAAATACACGGATTTCATAAAACGCTGCCTCGGCTATGGGTTCCCATCCAAGAAATCCGAAGCCGGACCAGCCGGCAGCTCCAATTTCACTTTCCCAGGAAGTCATAACCCGGAATTCACATCTTAGGTAAAGCAGTTCATAATTTTCTTTGTAGCTGGTACCGACACATACTGCCCCTGCCCCTTTCAAGGTGGTCTTGGTTCCCGAAAAATAATATCCGTCTTCGGCCTGCAAGGCAATAATATAAACGGGATATTTACTTACTTCCCTGGATTCACTATCAAAGTAATCTTCAGGAAACTCACCCTCTGCCCAGAAACCATCGATTTCGTATGTTTGACTCTCTATTGATAGCTTTATTTGAGGCTGCACACTACTGTGATCGATATCAACAATACTGACTTGAACATGAGTGATTTTTTTTTCCGCTTCTTGCATATACCGGCTGAATAAACAGAAATAGAAGCGAAATAGTCATCAATCGAATAATGTTACTTTTTAATACCGATAATCGCCCCATTCTACAGACTCTCCTTCGATCGTTGGAATTAACTCATAGATAACCAAGATGTAGTGTTCTGTTCCGCCGATTGTCTCATAAAATTGATATGCATTTGCATAGATAACTGGATCTACTTCCCGCTCATTATCAATTATAATACTTTTCAGACGATAGCCGTAATCCGGAGAGTAACTGATAACTCTTTTTTCATTCACCGGAATATCCAGTTCTTCTTCCATACTGATGGTTCCTTTTACTACGGTTGCATATACTGACCATGTTTTATCTGTTGTGACAGGCGGTAAAGTGTAAGCAACGTAAACATCATAATTCTTCCGTACATCTTTTATAATATATGATTCCGGAAACGATTCCGTATTCAGTTCGGTTTTTATTATTCCTCCATCATCGGAAATAGAGAGACTTTCCAGTTTCGCACTTTTGTGCCCGGTATATCTGGCTGTATAAGTACCTGTTTCAGTAATTGTATCCTCTATATTTATATCATGACTTCCATCTAAAGAAGTAGCGTATCCGTTTGTAACGTGTACATGGATAGTCACCGTTCCCAAAGTCTTAAACAGTTTCGTGCTCGCCACTTCCAGAAGTGTTCCGTCGGCATCTTCCATCAATATGGCATTTCCCAGATTTGTTTCCAACTCACCATGATAATAGGCATTATAGTCATCACTGTTACGCTTTACATCCTGCAGTATAATAATAGTATAAACTTCTCTCTTGTTTGTTGCGCTTAAATCCCATGTCGTCTGAGCACCGACCAGATTTATGGTTCCGTCTGTGACGGCTGGCAGTCCATTTACATCAAAGGTGCTTCCTGCCGTATCGTACAGTTTCAGATCCAGATTATCAGCTACGGCTCCCAGAATCTCCTGGAATGCTGCTTTCAGTGTTTCTGCATCCGGTGAAGCAAAGGCTTTGGAGGAATCATTGGACACCCCCGTTGCTCCTGCTATATATGTCACGTTATTCATGAGAGAAGTATTTCCAAATAAGATACTGTAACGTGTTGTACCTAACTTGGAAAGGAGAGTTGTCTCATATCCTCCATATCCTGATATCGTTCCACCGGGGAACCATCCCCTACCTGACCCCGTAGACGGGTCTCCATCAGACAGGAATAAAACACTGGGCGTTCTGTTTGGATCATCACGGCCTTTCAAAATATCTACTGCCCCTTGCAGACCTACCGAATAATAGGTTGATTGATTTTCAATCCAATTTTCATAATCCAGCCATTTAATAAATTTTGCATAATCGGTAAACATTCCGTTATCTGTCTCTGATAATGATATTGATGTCCCCCTCAGAGTTGAACCGCCAAACATAACAGCACCAACACGGTTATAATTCTTTTCTGAATCATTTATATCCAGCAGCGCTTTGCTGACAGAGCGAACCTGGTCATATACCAAAAACTGCCTGCTGTAGTTAGATCCTGACACTAAATTGGCTCCAAAATACATGCTGCCGCTGGCATCCATGACAAATACCATATCATTGCTGCCCTTTCCTCCCAGTATATTATAGGCAACATCAAGCCTTATTTCAGCCTGTTCTTCGCTGCTGTCAACCCATCTTGCTGCCTTTCTGATCCAGGCATTATAATTCTCTGTAAAAATGGAAGCACTCTTAATTTGATCCGGATCCTTATATCCGGCTGCAGCAGTCAGCTCATCAAAGACCGGGGTCCAATCCCTGTCGTAGTCCCCTTCACTTACGCTCACGGAAAATGGTGTCAGGCTGTTAACCAGAGCCTCCCATTCTGTTTCATTGTTCCATAACTCATCATATCCAATCCAGCTGTCATTATCAACGCGGTTCTTAATTACATTAAAATCCAGACAATTGGTACCGGTTCTGCCGGTTTTACCAAAAACATAACCGGAAATATGCTTAATAGCACCAGTACCGCGAAATGTTACCGCCAATCGATTGCAGCCTTTGAAAGCATCCTGTTCTATTACAACATCATTACCATTTACCGACAATCGCTGAAGATTTGTTAAGCCTTCAAACGCCCGCCCGTATATCTGGCATACAGAATCCGGCAGCGTTACAGACATTACTTGGTAATTACTATAACTTGGAAATGCACCATGGTAATTACTATAACTTCGAAATGCACCAATGTAATTGTTGTTACTGGAAGCCCCGATTGCAACAATCGGATAATTTGTTCCGGGTATAACACCCGGGACAGTTACTTTTTTTACCCAAAACGGAGCGGAGACTTTTGTAATAACCGCCCTGTTTCCTGACGATATCGAATATTCGTAGCCCACACCATCAGCATCCCGAAATGTATACGTATCTGCCGCATATGCCGGAATTGCCGGCAGAAATGCAAGGGTAAAGCAGCATATAAAAAAAACCATGCATTTTACACTGCTATTCCATATCTTTTTCATTGTCACATTCCCACCATCTGCTTATTCAGCTTGTCCCGTAATTCGGTTGTCATTTCTATTGAACGCTTTTTTATTTCACCGATGTCAACGGTTTTAATTTCCATACTGCCTTCTGTCCCTGTTGATCCCAGTTCAAGTGAATTCCATTCGCGTTCCCGGCCGGCCTGGTTTGCTGTGACACCAGAAGTTTGTTTACCAGCATTCAAAACATCAGCATCCATTTGTCCCAGCCGCTGGTTCAGCTGATTAATCTGTTCAACCAATTCTACATTTTTTAGCTGTATCTCTGTTTTCTCCTGCAGCAATATCTGAATTTTCCGCTTGCTGTCTTCATAGCCGTCATTCAGATTTTGAAAAGACTGAGCCTGCTCGCTCATTTGGTCAAACATAAAGTAGATGGATTCTTCCAGATCTTTTATTTCCCCCAGATATCTTTCATTGTTTTGCTTCAGCAAAACATATTCCTTTTCCTGCTTCTGGTATTTTTCTAATACCGTATCAGAAGCCTTTCGTTCCAGTTCCAGTTGTTTCATCTGCAGCCGAAGCTCCTGAGACTGTTGATACAGCAGGTTGAATTTTTGCTGCAGGCGCTCATATGCCGCCTTTTCTTCATCTGCTTCCTGAGATATTCTTGTCTCTTTATTTTTCATATCTTCCAAAAGCTCTTTCATTGTCATCAAAGCTTCCTCCACTTCTGCTTTTTCCTTTTCCAACTGAACGGTCTGCCGTACCAATGCCTCATTTTTCTGTTTTTCTTTTTCAGTTTCGCGCTGCCTCAAAGCAGCCTCATATACTTGGGCTCTTAGCATGTCTTTTTCCTGCTCCAGAATTTTGTTTTCTGCTTCCAGCTCCCGGTATCGCCCTAACTGGAATTCCAATGCATCTTTGCTTTCTTCCAGCTGCCAGCGTATCTGTTCAATATGCTCGTTCTTTTTTTTGATTTCCTGTTTGCTGTTATTGTTCTCGCCGCTTCCCGCTGATTCTTCTTTCCTGTAGTTTTCCAGATTTTCCATTCCAGATTTATTTTCTAACTCCATCATTTGCGGGTTAAGGTTCTCTGCATCGTTTAACCTTTGCTCAAATTCCTCACACATTTTGCGTTTTTCATTTAATTCAGTCTCAAGGCGTCCTGTTTCCTTTTCCATGTCACGGATTTTCAACTTTAAGCCGCGCCTTTCTTCAAACAGTTTATCCTGTTCTTCCATGCGGATACGGAGCAGCTCCTCCATTTTTTTATAATTGTCGTTTTCTTCTTCCAGTTCTTTAAAAATTAATTCCTTTTCCTTATCATCCAACGCCTGTTTTTCTGCATTATTTTTCAGTTCTTCACACTGTTGCTGTAATTTTGATACCTGTTCCTGATTTTTTTTAGCCATGTCTTCTGAATCGTTAAGTTGGTGCCGCAGCAGACTGGTTTCCTGTACCAATTCAGTTTTTTCCCGAACCAGATCACTGACCTGCTGCTCCATACTGGCATGCATTTGCTCCATGGTATTTTTCAGTCTCTCCACGTAGGAAAATACGCTTTTTTTTGAGTACCCACCCAAAAAGTTTTTTTTCAAGTTATCCTTAAACTCTTTTTCCATAGCCTCCTTCCCGTAGCCTAATTCTGTTGACATAATTACTTTCAGGTCTTCATTTTCTTGCATTGTTGGTTTCCCCTTCCTCTTCTGTAACATTATAGATATTGCGCAGCGTCAGAACGATAGCTTCACCGCTTTTCAATTGCTGCCCGGCCCCGGGCGGAAGCTCCAGGATATTACAAGAACCCTTTATAAATGACCCCATTTTCCATGGCTTAACAGTTTCACAGCCCAATACCTGAAAACACGAATCCAGATATACCACATCAATTGAAAACCGCATAAAACAAGTATGTATGGCACTACATTTAAGCAGCAGCAATCCCTCTCCATTATCCAGTTTTCTTTTTCCCATCAACCCCTGAAACCGGGTTAAAAAATTATCTGCGATTTCTATTCTGGTAAATATAATTTTATAGTTCTGACTGATATAATATTGTTTTTTCATAATTACATACTATAACCAAAGGTCTCCATCACTGATATAATTGCCGGTCCCAATAACACGATAAAGATCACCGGAAAGATAAACATAACAATCGGAAGCAGGATTTTTACCGGTATTTTGGCTGCCTTTTCTTCTGTTTTTTGTTTATGTGACTGCCGGATAGAATCAGCCTGGCTGTTAAGGATGTTCTGCATGGTAATACCAACTTCTTCAGCCTGAAGAACAGAACTTACAAAGGTCGTCACCTCATCTACCTCACACCGTTCGGCCAGAACGTTCATGGCCTCTCTTTTAGCCCTTCCCATCATTAGCTGCTGTTGGAGCAGTTTAAACTCATCTACAAGCACCCCCTGGCATCGTTCCGTTACATAAGCCAATGCCTGTTCAAAACCCAATCCGGAGGTTACACTGACCGAAAGCAGATCGATCAGATTGGGCAATTCGGATTCGATAGCTGCCTTTCTTTTAGAGATAGTACTTGCCAATAAAAAACGCCTCACCGCATAACCGGTATATGCCCCCAAAATCATTGTCAGTCCATAGGGCAGACTAATATTAAGAAAATTTATTATAACCGGCATACTTAATGCCAGAGCAGCAACAGTAATCAGCGTCATTGCCGTATATTCTTTGGCTTGAAAGCGGCTGCCTGCCATCATCAGCTGTTTATTCAGGCGTTCGCGTGCAGCATTGTTAAGTGGCATCACAATTGCAATTTGGCGAATAATATGGTCCATAAAGGGCACTATAACCCGCTCAAAAAAAGACTTCCTTTTATTTTTAGTAAGCTGGTTCTCTTTTTTCATTAATGCCCTGATCTGCACCAACCGCTGATACATCAGTGCTCTGGACGTTAAGCTGCCGCTTAATATACACCCGGTAATGCTCGCTGCAAAAACTGCCGCGCTACCGGCAAAAAGTAAATTTTCGATCATTAATACCTCCTTAATACTTTAAATCTGTCATCTTCTGTATTATGAAAAATCCTAATCCTTCTAAGACAAGGGCGCATAGCAACAGAAGACGACCTAGATAAGTTGAAAATAATGAGTCCATATATCCCGGAGTCATAACCGATATAATCAAAACAAGGACAAATGGAAGCGCCCCTATGACTTGGGCTGAAATCCGCCCCTGAGCGGTCATAGTTTTTATACTTCTTTTGATTCGGATCCGGTCTTTTATTGTACCGGAAATATTATCCAGAATGTCTGCTAAATTTCCGCCTACACGTTTTTGAATTAATACCGCACTGGTCACCAGCCGCAGGTCATCATTCTGCATCCGTTCAGCCAGGGCATCCATTGCTTCTTCAACGGGTGTTCCAATCTGGATTTCACCTCCAGTTTGGAGCAGCTCCTCCCGGATTGGATCCGGGAGGAGCTCAGCCACGCTCGACATGGCCCGCTCGAATGTAAAACCGGCCCGAACGGTATTACTGATAATCAACAAGGCCTCACCCAACTGTCCTTGAAAATTATCAAGTCTTTTCTTTGTTGAAATACTTACCAACACTGGCGGCAGCGTCGCTCCCGCTGCTGCCGCGCCGCAGCTGATAATAAGTTTTGCACCCAACATAAGCAGCAATACCGGCGGAATTATTGCCGCCATCATCCATAAAGCTGCAAATTCCTGCGGGGTAATCTTAATACCGGACGTCTTTAAATCCCGCTCCATATTTTTAGGGATACGTATCCAGCTTAAATTAAGCCTGTAACTATTTTCTTCTTCTTCCAGGCCTTCCTTTTGATACCGGCGGATTTTTTTTACTTGAGTGATTCTTTTCTTCATTAGGTATTTTTCACTATTTTGATACCCCGCCAGTACCTGGATGAGGCTATATATAAATACTGCGGATAACACTGCCAGCATATAATCCATTGCCTATCTCCTCCAAGCTGTTAGAAATCGCTGTTAAACCACCATTCGCTAAAAGCAACTCCTTCTTCCTCCAGACGTGCCGTAACCCTTGGTATGATACCCGTGCCTGTAAAACGGCCGCGGATCCTTCCGGCAGCATCAACCCCTTCCTGAACAAAGGTAAAGATATCCTGCAGCACAATCGTATCGCCCTCCATGCCTAGAACTTCCGTAATGTTTGTAATCTTTCTGCTGCCGTCACGAAGCCTGGCCTGCTGAACAATGATATTAATTGCCGAGGAAACCTGTTCTCTGATTGCTTTGGACGGCAATTCCATACCTGACATCATAACCATCGTTTCCAACCTTGATAAAACATCTCTTGGCGCATTGGCATGCACGGTGGTCATTGAGCCATCATGCCCAGTATTCATTGCCTGCAGCATATCAAGTGCCTCGGATGAGCGCACCTCGCCGACCACAATCCGATCTGGCCTCATACGCAAGGCATTCACCACCAGATCTCGGATGGCAACCTTTCCCTTGCCCTCAATATTGGCAGGACGCGCCTCCAAAGTAACTACATGCTGCTGCATCAACTGCAGCTCTGCTGCATCTTCAATGGTCACAATCCGTTCGTCTGAGCCGATAAAGCTTGATAAGACATTCAGCAATGTTGTCTTACCGCTCCCGGTTCCTCCCGCTACTACAATGTTACATTTTCCCTTTACACAGGCTTCCAGAAACATTGACATCTCCCGCGTCAGAGAATCTTTTTCGATCAGATCCCTGACCCCTAAAGGAGTGGCGGAAAACTTCCGGATTGTCAGGCATGGTCCTTTTAATGCTATCGGCGGAATTACAGCATTAACTCGTGATCCGTCAGGCAGCCGGGCATCTGCCATCGGATTGGATTCATCACACCTTCTGCCTACTTTTGAAACAATCCGGTCAATTATTTTCATGATATGTGCATCATTTTCAAATTTCACTTCAGAAAGCTGCAGGCGCCCTCTTTTCTCAATATAAACCTGACTCGCACTGATAACCATTATTTCAGAAACCGAGGTATCCCGCAGCAGTGGTTGAATTGGCCCCAGCCCCATAACTTCATCATAAATTTCCTGGGAAATACGTGATTCATCACGGGTACTTAAAATTGCTCCTTCCTCATCCAGAAATTCATGGATTTTTTCAATAATACGATCCTGGTTCTGCCGGGAATTTTCTTCCATTAGCTGGGATCCGCTAAAAGAGTCTATTAAGCGTTCCTGAACTTTTTTCTTAAGCTCCCGATACTCATCTCTTGCAGTCAGCGCAGCATCCTCAATAAATTCCCGATTTGAGTTTCGGTAGAAATCAGGATTTCTTCTTTGCTCTAACCGTTCCGTCAAGCTTCCCATACCATCACCTCTTCTTTTTAAATCGCATCATCGTTTCTTCCAATGTAAAAAAGCCTTTTTTTGTGCTTTTCCTTCTCCGTCATCATTTAGTATTCTTGCGATATCTTTAACTGCTTTACTGTATTTCGTATTTGGCGAATTCGAAACCGCCGGCCGCCCCAGATTAAGGGATGTGACGACAGTCTTATAATCATATGGAAGGGTACCATATATCGGAAACTCCAAAGTTTTTGCGATAACCGCCGGTTTCATCTCATTTTCCCTGTCCTTTCCTACTATCAGCCGGATCTTTTCTTTTCTGGTCAGAGCCAGCAGCAGATAAAGTCCTTTCCGCGAATTTCTAAGAGCTGAGATGTCACACCCAGTAACATATAATATGGCAGAGGAGGCATCGATGCATGAAACATTAACGTCATTAAATAAAGGCGGCGCATCCAGAATTACATAGTCGAAGTATGAACGCATTGCGGCAATTACCTTTTCGATCTGCGATCCGCTGATACCCTCTGCAAATTCTGCACTTCGCGGAGCACACAAGGCATTAACGCCGGATGTATGTAATACCATATGCTTCCGGATTAAGTCAATGCCAGGGGAAGAGTGTTCCTGCAGCAGTTCGGCGACGGTTGTTTTAGATTCCAGTCCAAAAAAAACATTAACATCGCCGCATTGAAAATCCAGATCCAAAATAGCTACCTTTTGCTTAGCCTGCGCCAGCGCAATCGCCAGATTTACCGAAAATGCCGTTTTCCCAATACCGTCCTTTGCTCCATAGGTCATAATCACTCTCGATTTATTTTGGTCTCCAGAGGTATTTTCAAGCGATACGATTCTTGTTGATTCATTGACATAGATTGCCCGCAGCGCCTGCGCAAAGGAAGGTATATCCGGTGTATCAGGCAATGTATGATGAACGCCTGTCTGCAATATTTTGTCGATCCGTTCCTGACTCTGGTCTCTTACTACCGCAATCGGCACCGCCCTCGGCCGCAGCATATAGATCTGCTGGCAGCAACGATAAAACCGGCCGCTTCCGTCATCCTCCAGCAATACAACATTGGCATTGGTTCTGGAAATCATCTCCAGTACTACATCCTCTTCGCAGACATTGCCAACCACATCTATCCCCTTATCCAGTAAAGCGGTACGGTATTTTTGTGCCGACAGCTCATCAGCAACAATCAGAGTCCTAACCTTATCCATCATAACCTCCCCTTATTCTGTTTCTGAAGCATCATCCAGCAGGTCTTGTTGTGTAATTCCGCCTGCTTCCACAATTTCATGATCATTTTGCTCACGCAGAATCAAGCGTAACTTCTGGTAATGTTCGCTAAGGTTCAGTGCAACCGCCTGATCTACGGTCACCTCCAAGGTAACAGTCGCATAAGGTGCCGCTTCTGCCAAATTCCGGTACCCTTCCAGAAATACATAATCCAGCGCAAGCACCTTAACATCCTGAATCAATATAAGCGATTTCTGAACTTCCTTATCCGTATAGGAAATCACCTGATTATCATCTTTGCCGTTCTGATTTCCGGCACCAAAAAGGAATGCAAAAGCCTCCGGGTATGACTGCGCCCACGTGTTGTATTTATGCAGTATATCCTCCGGCAGATCACTTGGCAAAAGCGCCAGTACATCCACCCAGTTCCCTACCCGCAAATTATTTGCCAGTCCGGTATCGGCCGTCACTGTAATTGTGATTGCCCGTTTCCCTGGTGTCACATTTAAAGCCAGACCCGATTTTAAACTTTCTCTTTCACTGATCTTATTGAAAATGATCTGCTCACTTTCAAATATTGTTGTACTGCTGATTTTACCGACCACATCCTGCAGTTCTGTCACAGCATTGACATGAACGGCATCCTCTTCAAGCTCCACGATGCGCAGCATATCCTGGGTGATTTCCGTATATGGGGCAATATCTGCCGCCGCCATAACCACCTGTTTCCGAATCACATCTACAACCACTTGTTGATTTTTTTCAGATCCGACGATCACAAGAGCTAAAAAAAATGTAGCTATTCCAGAAACAAATGCCAGTAACTGTATCTTTTTCACTATATTAGATTCCTCCTAAACACACATTTACCATCCAGCCGGCAAATCTCCTGGCAGAAATTGAGGAGTACCGATTCCTCCTGTATCCGTCCTGCTGTATGAACCAATCCGCGGCCCCCCCCGATGAATAGGGTACCATACCGGTATCTCTCCTCTCCCATCTTTGTCCTGAGCCGTTTTTTGCTCACCGCCGTCCAGATAAATTGTAATCTGCTTTGTATCCGAACCAGAAAAGAGCGACCCGGCAAATATATATTTAAGTTCCTGTTTCAATTCAACTCTTACTTTGTAAGTCCGGCTTTTTACCCACTCCGAGGCTGGTGCAGCCGGCACTGATTCCTCCTGATAATAGACCTTGAGACTGCCTGTAAATCCATTATCGATGCCACACTGATTGCTGATCTTGTAAATCAACTCTGCCGGATCTTCGGCATTCATAATATAATCCTTGGCATCCAGTCTTGCCTGGCGCATCTGCTGCACCAGATCCATCATGTGTGCTTTTTTCATATTAACCATTCCTATATCTATTGCTAACGCAACAAAAGAAAGCAGAACCACCAGTGAACAGGCAAACAGGATTAAAATGTCGCCCGATTCTCGTTCTTTTAGTTGTCTGATTTTTTTTCTTACCATAAACGCTGCCTCAATAAATTATCCGCTCCCGTCTCCCGGGACCGTTACACTTCTTTTGATTGTTACCCTTTCGAGGCGCTCACGCACCAGGCTTTTAGAAAATACTTTTTTTCCTGCCGGAAAAAAGGCTTTTGTTAAAGGCGTTAAAGGCTCTACCTCATAACGTAGTTCGGCATCGATTTCAGCTTTCACCTGTAATACATCTGTCCGAATAAATGTTCCGCCTGCATTATAAGTTTCAGGCTCTTCTTCAATCCAAAATTTTGCACTTGCGTCTGTCAAATATAAGCATGAATCATCCAGTAACCCCGGTGCACTCTGCAGCATATGCTGCCTTATTCCTTCCCCTAATCCAAATGTTCCCACGCCGCTTACATTAACCACTTCACCTGGTGATGATACTACGTATTCTGTTTTAATATCACGCTCCAGAATATCGATGTCCGAGAGACTTCCTCCCGACGAATTCTGAAGTATCATTTTGAAATCCCATGCGGTCATTTGAAATGTACTTTCAAATAATAGCTGTTGGTATCCAAGCCACCCAAAATCAATCACTGCGAATAAGAGCAGTAAAAAAACCGGAAATACCAGCGCAAATTCGACCATAGCCTGTCCTGTTTCTTTTTTATTTAAAAAAATCACCATACACCAGCTTTCCGCATATAATCAATTCATATAAACGCGCCTCTGCGCCACACCTCTTATCAACCTATGGTCTCCTGCATTACTAAAAATCATCTGGCCAACCGGTGTAAATAAAGTCAGCTCTCTCTCCAGTACAATCGTAACCGGTATATATCTACGGTATCCGTTCCATTTTCCATCCGGATAATCATGATAAGAATACACAATTACATCGTCCGCCATATCACCGATATCTGCGGTGAATACCGTATCTCCGTCTCCCAATATATTCTGGTAATTGATATTTATCACAGCATTACCAATAGTGTTAATATCTGAACCATTAGCCTTATTGACTGTAATTTTATTTGCTATTTCAGTTGCCGCACCACTTATTGCAATATGATACCGCATTATGATAACAGCATCTATTACTCCTCCGGTTAGAAGCAAAAGGATCATAGCCACCAGCGAAAAATGAAGCATTGCCTGCCCCCGTTCTCTCTCAATAAACTGTTTGACTAATTTCTTCATTAACTCTCTCCAAACATTTCAGTTTAACCTATATTAAAGGAAGCAAGACCGGCAGCAAATACGCAGCAATAAAACCTCCCATAATTTGACCTCCCATAGGAAAAGTGCTTCCAATTTTTAACTTCTTAAAATAAAATCCAAGTAATATATAAGCTGTCAATGCGATCACAATTCCCAGATAGAACCACGTCAAACGCTGCCAACCCACCGCAAATGATGCAGCAAAAGCAAGTTTTACGTCTCCTGCTCCAACTCCAAAATTCTTTGTCAATATAAAAGTCAATCGTGCCGCTAGTAAAAACAAGAAAAAAGTACCCACACCGGCAGCAAATGACAAACAAAGCTGAATCCATCCGCCTTCAATGACATTATACAGCACTCCCAGCGCAAAAATTGTTACCACCATTTCATTCGGTATAATACGAACCCTATAATCTACCAGCGCTCCTATCACAGCAATAAATGAGAAAATACATATCAATACAGATAACTGACCGGGAAAAAGATAACCGGTCGATACAAATAGCCCTGTCGTAACCAACACACAAAGTCTTTTTTCATCCATGCTCCAGACATATTCGGAAGCTTTTATATTTTTTTTCTTACATTTATATGCAACTATTTTTTCTGTTGTAATTAGACAATAGATGCCGGAAAATATTCCGGCGACAGTATATAAAAACATTTTCACCAATAATCCCTGCGTCATATTCCTTCTCTCCTTATTTTATAAGGAATGAAGCATTGCAGCATAGACAACACTTCATCCCTTATAGGCAGCTATGGCATTGAATCAGCCAAAGATTGAAACATAGCCTCTGCCTTACCGGCAATACTGGGCAGAAGTTCAATTGCTATAATTGAGATTTCCGCCAATATTGTGCCATATTGTTGCACTCTTACTTTAGTTAGCAGATTCGGATGCTTTTGTTACATCCAATGCCTGATCTACAGTAGTAAACTGATCTTTGATTTTTTTTCCGATACTTCCCAGCATGCCAATCGCCACAACTGAAATAAGCGCTAATATCAGACCATATTCAACCATTCCCTGGCCGCTCTCTTCTTCCAATAACCAATTTTTCATATTGTTTCTCCTTTCTTTTTCTTAACTCAATGCCATATCTGCTTCTACAAGTTTTTGTTCCGATCGTTGTCAGGATGCCAATCGCCACAACAGATCAATCGTTGTCAGGACACCGATTGCCACAACCGAAATGAGCGCTAATATCAGACCATACTCAACCATTCCCTGGCACTCTCTTCCTCTACTTACCACGCTTTAACCATTTTTCGTGCCTCCTTTTCTTAAAAGTATGTATGTGTAATTCAGGAAATCTCCTGACAATAACACCATAATCCAAAACCATCCTTACTAAATTTTCACTTCATCAACCAACGACTCTGCTATCCCCCCCTCATCCTTTTCACAGTTCCTCTCTTTACGGATATCATCAATTGCACACATAAGCTGCTGTCTTTGTTTTTCATCACATTGCACAAAAAAACGCTTTATTAATTCAGACAGTTTTTATAATTGAGACACGATAGCGTTATATTTAGACGTTTTCATAATATTCTTTTCATTTTTTCGCAATTAGCACATTTTAAAGCATATGGAATCCAGTCAGCAACTTGGTTCAAAAGAAATGGTGCTAAATCAGGGGCTTGAAGGTTCCCACAAGCTCCTAATTTTGAGCCCCTGACTTCTAATCTATATTAATTAGGATATGCTCTAATACGTATATTTCAAATTTTAGGATGACGGTGAGCACAAAGTGCGTATGAAATTTAGATTGTTCCTGCTTTAACAGACCCCCCTTGTTTCTACAGATAAAAAAAGTACGGTCACTGATTGGTTATACTAGCAACCAGGCTATTGCAAAAATCATCAAGAGCCTAGTTAGTAATATCAACTACCAGTGACCGCTACTATTAGCAATCAAGTTTCATTGTATATTATTATAAGAATAGAATATCAGAACATACCCTCTATGTCAACGATGTTTCTATTCTTTTTATCAGTTCAATTGACAATGTCTTTGACTTTTAATCCTGCCCCTTTCGTCGAAGTTTCGTTTGGTTTATGTTAAAAATGATAACAAATCAGGATAGAGCATGTCATACTGCGTAATGTAGCTGTCATGCTCGTATCCCGGCAAAATTTTCAGCGTAGCATTTGGCATGGCGGCTTCAAGCCTCACAAAGGTCTCAGGTTTGAAAATATCATGCTCACCAGCAAGAATAATTGGTGGGGTTTGTGCGCTCTTCACATCTTCCAGTTCGATATTAGGCTCCTCCAACATCAGACGAAACTAATACATATTCTTTACAAATGCGTAGCTGGAACACTCATCCGGCAACCGATTAGGATTAAATAAACTGCATGGAATTGCAGCTTCTAATTTACAGGACAACAACTGCAGTGAAACTATTTTAAGACACAAAAAAAGCCCTTTGCCGGACAATCTACTGGTTTGTAACCAGCATCTCACCAACAAAAGACTTTAATCAGGCCTTTTTCCTTATTAAACGTATCACATTTAAAAGCAATTCCTGTTCCTCGGTGGTTAACCCGCTGATTTCACGATATAAATCCTCCGTACTTACCGGTTTCTCGGTAAAGCCGGACATATGATCCATCTCACCTTCACCATTCAGCAGCCACTCCTGCCTGGTATTCAAAACCCTGCAGATTGCAGCAATTACTATTTGCTGTGGATTCGCCACCTTATTTAATTCAATGTTTGTAATTACCCCCCTTGATACGCCAATTCGCTCAGATAACTCATCCTGTGACATTTTCCTGTATTTACGCGCATATTTTAAGCGTTCCCCAGTATTCAAATCATGATCCTCTTTAATTCATTAGTTTTCAATATTATATCTTTGTACTGTAATTAATGTCAAATCTGAAACTTCTTTCCGTCCTTTTTATTTCTCCTCTTAAAGAACGGAATTCTGGTGGCTGCGGCTTCCGCTCTCCCCTTACCTTCCTTCTGGTAAGCGCGGAGCGTTTCATCCAGCATCTTAAACCGCTCCTCTTCTTTTTCATCGCTGACCCTCATCATGTATTCGAGTTCGTTTACGATACGGTCGTTTACCTGGCGGCTGATCTCTTCACTAAGCGTTTGATTATTGGCCTGGATGGCTTCACCGATAATGTGGTTCATAATCTGTTGAAACTGTTCCATTTTATCCTGCGAAACAACGGCCTCTTCCTTTTTTTGAACCAGCCGGATTCCCGTCTCCTCTTCCTCATTGTCCGGGGAGGTTCCCTCCTTTAATGTATTAACCGCATCCTGTTCCAGCATTTCATCGGGATTCACATCCCCACCCCCTTCTATCATCTTCTTTAACACCTGTTCAATCGCTTTTAGCTGATACCCCTTCTCCTTTAATTCTTTTATCTTTTGGAATAACCGGATATGTAATTCGGTATAATACCGGTGGCTTTTTCCGTTTCTAGGTATATTTAACTGAAGTTCATCTTCCCAATATCGAAGAACATGAGACTCCACTCCTACCATTTTCCCAGCTTCTGATATGGAATATTGTGTCTTGTCCATCTTTTTCTCTCCTTAAGTTTCTCATTATTTCACCACTTACTTATAGTTTATGTTCTTTCCCTGAGAATTATGATTAAGTTATAAAAAAAAAGAAATGAGTTTCAGTCTCATTTCCTCTCTAAATTCACAAACTTTGTATACTCCGGCTGCCATAGCAGGCTCACCGTTCCAATCGGGCCGTTCCGCTGCTTGGCGATAATTACCTCGGCAATATTGGGAGTCTCCGTATCTTTATTATAGTAATCGTCCCGGTACAAAAACATAACTACATCGGCATCCTGCTCGATTGCCCCGGACTCACGCAGATCCGAAAGCATCGGCCGATGGTCGGTTCTGGTTTCACAGGCGCGGCTTAGCTGCGACAGGGCGATGACCGGGGCGTTCATTTCACGAGCTAATGCCTTTAACGAACGGGAAATTTCAGAAATTTCCTGCTGCCGGTTTTCGCCGGCTTTCCCGCTTCCCGACATTAACTGCAGATAATCAATGATAACCATATTCAGGCCGTACTCCAGTTTCATCTTGCGGCACTTGGAACGCAGCTCCATAACCGAAATGCCCGGTGTATCATCAATGATCAGTTTGGAATTACCGAT
>Ga0153999_1000535_pt1 | contig 16589 bp, 13 predicted proteins | sample TSNC083MetaG_FD_104675 | JGI IMG/M metagenome (GOLD analysis project Ga0153999, IMG submission 104675) | Attine ant fungus gardens microbial communities from North Carolina, USA - TSNC083 MetaG | ecosystem: Host-associated > Fungi > Mycelium > Unclassified | place: USA: North Carolina, Lumber... | reverse complement strand
GACTCGAACCCACGACAACTGGAATCACAATCCAGGGCTCTACCAACTGAGCTATAGCCACCATTACTACTTCTTCTTACTCACGCGGTAATATTACCACCGCAGCTCCTGCGCACAAACTTAATGGCGCGCCCGACAGGATTCGAACCTGAGACCTCTGCCTCCGGAGGGCAGCGCTCTATCCAGCTGAGCTACGGGCGCGTAGCGCCGTTGCGGGAGGGGATACTACGGATTTACACCAATCCTGTCTAGTGCTTTTTCGCAGAAATGTTGCGTTTGATTACGCTTTGCTCACTCCTGCGCGGGAAAGCGCACTCCGTAGCCCCTTTTCACCGTTTATTGCCGCGTTTCTACCCGATTTTCAGCCGGATGATGTTTCTTGTGCATACCGAAAGCGAAGTAGCACAGGCTGACGCCGGCTAAGAAAATCGCCCCGACCAACAGGGAAATCCGCGTATCCGGGTTGATTCCCATGCCGACCAGCACGCAAACCAGAAAAGCGATAGTCAGATAGTTCACATACGGGAACATGATCGACTTAAAGCTGTGGGTTTTGATCGCTTCCTTATGGGCGCGGCGGAAATAGAGTTGGCTTATCAGCACCACAAACCACGGCACCATGCCCGGCAGCACGCTGGCGCTGTAGACATAGACGAACACCTGCTCCGGATTCGGGATGATGTAGTTCAGCGCAGAGCCCACCAGCAGACAGGCGATGGTGACGGCGATGCAGTTCACCGGCACGCCGCTGGCGGAAAGCTTGGTCAACGCCGCCGGCAGTTGGCGGTTCTTGGCCAGGGCGTACAGCATGCGGCCGCCGCTGTACATGCCGCTGTTGCAACCGGAGAGCGCGGCGGTCAACACCACGAAGTTGATAATGCCGGCGGCGGCGACGATGCCGATCTTGGCGAAGGTCAGCACGAACGGGCTGCCGGTGGTGCCGATGCCGTTCCACGGGAAGATGGTCACGATGACGAAGATTGCGCCGACATAGAAGATCAGGATGCGCCACAGGATATTGTTGATCGCGCGTTTCAGCGTCACCTGCGGGTTCTTGGCTTCCCCGGCGGTGATGCCTACCAGCTCAACCCCCTGATAGGACGCCACCACGATGCACAGCGCAAACAGGAAGCCTTTCCAGCCGCCGGCAAAGAAACCGCCGTGCGCCGTCAGATTGGCGAAACCGATAGGCTCACCGCCGTTGCCGAAGCCGAAGAAGATCACCCCCAGCCCCACCAGAATCATCACGATGATGGTGGTGACCTTGATCATGGCGAACCAGAACTCCAGCTCACCGTACAGGCGCACCGCCGCCAGGTTGGCCAGCGCCACCATCGCCACGGCGATCAGCGCCGGCACCCACTGCGGTATTTCCGGGAACCAGAACTGCACATACACCCCGATGGCGGTGATCTCAGAAATGCCGACGGCAATCCACATAAACCAGTAGCCCCAGGCGGTCAGGTAACCGAAATAGGGATTCATGTATTTATGCGCGTAAACGGCAAACGACCCGGCGACCGGCTCGAGGAACAGCATCTCCCCCATCGAACGCATAATAAAGAACACGAACAGCCCGGCGATGATGTAGGCCAGCAGTACCGACGGCCCCGCCCATTTCAGCGTACTGGCCGAACCCATAAACAGGCCGACACCGATGGTGCCCCCCAGAGCGATAAGCTCGATGTGCCGGGCCTCAAGGCCCCGGTGTAGCCCTTGCGGTTTCTCTTTGTGTGCCATAAATCCTCAATAATTTTTCTCGGGTTGTGTTTGCCTGCCGGCCGCTGCCGGTCGTTATTGTCATTATTAAAAGAATAAATCATCCCCTGCCGTTCGGGTTGGCATCAACGGGTAGTCGGAGCGAAGTTACCGTGAGAAGAACATCGTTCAGCGCTGTCGCATCAGGCTTCAGCGGCCGGGGATAATTTCCGGGCGGTATCGTTTCGCATTTCGCCGCTATAAGCAAACCGCAATTTAAAACTTTATGGAATAAATGCGGCTGCGTTTAGGGCTGAGGGTTATAGATATGCGGGAGAAACGTGCAAAAGCAGATTATTGGTACAGCAGACCGGAGCGGAACAGCACTTTCCGCCCCGGATGTAGAGGTTACATCTTGCCGCTGTAGTAGTAGCCGACAAACTTCAACAGTTTCAACTGCCGGCCGATGCGGCTGGGCTGGCTGAGCAGGCGGTAGAGCCATTCCAGACCGAGGTTCTGCCACACCTTGGGCGCACGCTTCACATGGCCGGTAAAGACGTCGTAGGTGCCGCCCACGCCCATGTACAGCGCCTGCGGATGCACCTTGCGGCAGTCGCGCATCAGGATCTCCTGCTTCGGCGATCCCATCGCCACCGTCACGATAGCGGCACCGCTGGCGCGAATACGCTCGAACAGCACCTCACGTTGCTCCGGTTTGAAATAGCCATCCTGGCTACCCACCAGGTTGACATTCCACTGGCTGCGCAGCTTTTGCTCGGTTTCCGCCAAGACCTCGGGCTTGCCACCGACCAGGAAGACCGGCGTGCCTTCACGGCCGGCGCGCTGCATCAAGGCTTCCCACAGATCGGCGCCCGCAACGCGCGAAACGTCCGCCGCCGGGTATTTGCGGCGAATCGAGCGCACCATGCTGATGCCGTCGGCGTACTTGTACTCCGCCTCATCCAGCAACGCATGCAGCGCCTGGTCCTCTTCCGCCTTCAGGATCTTTTCCGCGTTCATGGCCACCAGCGTGCCCTGTTTGACCCGCCCGCCGTCGAACAGAAAGTCCATGCAGTGCGCCATATCGCGAAAGCCCCACAGGCTGAAACCGCGCAGCTCATACTGCGGCACCGAAATCTTTGTTTCCATCGTTCTCATTACCCTTACAAAAGACCGTTCGCCCGAGGCGGAGACGCCAGCGCGCGGGCGCGCGTCACTCTGGCCTTGATCAGCCCGGCGGTATCGAACAGCCAATACAGCAACTTCGCCAGCACCAGACAGGCGCCGAAAATAATGCAGAAGAACACCACGCGCGACACGAATGAGTCCACCCCTTCGCGCGCCAATACGATTATGTTGAACACCGCACCGAAGCAGAAGCCTTGCAGAATGGCCGCCTTATAGCGGTTCGGTTCGGTTTTGCCCAACTCATACAGCCAGTCGAACCACTTGATGATCATGCCCACCAGAATCGCGCCGAGCGGGATAAACAGCGCGCCGCCCATCACCACCAGTGAACCGATCAGCGTCGGGGAAATCGCCAGCCCGGAGTGATTGTTCAGCACTTCCCAGGTGAAATAGTTGGCTGAGTTCAGCACCACGTCCGGCCGGCCTGGCCATAGCCAGGTTGGAATAAAGACGTAGAAATCACGCACGATCGGCGCCAGGCCCTGGAAATCGATCTTGTCGTAATTTTGCAGCAGCAGCGCCAGGTTTTCCCACGGCGAGAAGGTATCGCGGGTCAGGTAGAGGAAGGTATAAAACGCTTCCGCGCCGCTGACATCCAGGCTATAGCGCTTCAACGCCAGCCAGAACATGCCGACCACGCCGAATATGCCCGCCGCCGCCAGCATCCACAGCGTGATCCAGCCGCGCACGATACCGATAAACAGGAACAGCGCGAAGGCGATGATGATGTTAGCGCGAGTGCCGCCGACGATCACGTAGGTCAGAATGCCGAACGCCACCGTCGCCACCAGGAACAAGAACCAGGCGCGCAGATCCTGCCGCAGGAAATAGACCACCAGCATCGCCGGAATGAAGAAGTAGAAGAACCGCTTGAGCGCTACGCCGGACACGTCGCTGGAGAAGATCTGGCTGTAGGAATTGAGTTTGAACAGCAGGAAGCCGTTCTGCATGAAGAAGATCCCAACGGTACCGATCGCCACCAAGGCCAGCAGCACCCAGGTCATATGAGTCTCTACCCGGTTCATGGTAAACAGCGCCGCACGCGGCTCAGTGCGGCGCTTGCGCAGCCGGGTCTTGTAGGTGACGTAATAGATAGCGTAAAACGCCGTCGCCGACAGCAGGGCGTACAGCAGAAACTCCACCGGCACCACCTCGACGTCAAACTGAAACACCAGCAGACAGGTCAGCGGGAAGCCGAAATAAAACGTCAGCAAATACAGCAACGAGAAGAAGACATTGAAGTTAAAGCGCACCCGCCGAAACTCCTGATAGGTCAGCGTCAGGATAAACGTCAGACTGACCAGATAGACGACGAACAGGCCGCCGAATTGCGCCAACGTCATGAGTGCTCTCCCGCCGCCAACGCCAGGGCTTGCTGCCAGCCGTCGACATAGTTCGGATTGAAAAAGGCGATCGCCTGTTTATCCACCGCCGCCAACTGACGCTGCGCTTCGCGCACCACCGCCTCGTCGAGCGAATCGCCGTAGAACAATACCGGCAGATGCTGTTCCGCCAAGTCCTGCCAGAACGGGTTTTGCCGGCTGAGCACGAAAGGCACGCCGAACTGAATCAGCAGGCACAGGGTGCCAATTCCCTGTTGGCGATTGAAAATGAAATAGCCGAGATCGCAGGCGCGCAGAATATTGAGGTAGTCCTCGAACGCCACCTGCTGTGTGAGCAGCTGCAGGTTTTTTTCGCCGAACAGCGGCAATCCGGCGGCGCGCACCTGCTCGATGTAGGCGTCGTTATTGGCCGGATAGCCCATCGGCAGGATCACGCGCACGTCGGCGCCGAACTGCTGATGAATCGCCTGCAGCGCTTCGATATGCCGATTGCTGCGATCGCCGGAGTTGCCCACCAGAATCGTCATCGGCCCGGCCAGGTTTTTCTCGACGTGAACGTCGGTCAGCGCCGGATCCATGCGGGTCGGGAAGTACAGCAGCGAGGCCGGCACCCGCGCATGGCGCTGCTGGTAGTGAATCACGTCGCCGCGAGTGGCAAACACGTTCCCTACTCGCCCCTGCGCAATGCGGCGCAGCAGATAGAACAGCCGGAATTTCCAGCTGGTGGCGTCCTCATACAGATCGGCGCCCCAAATATGCCAACTGACCTGACGCGCCTTGATCTTGCCGCTCAGCAGCGCCAACCACAGACCCGGGTTGAACTGGCCGTGCAGGAAGAAGCGCGCATCGCGATCGGCCTGGGCACGGGCGATGACCGCTGCCGCCAGGCTTTTCTTGTCTGCGTAGGGCTCAATATTCAGGGCGGGGAAATCACCCAGTGCCGCCACATCCTTGGCCGCCACCATAAAATGCCGCGTCTGCTCAGCCGGCAAACGCGGCGCCAGCACGTCGTTGAAGAAGCGCAGCACCGTCTGGTTATGATGCGGGATATCGGATCCCAGAACGTGAATCAGTGTGGTCATACTCGTCTACGATAAATAAGGAACACGCAGCTACAGAGCGCGAAATACACGATGTAGGTTGCCATATAGGCCTGAGCCGCCCCCAACGCGCCGTGCAGCGGGATCAGCCAGTGCGAGAACAGCGTCAGCAACAGAAACTGGCTGACTTCCGTCAGGATATAGAAGCGCAGCGACGCTTTGGCGATCACCAGATAGCCGAACACATAGGCCCCGACTTTCAGCACGTCGCCCACCAACTGCCAGGCAAACAGATCGCGCATGGCGACAAACTTGTCCGAGAACAGCAGCCAAATAGCGAAATCGCGCAGCACCCAAACCGTAAAGCTCGCTGCCGCTACCGCCGGCAGCACGAATTTCAGCGAACGCACGATCTCCCGTGAGATGGCGCCCTTGTCCGTCAGCCGCGACAGCGTCGGCAGCAAATAGACGGTAAACGAAGCGGTGATAAACTGCAGATAGGCATCGGAAATGCTGCTGACGCCCTGCCAAATCCCCACCTCATCCCAACCGTAATGCGCTGCCAGCAGGTTTCGCATCATCACGTAGGCCACCGGCAGCGTCACCGACGTGATCAACGCCATGATGGTGAACTTGCCGAGGTTACCGGCCACGAGTTTGTCCCAACGCGGCGCCAGATAGCGCAGCGGCAGCGTTTTGCGCCGCCACAGCATCAGCCCGGCAGGCAACACCACCAACGCCGGCACCAGCGCCAGCCCCGCCAGCGCGCCTTCATAGCCACCCAGCGTGAAGCACAGGTAATAAGCCACCACGCCAATCAGGCTGCCGCCGATCACCGCCAGCGCATTGCCCATCGCGTCACGATAGCCTTTCAGCACCGCCATGAACAGGTTGGCGTAGGCGATGCCCATCTGAATGAAGGCGACGGCGCGCACCACATCGACGTAGTCGGCATGCCCGAACAGCCCGATGCTGATCGGTTCGGCGGCGAACAGAAACACCAGCGCCAGCAAAGTCGAAAAGCCCAGCACGATGCTCGATGCGGTGCCCACCGCCAGACGCAGACGCTGCGGATCCTGGTGGTGCTCCGCCACGTATTTGGTGATGCCGTTAAAAATGCCCGCGCCGGACAGCACGCCCAGCACGGTAATCAACTGGCGGAAGTTACCCGCCTGCCCCACCCCGCTGGGGCCAAACGCCACCGCCAGCAGTTTCACCACCAACAGTCCCACGCCGATTTTGATCAGCGTGGAGCCGGCGGTCCATATCGATGCTTTTGCCAGCGACATATCAGGCAAAGAAGCTCAGGATGGTATTGATTACCGTACGCTGATTAACATCGGACATATTGTAGAACAGCGGCAAGCGCACCAGGCGCGCGCTTTCCTGCGAGGTGTAACGGTCTTCGCCGGCAAAGCGACCAAAAAGTTCGCCGGCCGGGCAGTCATGCAGTGGGATATAGTGGAACACCGCCATGATCTCGGCTTCCTTCAGGTAGTCGATAAAGGCCGTGCGATCGCCGATATCACGCAGCTTGATATAGAACATGTGCGCATTGTGCCTACAATCTGCCGGTATGCTCGGCAGCTCGATGCGGCCGGCCTTCGCCAACGGCAGGAAACTGTCGTAGTACTTCTGCCACAGCGACAGGCGGCGCTGGTTGATGCGTTCCGCCACTTCCAGCTGGCCCCACAGGTAAGCGGCCTGCAGGTCAGACATCAGATAGCTGGAGCCGATGTCGCGCCAGGTATATTTGTCCACCTGACCACGGAAGAACTGGCTGCGGTTGGTGCCTTTCTCGCGGATGACTTCCGCCCGATCGACCAGAGCCGGATCGTTCACCAACGTCGCACCGCCTTCGCCGCCGGCAGTGTAGTTTTTGGTTTCATGGAAGCTGAAGCAGCCGATATGGCCGATGGTGCCCAATGCCTTGCCTTTGTAGGTCGACATCACGCCCTGCGCGGCGTCTTCCACCACGAACAGGTTATATTTCTTCGCCAGCGCCATGATGGTATCCATCTCGCAGGCGACGCCGGCGTAGTGCACCGGCACGATCGCGCGGGTTTTATCGGTGATCGCCGCTTCGATTTTGGTTTCGTCGATGTTCATGGTGTCCGGACGCAGGTCGACGAACACCACTTTAGCCCCGCGCAACACAAAGGCGTTGGCGGTGGAAACGAAGGTAAAACTCGGCATGATCACTTCATCACCCGGCTGGATATCCAGCAGGATGGCGGCCATTTCCAACGACGCGGTGCAGGAAGGCGTCAGCAACACTTTCGCGCTGCCGAAACGCTGTTCCATCCACTGCTGGCAGCGGCGGGTAAAACCGCCGTCGCCGCACAACTTACCGCTGCCCATAGCAGCCTGCATATATTCCAGTTCAGTGCCAACAACCGGTGGAGCGTTAAATGGAATCATGTCTACCTCTGTATAACCAGTACGCGGTGCTTTCAATCACGGCACCCTGTCGTTGATAGAGTCGTAATGCGGCGATATTGCTTATCTGGGTCGCGACCCGCAGGCGCTGCATACCTTGACGCCGACATTCGGCGATCGCCGCTGCCATCAGCCTGGAGCCAATGCCCCGGCCAAATGCGCCGGGGAAAGCCGCCAGCAGGCCGATACGCATTTCCTGGCCGCCAATGTCACGCAGGCTGACAAAGCCTTCTGGCTGCCCCTGCTCGCCCAGAGCTAACAGGCACTGATGATCGAAAGTGCCTAAAACGGCCTTTTCAATCCACAAAGCATAAAACCGGCCGCTGTCATCAGGTTGATACCAAGGTGCGCGAAAGCGGCTGACGGTGAACGCCTGAGCCGCCGCGGTGCGCAATGTCGGGATATCGGACTCGGTTGCCAGACGGGAAGTCAGGGTACCGTCGCCGGGTTCTACCGCTCGTTCACGCTCGAGAGCCAGGACCAGATCGACCTCCCCTTCAACCAGACGAAATCCCAAGTCAGCGAGGCCATCCGCCAATGCCAGTTGCTGCGCGGGAAGTTTTGCCTGAACCAGGGCATGAGCTGCCAAGTCGGCTTCGGCAAGCACCGGAGCCGAGGAGGAGAAGCTGAGTTTCGCGCTGTCTAGCGCGAAAAACTCGCTTTCCCACGCCAAAGGCTCAATAGTGGCGTGGACGCGCATGCAGCAGATCCAGCAAATACTTGCCGTAGCCCGTTTTGGATAATGAGGTAGCGGCGCGTTTCAACCCCTTGTCATCCAACCAGCCGTTACGCCAGGCAATCTCTTCCAGGCAGGCGATTTTAAAGCCCTGACGTTTTTCTACCGTCTGCACGAAGCTGCTGGCTTCCAGCAGGCTGTCGTGAGTCCCGGTGTCCAACCAGGCGAAACCACGCCCCAACAGCTCGACGGTCAGTTCACCGCGTTCCAGATACATCTGGTTGATGCTGGTGATTTCCAGCTCGCCGCGCTCGGAAGGCTTCACCTGTTTGGCAAACTCCACCACCTGGCTATCGTAGAAGTACAGGCCGGTCACTGCCCAATCGGATTTCGGTTTCTTCGGTTTTTCTTCAATCGACAGCGCGCGGAAGTTGTCGTCAAACTCCACGACGCCAAAGCGTTCAGGATCCATCACCTGATAACCGAACACGGTGGCACCTTCGGTGCGAGCCGCAACGGTTTTTAATTTCGGGCTGAAAGATTGGCCGAAGAAGATGTTATCTCCCAACACCAGGCAGCAAGAATCGCCGTTGATGAACTCCTCGCCGATCAGGAACGCCTGGGCCAGACCTTCCGGCTTAGGCTGCGCGGCGTAGCTGAGATTGACGCCGAACTGCTCACCGTTACCCAGCAAACGTTCGAAGGACGGCAAATCCTCCGGGGTCGAAATGATCAAAATGTCGCGGATCCCCGCCAACATCAGCACCGACATCGGGTAATAGATCATCGGCTTGTCATAGATCGGCAACAGCTGCTTAGACACGCCGCGTGTGATCGGATGCAGACGCGTGCCGGAACCGCCGGCCAGAATAATACCTTTCATACTTACTCCAAAAACCGCCGCGCCGGCGCAAAGCGGCGCGGCGTTAAATTAATCTGACAGCCCCAAACGCTCACCGGCATAAGAACCGTCTTGCACCCGGCGCCACCAGGTTTCGTTATTCAGGTACCAAACCACGGTTTTACGAAGGCCGCTTTCGAACGTTTCCTGCGGCCGCCAGCCTAACTCACGATCGATTTTGCCGGCGTCGATGGCGTAACGCATATCGTGGCCCGGACGATCCTTCACGTAAGTGATCAGATCGCGGTAGTTCGCCACGCCCTGCGGCTTGTTCGGTGCCAGTTCTTCCAGCAGCTCACAAATGGTCTGCACCACGTCGATATTTTTGCGCTCGTTATGGCCACCGATATTGTAAGTTTCGCCCACCACGCCTTCGGTCACGACCTGATAGAGCGCGCGCGCATGATCCTCAACATACAGCCAGTCGCGCACCTGCGCGCCGTTGCCGTATACCGGCAGCGGTTTACCGGCTACCGCGTTCAGGATCACCAGCGGGATCAGCTTCTCCGGGAAGTGATAAGGGCCGTAGTTGTTCGAACAGTTGGTCACGAGGGTCGGCAGACCGTAGGTGCGCAACCAGGCGCGCACCAAGTGATCGCTCGACGCCTTGGAGGCGGAATACGGGCTGCTCGGCGCATAAGGCGTTGTTTCGGTGAACAGATCGTCGGTGCCGTGCAGATCGCCGTACACTTCGTCGGTAGAGATATGGTGGAAACGGAAAGCCTGCTTCTTCTCCGCCGCCAACGGTTGCCAATAATGGCGCGCCGCTTCCAGCAGGGTATAAGTGCCGACCACGTTGGTCTCGATAAACGCCGCCGGGCCGTCGATAGAGCGATCGACATGGCTTTCCGCCGCCAGGTGCATCACCACGTCCGGCTGATACTGGGCAAACACCCGATCCAGCTCGGCGCGATCGCAGATGTCGACCTGCTCGAAAGCATAACGCTCGCTCTCGGCCACCACCGACAGCGATTCAAGATTGCCGGCATAGGTCAGCTTATCCACCACCACCACGCTGTCATCGGTGGCTTCGATGATGTGTCGCACGACCGCAGAACCGATAAAACCGGCACCACCGGTCACCAAGATACGTTTCAACGCCAGACTCCCTTGGTATCAACCACCCAGGTTTGTTTGATTTCATCCGGCCGGATGGCCTTGAACTGCTGGTGATCGACCAACATCACGATCACGTCGGCCTGCTGCAACGCCTCAGCGATTGGCGTCAACGTCACATGGCCCGCCAGCGACTTCGGCAACTGCTCGACGTTCGGTTCCACCGCCAGCGTTTCGCCGACGTGCCATTCGGCAATCAGGTGTGCGACTTCCACCGCCGGGCTTTCACGCAGATCGTCGATATTCGGCTTGAAGGCCAGGCCGAAACAGGCAATTTTGACCTCGGACGCGCGCTTGTCGGTGGCGGCCAGGCAATCAGCCACCGCCGCTTTCACCCGGTCGACCACCCACAGCGGTTTACCGTCGTTCACCAAGCGAGCGGTGTGGATCAGGCGCGCCTGCTGCGGGTTCTGCGCCACGATAAACCACGGATCGACGGCGATGCAGTGACCGCCGACGCCCGGCCCCGGCTGCAGAATATTCACCCGCGGATGGCGGTTCGCCAGGCGGATCAGTTCCCAGACGTTGATCCCCTGCTCGGCGCAGATCAACGACAATTCGTTGGCAAAGGCGATATTCACGTCGCGGAAGCTGTTTTCCGTCAGCTTGCACATCTCGGCAGTGCGCGAGTTGGTGATCACGCATTCGCCCTCGAGGAAAATCTTGTACAGCGCGCTGGCGCGTTCCGAGCACTTCGGCGTCATGCCACCGATCACGCGGTCGTTTTGAATCAGCTCCACCATGACCTGCCCCGGCAGCACGCGCTCCGGGCAGTAGGCGATATTCACGTCCGCCGCTTCGCCCGCGTGTTGCGGGAAGCTGAGATCGCTGCGCGCCTGCGCCAGCCATTCCGCCATCTGTTCGGTGGCGCCCACCGGCGAGGTGGATTCGAGGATCACCAGATCGCCTTTTTTCAGCACCGGCGCCAACGATTTCGCCGCCGCTTCGACATAGGCCAGGTCCGGCTCGTGATCGCCCTTGAACGGCGTAGGCACCGCGATCAGGAATGCATCGGCCGCCAGCGGCTTGGTCACCGCCTGCAGGAAACCACCGTCGACGGCGTCCTTGACCACTTTGTCCAGATCCGGCTCGACGATGTGGATCGCACCGCGGTTAATGGTATCTACCGCATGTTGGTTAACATCTACACCCACCACTTTTTTCTTGCGGGAAGCGAACGCCGCCGCCGTTGGCAAGCCGATATAACCCAGGCCGATAACCGAAATAGTGTCAAAACTCATAGTGTCACCTGATGATTCTTTAAAGCTTCGAGGATACGCTGACAGGCATGACCGTCACCGTATGGGTTATGCGCCCGACTCATCGCGTGATATTCGCTTTCGTCCGTCAACAACCGGGTCACCGCTTCAACAATTTTGGCCACATCGGTGCCGACCAGGCGTACCGTGCCCGCATCTATCGCTTCCGGGCGTTCGGTGGTGTCGCGCATCACCAGCACCGGTTTGCCTAACGATGGCGCCTCTTCCTGAATACCGCCGGAATCGGTCAGGATCATATAGGCCTGGGTCATCAAATAGACAAACGGCAGATAATCCTGCGGTTCGATCAGCATGACGTTGTCGATGCCTTTCAGAATCCGATTCACCGGCTCGCTGACGTTCGGATTGAGATGCACCGGATACACTACCTGCACTTCCGGGTGGTTGCGGGCGATTTCTGCCAATGCGCTGCAAATTCGCTCAAAGCCACCGCCAAAACTTTCGCGGCGATGGCCGGTGACCAGAATCAGTTTCTTATCGGCGTCGAGGTACGGGTAACGCTGCGCCAGGCCAGCCTGCAGCGCGGCATCGCTCATCACGCGGTCGCGCACCCAGAACAACGCGTCGATCACCGTATTCCCGGTCACAAAAATACGGTTGTCCGGCAACAGCTCGCGCAACAGATTTTGGCGCGAGTTTTCGGTTGGCGCAAAATGGTACATCGCCAGATGGCCGGTCAGTTTGCGGTTGGCCTCTTCCGGCCAGGGAGAATACAGATTGCCGGTGCGCAGCCCGGCTTCGACATGCCCGACGGGGATGCGTTGATAGAACGCCGCCAGGCTGGTCGCCAGCGTAGTGGTGGTATCGCCGTGCACCAGCACCACGTCCGGCTTGAAGTCTTCCAGCACCCCTTTCAGCCCTTCCAGGATGCGGCAGGTGATTTCCGTCAGCCCCTGACCAGGTTTCATGATGTTCAGGTCGTAATCCGGCGTAATCTCAAACAACCGCAATACCTGATCCAACATCTCACGATGCTGTGCCGTTACGCAGACTCTTGCGTCAAAGGCCTCATCCTGGGCCAGTGCATGTACCAGCGGCGCCATTTTAATGGCTTCCGGCCTGGTGCCGAAAACAGTCAACACTTTCACAGCGAATCTCTTTTGGTCGGTTAATCGCAGGCCCCGCCTGCGAATGGGGCGCTCACGCGCCCTGCATCAGATTATTATATTATTTTTTAACTACGCGGCCGACGCGCCAAGGCAACACCCGCGCCAACCAAAGCCCCCATCGCGCCCCACAGAATCAGCCAGAAGACCCGGCGTGGGCTGTCGCGTTTTACCGGCTCTTCCGGCGTACGCAAATAGCGATAGGTCTGGAACTTCTCATCCAACGTCGGGCCAACGTTCAGCGTCGCCAGCATCGCACGGTTCTGATCGTAATCCAGGTCATAGGTCGGGCCGGAGGCCTGCAGGCCTTCCAGACGCGCCTGCAGCATCGGCCGGCCCAGCAGGAACAGATCCGAATCCGGCAATTGCTCGGCCGGGGTTTCGGTTTGCGTGCGGCTTATCCCCTGGCTCTCGGCGATTTTCAGCGCCTGCTGCGTGGTGTTCAGCTCACGCTTGTAAACCGACTCCGCCACCGCTTCCTGGCGCTTGACCTGCGCCTTCATCGAGGTGGTACGGGCGGCCCACGCCCCCTGGATCTCTTCGTTCAGGTGCAGGGCAGCGCGATGGCTGGCGAAGGCCACGTATTGGCGCAGCAGGCGGTTAGCGTCCGCGGCGGTTTCCGCCGTCAGCTTCACGCCGTCGTTCGGCACTTTTTTGTCGTCGCGCGGCGTGAACAGGATGTTGTTGATCAGCTCGTCGAGCAACGCCGCATCGGCGCGGGCATCCCCTTCCTGACGCTGCTTGTAGTAATCGCTCTGCAGCCAGAAATCGCGCCGCGTATCGTAAGCCGCCAGCTGCATGATGAACTCATTGTACGCTTCATCCGCGATGCTCGGCTGATCGCCGGCCGTCGCCGGCATCGTACGCACGTCCAGATTACGCAGGAACTGCTGCTGCGAGTAGTAACCGCCCAGCGCATTCACCGTAGGTCTGTCCGTGATGGCGGTCGCGCTCCACTCTTGCTTAACCAGATAAGAGACGATCAGCGCGACCGCCGCGAACAGCACCGCAATGCCGATAATCCACGGTTTGCCGCGCCATAGCGTGCAGCACAGGCCGCGGATATCGAGTTCGTTATCCACCGCCGGGGTGTGCTTGTCAGACGTTGTTTCTGGATTCATCACAGCCAAAAAGCCTCTGGTTAAGATACTTGCTTGTTATCGCTCGAACGCCGCAGGCGACGCTTGATACGCTTAATGTACCGCGCAACCCGCCAGGCGCGCTTGATGCAGTAACCGTACAGGAAGAAAGCAAGCAAGAATAATGCCAACATAACCCACTCTGGGATAAAAGTCAGGCGTTCGCCGATCACGCCAACCGCCGCCAGCAATGCGGCCGCCAGGGTGATCAGCACAAAAGCCTGTCGCGGCGTAAAGCCAGCGCGCATGATCAGGTGGTGAATATGTTGACGATCGGGAGAGAAGGGGCTCATCCCCTTGCGTAAACGACGATACATGATTGCTATCATGTCCATCAGTGGAATCGCGATGATCCACAGCGCGGTCACCGGGTTAATCGAGTGTGCCTTTCCCTGCGAACTTTGCAGCAGCAGCCAAATGGCGGTAAAGCCGATCAGGGTACTGCCGGCGTCCCCCATGAACACCTTATAGCGGCGGCCGAGGATGCCGAGGTTGAGCAAAATATAGGGAACGATGGCGGCGATCATCGCGAAGCACCAGAAGGCCAGATCATTATGTCCACTCAAGTACAGCAGCAGGCCCAACGCGCCGAAGGAGACGCACGACAGCCCACCCAGTAGGCCATCGATGCCGTCGACCATGTTGAAGGCGTTGATCGCCGCCCAGACCGCGAACAGCGTCACCAGATAGCCGAACGGTCCTAACACCATCTCCCAATCACCCAATACATGGCCGAAGCTGCGCAGATAGAGGCCGGCGAACGCCATCATGGCGATGCCGACCAATGCCTGAACGAATGCCCGAATCTTAACGCTGATATCAAAACGGTCATCCAAAGCACCGATGAACACTAAAATGCCTGCGCAGATGAGGTAAAGTGTACTGTGTACAATCTTTTGTTCCGATATAAAGAAAGCGAAACACAGACCGGCATAGACCGCAATCCCACCAACCAATGGGATTAATCCTTGGTGACGCTTGCGATAGTTAGGCTTATCAACCAATCCAATGCGTTTTGCTACCTTACGGGCAACAAAGAGGAAAGCTAAGGAGAATAGGAAAACAAATAGGATTTCAGTACTCATAGTGAGTAAGTTCACAATTAACAAATCTCGTCAGAAGATAAGGCAGCTTAACATGGGCGACAGGTTATGCGATGAGATCCCGTTGCCTTTCAGTCATTTCTTATGATGCCGGAATTCATTCTCATTCATCCCAACACCGCAGCCAATTCCGGTTGTAGCATGCAGCACACCCAGATATCGAAAGTAAGAAGAATTCTCATTAAGTCGAGGAAACAACTTACTTTTCCATTACTGCTACTTATCGTATCCGCCAAAAGCGAAAAACGCCACGACTAGGCGTGGCGTTCAGCGAATTTTTTAACGAATTATGAGCGCTTCATCATATCGAAAAATTCATCGTTGGTTTTAGTCATCGCCAACTTATTAATGAGGAACTCCATCGCGTCAATCTCACCCATCGGGTGAATGATTTTGCGCAGGATCCACATTTTCTGCAGCTCTTCGGAGGTGGTGAGCAGCTCTTCTTTACGGGTACCGGAGCGGTTGTAATCGATCGCAGGGAATACGCGTTTCTCGGCGATTTTACGCGCCAGGTGCAATTCCATGTTGCCGGTACCTTTAAATTCTTCGTAGATCACTTCGTCCATCTTCGAACCGGTATCAACCAGCGCGGTCGCGATGATGGTCAGGCTGCCGCCCTCTTCCACGTTACGTGCCGCACCGAAGAAGCGCTTCGGGCGATGCAGGGCGTTGGCGTCCACACCACCGGTCAGTACCTTGCCGGAAGCCGGTACCACGGTGTTGTAGGCACGCGCCAGACGGGTGATGGAGTCGAGCAGAATGATCACGTCTTTCTTGTGCTCAACCAGGCGCTTGGCCTTCTCGATCACCATTTCGGCCACTTGCACGTGACGCGAAGCCGGTTCGTCGAAGGTCGATGCGATCACTTCGCCTTTCACCAAGCGCTGCATCTCGGTCACTTCTTCCGGACGTTCGTCGATCAGCAGCACCATCAGCACGCAGTCGGGGTGGTTGTAGGCGATGCTCTGCGCGATGTTCTGCAGCAGCATGGTTTTACCGGCTTTCGGCGGTGCCACGATCAGGCCACGCTGGCCGCGGCCAATCGGTGCCGCCAGGTCCAGTACACGCGCCGTCAGGTCTTCGGTCGAGCCGTTGCCGCGCTCCATCCGCAGACGGGAATTGGCGTGCAGCGGGGTCAAGTTCTCGAACAGGATCTTGCTGCGGGCGTTTTCCGGCTTGTCGTAGTTGACTTCGTTGACTTTCAACAGGGCAAAATAGCGCTCGCCTTCTTTTGGCGGACGAATCTTACCGGAAATGGTGTCACCTGTGCGGAGGTTGAAGCGGCGGATTTGGCTAGGGGATACATAGATGTCGTCGGGACCGGCGAGGTAGGAACTGTCTCCAGAGCGGAGGAAACCGAATCCATCCTGCAATATCTCGAGCACGCCGTCGCCGAAGATATCTTCTCCGCTTTTCGCATGTTGCTTCAGAATGGAGAAGATAATGTCCTGCTTGCGCATGCGGGCAAGGTTTTCCAGCCCCATATTTTCGCCGAGAGTAATCAGCTCAGAAACCGGCGTATTCTTTAATTCGGTAAGATTCATAGTGGTGGGTTCT
>Ga0153999_1000533_pt1 | contig 16597 bp, 21 predicted proteins | sample TSNC083MetaG_FD_104675 | JGI IMG/M metagenome (GOLD analysis project Ga0153999, IMG submission 104675) | Attine ant fungus gardens microbial communities from North Carolina, USA - TSNC083 MetaG | ecosystem: Host-associated > Fungi > Mycelium > Unclassified | place: USA: North Carolina, Lumber... | reverse complement strand
GAATGTGGAGAACGAAGTTTTTACCCGTCTGGCTTGGGAGCAAATTCGCCGTGAGTTTTCAAAAGAAGAAATGGATGTTCTTCTCAATGTTATCAATCGGGAGCACACTCAACGGGAGCTTGCCTCAATGTATAACATGTCCCAAACCAGCTACGTCCGGAGGGAATCCGTCGTAAAAGAAAAAGCGCTTCACATATTGCTCGGAACACATAAATCCAGATAGGAGCAAAAAAATGAAAAACTACATTTATGGAGGTTCCTCCAACATCGGATATAAACGCACCACTAATGAGGATTTTATCAATGCAGTGGAGTTGGACAACCAGACGTTGTTCGCCCTTGTGGCTGACGGCGCCGGATCTAAGTGCAGCATGACACAGCCGGCTTCCATCGTGGCAAGCGAAATGTTAGCGGCCATTCGGCGGGTGTTTGAGGCGGAAAGAGAACTGTTTTTAGCCCATACCGGCCTTTTTCTGCAAGAGGCTATGTACACTGCTAACCGTGTGCTGGGCGCGTTCAAGCTAGGTAATGAAGAGCTATACAGCGGGTTCGGATCCAGCGTCAGTTGCTGTATATGTGCGGCAGGTGGAAAATTTACCGTTGCCCATTGCGGGAATACCCGTTTGTATCTGATTCGGGTTAATGCCAAGGATAAGACGCCCAGCATCCGTCAGCTCACGCAAGATCACACCAAAGCAAGAAAACTGGTGGATGAAGGATTGCTTACTCTGGAACATTACCACACCCACCCGGACCGGCTGGTGATAACCAGCAGTCTGGGAGTGACCACTGACCCGGTCATTCAAATCAGCAGTGGGAGTTTGAAAACTAATGATATTCTATTGATGACATCCGACGGCATCCATTACGCCATCATCCCGGAGGCTATTATGCAGTTGGTGGTCGGTTCCGACAACTGTGACAGCGCATCGGCCGCTCTGATCGAAGCTGCTCTCATGCAAAAATATTCGGATAATCTAAGTGCCATGGTGGTATGGAATAAAGGTTAAAAAGATTTTGGAGTTAAACTTGTTTCGGAATGATCGGGGTAGGTCGACCCGATAAATTTGATAAAATGAAAGTGCGATTGCTTAACGCGGGAGTAATTATAAGCCCCGCATTATAAGCCTAATTGGTGGCTTTCATTAGCCATACAATTCGCAATTATAATATTCTTTTACTTATTATCCGTGGTGTTTTTATGCGCCGCATTCAGAAGCAGTGCAAGCGTCTCCGGTGTCAGCGCTGAAATGTGATCGTGTGCCGTGAGGTACATCACCAGCATCAAAGTGAAATAAAAGGTCGGGGCCTGGTTTGCCTCGGCCTTTTCTTTTGCCGTTTTCATGAATTTTTTCAATATTTTTTTTGCCAGACAAACATCTCTGTCCACAAGCCGTATTTCCTTACCGCCAACGATAATTTTCATAAACCTCATCCTCCTGTTTCTGTGGATAGTATGACTGAAAATCAGAAAACGGCAGAAAAAAGAGAGGCTTCGCACTGAAGACTCTCTTTTTTCTGCGTCATGATCGTTGTTTTACCAGTTCTTGATGGCTACGCTGATTTTTTTTCCCAACCTTTGGGGTAGCTCCGTTACGTTGCTGATGTGCAGGAAGTTCGTGCCGTACATAGTAAAAAGCACATCTACATCCTCACTGCCGATCAATACCCCGAACACTTTAGCGAATTTAGAAACCTCCCGAATTGCGTTACGTGTGTCCGCGATACCCTCCTCAAAATTTCTGTAACCGTGTGTGGCGGGTTGCCCATCGGAGACGACTATCAGCATTTTATGGCTTTCCGGTCGCTTCTTTAACAATTCGCCGCAGTAACGGATGGTGTAGCCATCAAAATTGTCCGCCCTTGCGGAGATATTCAACAGCTTCAGCCGCTCGGCAGCTGTATTCTGCCAGCTGGTATAATGATAATGGATTGGTTTGCCCCCATGATCGGTGAAACCAATAATCTTGACGGTGATACCAACCTTTGCAAAAACTTCAGCCAATAAAATAGCTGTTTGCATTGCCATACGCGTCTTCTCCCCGTGCATAGACAACGACTCATCAATGGCGATCATCACGGCGGTGTCTTGTTTGTTGCCGGGTTGCCTCTTGCGGTCAAAGATCCTTGTGCTGGGTGTGCCGGTGGAAAGCCGCTTGATATTCAACCTACCGCTGGTACGTCGTTCCCGTTCCTCAATGTCGGCTCGAAAAATACGCTTGAATTGATTCACCAGAATGGATATGCTACCCGCAAGCGTTGCAATAATATGAGCATAGCTGCCCGCAAGCCGTTCAGGGTTGCTGACAGTTACACGCTGGTTCGAGCAACGGATCCTCGGATAACGTTTAACCATTTCCGGAATTTCCAGCGGTTCGTTTTCGGTTTTTGCTTGCTCAAGTTTCTCCTCTCTGCCTTCCCGAATCATAGCTTCTGCGTCGGCAACCAACGTCTCCAGTTCTTCATCGGACAGGTGAAACTCCTCGTCCGAAATAATTGATAACCTCTCCGGGGCTTCTTCTGAACTTTCGCAATCGGAATAGGAAGGTGAAGTGGTTGCCGCGGGCGTTTTTCCCTCCGCACAGTTCAGTTCGTTTTCTGCCTCCTGACCGATTTCACCATCTGGAACAGATTTGCTTTCCGGATCGTCTTCGCCTTTCGGAACAGGCTCGCCTTCTGGGATGAATTCAACATTCGGCATTGATTCGCCGTGTCCGGACTCCGTCGCCTCGGCTTCCTCTTTTGAAATTCTTCGCACGGTGATCTTACGTCGCTTTTCTGTCTTGGTTGGTTCGGTTTCACCCTCGCCTGACTTGAATGAGGGATCTCCACGTCCGCTGGAGCCGCTGTGGTCACGCCCCAGTTTTTTTAACAGGTCAATAAGCTTTTGCAGCGCTTCGATCTCGTCAATCCATAGCGGACGGGATATTTCATACACTTTTTTCATCAGCGCAATGCGTTTCTTACAGTCTGGTTCTTCAATCGCCCGGTCCACATAGGGTAATACCTCACGAAAGGTTTTTCGCGCTTCTGGATAGGTGAAATTTCCTTTTAAAATACCGCCGTCCCCATACTGAATTAAAGCGGAGAAAAACTGTTCAGACTTGCTCTCCTCTTCATCAAGGGGTGGACTTTGCCTGTAGATGTGTAAAACTGAAAAGTGGAGGGCCTTCAGCAGTTTTCCGCCGAAAAATCTGGATGCTCCATACTCAATAGCGGGATCTTCAATAATGTTGCACAGCATATGAAACACACCGCGCTCCGCTTCCGGTTTCGCTTTAGTAGCCCGGTCAAAAGCTGTGAAATCAGTCATGTGTTGGTGCATATCCTCATGACCATATACGCCGGTAATAAACTTGATCGCTTCCGGCTCCGAAAGCATTTTAACCAACTCATGATTGGGATTTAGATGAATATCGCTGTTTTTACTTGTACACCCAAGCTCATCACTGCCCTTTGGAATGGTAATGATCCTTGACGGTTTTCCATGCAGTGCATTCGCCATACGAGAAAACCTGGATTTTAGACCATCCCACACTTCCGGGCGGATGCCCATTCGTATCTCGTTCATAACAACCTCCTTACGCCGCCGGCAGAATCGCCACGATGTCTTCTTTGACCTGACGCGCCAAGGTAAGGTTCTTGATCCCGATGGTGCCGACCATGGTGCTTTCCAGCGCTTTTGTGAAGGGGACGCCGTTTTTCATCATGGTCAGTGCGCCGATACAGGTACGCGGACTGAGCGAAAAAGCCGCTTCCTCCTCGTTGACAGATGGGCTCAACAGCCAATCCGAAATCTTACGGTAGGCATTATATACCCGTCGGCAATTCATCCTATCAAATCCTTTTTGAGTGAGGAACTCAAGGAATTCCTCCTCGCTTGGATCATCCACGATAAAAACATAGGGAAAGCGGTTGGTGAACGCCTCAGAGGGCTCACGGCTTCCCTGGGTGCCGGAGTTCATGGTTGAGATGATAATTGTGAGCGGATGCCTGCGGACAGGTCTATACCCGTCCTGGTAAAGAATGAATGGTGCCTCAATTGCCTGACCTATAGCACCCATCAGGATCCCCGGATCAGAAAGATTGAATTCTTCTAAGACGACGATGCCGCCATCTTTGAAACTTTCCAAAAACGGGGTTTCCACGAATTTAAAAGTACCCTCTATTGGTTTGGTTTTGCCTTCGTAGGTATCCTCTTCAGTGTTTTTACTAACGGATACGGTTCGTGTCGGCATTCCAAAGACACTGCCCAGGGCGTAAGCCAGTGTGGTCTTACCTGTACCAGGTTTTCCCGTTAGAATAATATTCAAATAATTGTTGCGGATTGCGCCAACGCCTGTGACACCCTCCTTAACTCTTGCCATGACTTCGGTTATTTCGGATTTAATCAGACTTAGCAGAGAATAGAAGGTGGCCGTCGGCACAAAATTGTCAAGTCTCTCAAGCGGCGGAATGTACTGCTGATAATCGCAGTGCCAGAGGTAATCCAGCTTGAACGCGCCGGCACGGCAATCGGCTAAAGCCAGCATATTGTCTTCCGATTCCTCTTCGACAACTGGTGGGATCACATCGGAAATCGCCTCAAACGGAGGTTTTGTAATACCGTTCAAATCGCCGCATTCCTCTAATTGGCCGGTACGATAACCCTGCCGGATACTTTCTAAGTCAAGGTTGTTGTCTGCAAAAACTTTCTTCGTTGGATAGTATTTAATGAATTCAAAATAGAAATCATCGGACAAATGATAAATTTCGCCTTTATCTATGTTCCCGGTTATACTATGATTTTCTATAAGGCTGCATATGCGGGTTCTTGTTTCGGTAAACGGCGAGTCGCTGTGAAGCGAGAATAGAACCAGCGGAATCAATGCGTCCAGATTTGTCGGCGCATCTCCCGCCCATGAAATGCACTTGGTGTCATTATCATAGGCACCTTGGTAGAGCACTTGGGTGGAGGGCCGTCTAAATTCACAATAGACATAAGGCTTACTTTCTGATACCAGCATGTTAATCGCAGCATCGTTCAGCATCCTATGAAGAACTGCGGCGGCGCCGTTGACTTTTGCTTTTTTGCTTGCCTCGCTGTTGGTTCTTGCCGAAGAAAGGTACAATCCTTCAGGACCTGAATCACCGACTTTGACGCCAAAAAGGCCAAGCTGCTTACTGCTTCTGTGAAGCTCGTTTGCAACGTTAATCTCCAAATTTGTTCCTCCTTGCGTTTTTCTTGAAATAGATTAGTGACAGTTACTCCATTTCGTCATTTTCGTCTCTATGGATAGTATGACGGTCGCACAAGAAGAGCAAAATATGAGACTTTCTCCATTTCCCATTCCCATTTATGTTTTTCATGTTATAATAAAAAATATGAGCTGGATGTGATTCATTGAGGGGGACTATTTATGAATATAAACGTCTTGTCTTTAACTGAAGGCGAGGTAGAGTTTTTTGGATTTCAAAGACTTAACAAGGCTGATTGTATATCTGTACGAGTACTCAATGATAAGTTGGTCATCAACGCCGGCGATATCTGTACGGCGTCAGGAAAAATTTTAATTAAAATATCGGGAAAACGCACAAAAGACCCTAATCTGTATAGTTTGGCAAAGCGTTATTGTAAGTCAAAAAATACAGCATTTGTAAATTCGCCCAAGAATCAGGAAGAGTATGTCCAGTGCTCGAATATTTCTATACCGGATGACTTTAATCAAAATCATCCATTAGATCCGGCTACATCGACATAAGTGCAGCTCTGCAATATTAAGAATTGTCCGTTTCCGGTCAATTAGATATTCACGGTAGGCGCTGTAAGACTTCCAATTGTGTCAGAACAGCAACAAAGTTTTCTTATTAAGTGAAACTGAACACGTCGCTATACTGGACGTTGATATGGCGTTTTGTTTTTACCGATGTTTAAAATCATTTGTAGCGGCTGCTCCGTCAACTGCTTCCGGCTTTTCAGCATGCGAGGAGCTGCCTTCGGACGGATTCATTTCTTTCAAATTCAGCGGCGCCGGCTCTGAAAAGCCATATCTCTTCTTTCTGCCGACTCCTCTCAAAAGTTGACACACGACAATTAGCCCCCCCTATAAGCAGGCCAATAACGAACATGCCAAACACCCAAATAAATCTTGTTCCATACATGTTTGCTCCTCCTATTGGATCCGTTCGGTGAAGAACTTCCGGAAGGAACCTTCTGCCGGAATGGATTGGTTTAGCATATCTGGAGTAACCACATGGCTCATAGAAGCAACCGGAATAGTCTCCATGCTGGGCAGTTCGTCGGGATCCGGCAGGTCATATATTACCAAATTTTTAAAACCGAGCTCTACCGCAGGAACAGTAGGATCAATATCCTTGCCGGACACCTCGCGTTTCCAAACCACTTGCCCAGTTTCCTCGACGATCCAGTATTCGTTGAGCGAAAAGGTGAAGGCACTACAATAGGTTTTGTAAACGTCCTTACTCACGTCAATCTGATAGGTTCCGGCTCGCATAAATTGATGATATATTGCCGGCAACTGGTCATACCGGCTATAGGATTCCCCTGTGGTTTCGTTTTCAAAGTTCCATGTGTAGGAATTTATGCCGTTTTGACCTACCATTCGATAGATGGTATTGTGCGCCGTGTTCTCGATGCGGTATTCTTGGATGTACTGCATTTTGATAGTGTCTGTGGATGATGTGGCATTAAGATATTGGTCCAGCATCTGATATCGGGTCTGCATATCGGGAAAGTCTATGAAACCGCCGTCCAGATCCACGCGGATTTTTTGGCCGTTTTGCTGCAACAGCCAATCAATGAACTCATCCAGTGTTCCAAAACCGTTTTGTTCCCACTCCGTCCATTGGATATTGCCAAAATCGTTGAGCGGATTGGTGATGCCGGGAATTTCAAGACTGCCGATGCTGCCCGAACCGCCCGTCTGGCTGCTGATAAAATTTTGAAAGGCTGTGCGATCGCCGTTACTAAGATCCGGCATGTATGGAGTGTAAGCAGAAATATTGAAGCCGTTCCCAATGGAGTCATATGCCCCTGCGTTTTCAATCAGCTTGCGCAGCTCGGCGGCGGAGACTAATTGCTCCGTAATAAAAGCATAGCCGCCGTCCTGCCGCAGAACAAAGCCGTTGTCTACTGTATAGGCGTCTATAAGCGTTCCAACTTTTGTCTGAATTTGCCGGGAGGTGGTGCTATTTGTTTCGGCTGCCTGCCGCTCCCGTTCGGTCATGGTGTTTCTGTCGGATGAGCCGCCGCTGTAATCTGCACGTCCACCTGAGTTGAGTGGTACATATTCGCCAACCCGGCTGGTGCTTTCCGCAAACGCAGTCATGGGCGTTATCAGCAGACAAACCAGCATAAACACCAAAATTCTGAATACAATCTTTTTCAAAGTGATTACCTCCTGTTCGCCAATAGTATGATTGTTTTTTATTTTCTCAGAAATGGCAAAAGGGCGGGAAATCATGATGATCCCGCCCCTTGCGCTTACATGCAGGGCTTGTTAGAAGCCTTTTTCGCATTACCTGACTGCTTTTATCCGTAAAGTAGTAGAATACACGGAGTTCTTTGTTTTGTAAAAGCCGCAGTTGGTTTTGTAGTTATTGTATTCGAACAATCCTTAAAACGATCCTTTCTACGCTGCCAGCGCCCAAACCCCACGATCTGCTTTATGCCCCCGCCACACATATAATCCGCAATCTCGTGAACCTTGAGAAAATCCGCAAGGTCATGGACTAGCTTAGGGCTGCAATTTCCTCTGTATGTGTTTTTACCACCAAAACCCCTTTCGGGGTAACTTACTATTGATTTCATTCGGTTTCCTCCTCGTTCTTCTCAGACGTAGAAATTTTGATACATGATAATATTTGTAATGAATCTCGATATTCCTCACCTATAGCATTTCTTAGTTGATTGCGTGCTGCCATGGAATCATCAGCTTCTATTTCCATTGTTTCGTTAGGATCTCCTAACTTCCTGTAGAACTTAAATTTAAACTTAGCCATTACGTCCTCCTCTTTTATATCGTGTAAAGTATTATCGTGTGTATAAGGTTAAGAAAAACCAACACCTCCTTCGGGGTAACTTACTATTGATTTCATGCGTACCTCCTGGTTTTAAAACCCATTCCAAACCATTTTATCTTTGTAAAAAAACAACTCGGCGTCTTTGCATTCGTCCGGCGTGAGCTCTTCAATTCGTTTTCGAGAATCAATTATGCAATCACGCCTCGCTCTCTCAGTTCATCGTCGGAGCAAGTCATAAATAATGTCCGAATTTCTTTATAAACCACCTCGTCTACTACAATTACAGTATCGTTAAAATCCTCTTGTATCTCAACCACGGCTTTGCTGAAATACCGCGTCATAGATGTCTCAGTCAACGCCTTATTAAACTTGTGTAGCCGTTTTGTGGCTATAGTCTTAAGCCTGTTATTAAATTGCTTTTCAGTGAGATAAATCATAGTTGGGAATCTCCTTTATCTGAGTTTAGTTTCTTGTTTTTCGAAATTGCCTCTCATTTATCATGCAAAGTAACAGTATTTGTCTTTTTATAATTTCTGCATGTTCTCCTCTCGTCATAATTAGAATCTGTAAGTAGTATGGCTGACTTATATAGGCGGCAAAAAAGACCAAGCGTAATGCCTGATCTTTCTGCATAAATGCCTTGATTTTCTTTAATTTAAGCGACTTCTGACCTATCCTTTATCCTCTATGTTTGAAATTATAGCATGCGCTTGCACGCGAAATTATTGTAATACAATCGTCAGGATGTCTGTCTAAAGCTTCATTACAGGACGATCTGAGTCCATAATATTTTTTAAAAATCGGACAGGTATTGCTGCATGTCACACTCTCTTTTGACGGACAGAATGCATCTCTCAAATCATAAAGTTCTTGAGGGATGTTAAGTTTATATACTTGATTTGATATTTGACAAAGCGTTTTTTTCTTTTTCATAGTTTCTCGCTTCTTATTCTCCATCTACTCAGTCATCGGTTTTTTTTGAATCACGCTACCACCTTATTTCAGAAGCTTTTGCCTGGCAATCGGTCAGACACTCATCCATGATGTTCATGACCAAGACGCTGGCCTCAAACGGCGTTTTGCTGTATTCAGCCACGCTGCAATACATGGCGTCAGCCAGATCATGTGGCATATCGTTGGGTACATCCTGTCCTTCACCAGAATAAAGGTCATCAATAGCCGCTTTGATTTGGTCTTCCGTGCTACAATCACCGCCGCCTTGTCCCCAATGATGAATCCAGGAACGGCACGCCTCAGCTAGCCCTGGAACCTGTTCTTTCGGCAGGGCTTCCATCCACTCAAAGAAATCAGGGCAGGTCTCAATCAAAATCCTTTCCAGATTTGCACCTTCAAGCATAGATTGAAGCTTTTCGATAATGACAGGGGCTTTTGCATAGCCTGTGATCATGAGCATTTTGCCTCGAACAAAATCAGCTCTTCTTTTGAGTTTCTGTGCATCCATAAATGTTTGCTCCTTTATGTAGTCAGATTCTTGTGTTATGGTATAGTTCTCCAATCGTCCGTACACAAGTCTGTTAATAGCATGACGGTTGTGTGCACAGTGCAAGAAAGCGTAAATCTACCCGTTTTTGTTTTCTTCTTTTGAGGGGAGCGGAGGGTACAGATCTGGCTTAACCATATAAACAAGGGTAAAAGTAAACAGGCTTGCCTCAAAAAGAGACAGAAGTTCTTTCGCATATTCAAAGATGCCTTCCGCCAGCGCCTTAGGCCGGTCAGTTCCAAACTTTCGAATCACAGCGCCGATGGTAGTCTTGAGTTCAGGATATACTTGGCCGGCAAGAATGGGCGCGATTCCCGCAAGATCGTCGCCCAGCCAGGTCATCTGTTCATTCGGCAGGCCTTTCAACCACTGCTCAAATTCTGGTAAAAGAAGGTTGCGGATTTCGGAATACTCCGATTCCCGGACACGACGCATTGCTTTCACCATAGTTACAGGGGGGCAAATATTCAGCAGCTGTGCAACGGTGTTTAATAGAAACTGCGTCTGAGTCTCAGCGGTAATGGGTTTGTTCGATACAAAAACTTGATTACACATTTCCGATTTCTCCAATCATCTCGTTTTGATTCCGCCGCTTGTCCTGATCAGTCCCGGCAGATCTGGAAATAGTATGATGGATTTTTTAAAAATAGCAGCGCTGGCCTGCTGCGTAGGAGAAGATTCTAATATAGGTGCAAAAACGAACTTTTTTGATCTTCTGACTGTTTAGATGCTTACTCAATAAAAAAAACGACACCGGAAGGGGAGTCGAATAATAAAAAACGGGCTGAAAACAGACTGTTTTTACTTGTTTTTTGGCAGCACAAATAGCCGCTCAGAATTTGGCGGCAAATGCAGAATTTTCAGGTTTTTTTTATAATTTAATAGCCGCCCAAAAACTAAAGCCCTCTGATTTCTTGATTTCAGAACGACGACGTTTGATGAGGCTCACGCTTAATTTCAATTCATCAGCAATTTCACGAATCTTTTTGCCCATGAGAACAAAAGCAGCAATCAATTTTTTATGCCGCTTCGCTTTTCCAGCACGGTCTTTGAATTCACGGGATGGGTGACCTACGAAATAACCTTCAGAGCCGTTTAGACCAAGTTCAAAACGGATACGCTCGTTGGTATAACGGTAACTTTTATCATTGCCCCTCGCTGTGTGCAACAACTCGCGGTTGCTCAACGGTGCATAAAAAAGTTTGTTCAGACACTTGAGCTTCTCTTCGCATTCAGAAGTCGACAGCCCGGCATCTCGCGCCCAAATCCAAGCCAGATGCGCGGTTTTCTCCCGGCAGTTTTGAAATCCCCAACCTTGACGGGCAAGAGAAAACAACTCAGCAAGCCGTTTGGCGCCAAGCCATTTTGTAGTATGATGACTGTTAAAGAATGTCGCGAGCTTATGGCTCTTTTTGCCATATCCGTTTCGGCTTCGATCAATATCACGATTGGCATTCATGACTGCATAAACACCATTCCAGGGTTTGTCTTCCAGCAATGCGCAAAGATCTTTATACCTGTATTTGGGCTGTCCGGTAGGTTTCATATAACTGATCCGCCCTGTGTCCTCATGGGCGCTTCCGGGTACGCGTAGTACACGGCTTGCATCCATTGATCCAATGTCAACCTTATAACCTGGGCCGTATGGTTCCAGGTATTTTTCAGCTTCCACCCAACGGGCAGCCAGTTTAATCTTAGTCACCTGAACGCCGTGCACCATTTGTTTTTTTACACCGTTAGGCAGGCTTTCAAAAACATAATAAAGATGACAGCCGCCGGATCCGGTGAAGACGATATAATTTGGCATCGGAATCCCGCTGTTTTTGCAGTGCCAGCGAATATTTTGCTCAAGCTGCTCCTCCAGCGCCGCATAATCATGGGAAAAAGAGCCTTGATAATCAATATCTATGATAATGTGGCCTAGCCGCCACAAAAATTGTTCGGTTCGGCGGAAGTATCCACTATTGTACGCTTTGAACACATTTGCTGAGACGTATGAAACGCCGGTATTCTTTATATTGTTACATGCCTGGGTAATCATGCCGTTTATCGAGTGACACAGGGCACGATTATGAAAATCAGCGCTGTCAATGATTACGCCGCCGCCTTTCATAGGTTCGCTGTATATCTTTCTGAAAAAGATAGCCGCCTGTGTCCGTTGATATTTCGAGAGTGTATTTGCCGTCAATTGTTCAGCCTCCTATCTTCGTACTCGGAGATAGTATGATGAAAACTTGAAAAACGGCAGTAAAAAAAAGAAGACAACAAATCTCGCAATTCAGTACGAGACTGCTGTCTAGGACGGGAAAAACCGGTAGGCTTCAAACACTTTCTATTCTCATAATACACGTGCGAGTCCCAAAAAACCGCTATTCTAAAAAATCTATCTCTCTGTACAAAATTTGATTGATCGCCCTAAATCGGGATTTGCTTTCTTCAGATTCGTCCGGCGAGGCGGTAAAGGACAGCCAGAGGAGAAATTCAAGATATTTCTCAGTGCCGGTAGCCACATAAGTGTCTAGCTCCGTTTGATTGGGCAACCAGCCCGGATCGGAATTCGGTATTGCCTCCAGCCAGGCCTGAAGTGCGTCGTATTCGTCATAGGTGATTTTCATCTTGATTCCTCCGTTTTCGGAGATAGTATGATTAAAAACAGGAATGTGGCAGTAATTTTGTATATACTGCCATCATATTATCCTCAGCAATACCCAAAGACGATAAGGAGGAAACGTGATTATAATTTTTAAGTTTGCGGATTTAGAAGGGAATAAAGGTGTTTTCTCTACCCGCTGAAATACCCTTGGAAAAATGACGTTGATCATTACGAGCGGTGCGACTTCGCTGAAGATGTGAAGCGCAACAAAAAAGGGCTTGCAGTTTTTCCACAAGTCCTTTTTCTATTTTGCCTTTTATGCTCCGAACCGAATTAAGAGTTCCTTTTCTGCAAAGGACTCCAGCTCTTTCACCGGATTGTCGGCATTTTCGTCAAATTCAAGCTCAAAACGTTCAGCCAGCTGGATTACAATCGGCATGAGTTCTATATGCGGTATGTCCTTCAGTTTTCGACTATTCTCCAGCCTGGCGGCAACCCGCGTGATATAAAAAACATTTTCACGAATACTGTACTCCATTATCTCATTATCGATCTTGTCTATAGTAGAATTTAGTGCGACATCTTTTGTTATCTTCAGTTCGCCGGCCATTCCGCTTTTACTTCTTACGGCAATCAGATATCCATTGTCGATCGGAGTGATGGTATCAATCAAATCATCTCCATGCTCGCCGACGAAGGTTTTTAAAGCTGCCATAAAAGTACTTACAGTGAAATTTTTTTTCATGGTAATTTACCTCACATTTTCTCCGTCGTATTGAAAAGTTTGTGCGTTAGTCCATCTCCTTATGAGGGAGGGCTAAGGTGACTTTCTCTTAACGTGATCGGAAAGTCCTTATCAGTTGGCGCATGGCGTATAAAAAAGGCATCTTTATCACCGTCAAGAACCTCATAGCCTGCCAGAGCAAGCGCAGATTCAATCACATCAAAGAGCTCTGCCGGCTCGTTATCCGGTACAATTTCAAATTTGTCTACACCATAGGCAACCCCAGTCCTGATCCATTGTCCCAGCGGCAAAAAACAGTTCGAACGCCCTTTTTATATTGTTGCCGAAGACGCAAAAGTTTATCCTTATCAGGTATCATCGAGCTTTGATTGTATTTTTCAGATAGTAGATTCATTTGTCAGCACCCTTTCTCCATTCGTCAATATAAGGGTTATCAATAATATGATGGATTTAAGCGGAGAACAAAAAGGACTGCTTTACTCCTATGGTATCATATACAATTCGTTTTTTTGTGAAATAAAAAGTTGAAAATACACCCTCTAACTACAATTATAATAGCGGTGGGAAGTTTAAGCAAGCCCCGTTTCTGGCTATACTTATATTGTTGTATCATTAAATATAGTACAGGGTTGTGTTTATGAATAAAATAACGGAGAAAGAGCCGGGTGAAGATACCACAGTAAACTTAAATTTAAATGGCATCGGCCGTCAGATTACCAAAGCGAGAAACCGCAAATGCCTGACAAAAAAGGAGGCGGCTCGAGGTACAGGATTTTCGGCGCAGCTATTGGCAAAGCTTGAGAATAATGAAAACTATCCAAGCCTCAACAGCCTTATGGGAATTTCAAGAGTTCTGGATATTCCAGTCGATGTTTTGCTTCAGGATTGCCACAAGGATTTTCTGGTATTTGCCATTGAGGATTATCTAGGACGGCTTGACATCAATGAAGCAAATACTTCTCTGGCGATTCTTGAAAAGTTGATGAAGGACATTATGAATGAGTGATAAATTTCCCACAAGACTGCGAATGGTTCGGGAGGCAACCGGCAAAACACAAGCCCGGGTAGCAGAAGAAATTGGCGTGACGCTTAACATATATTCGCATTATGAGCGTAATAACAAAAGACCGGCCATTAAGACCTTCGCCGCTTTATGTGTCGCTTTGGGAACGCCGGGAGAACAACTGTTAAACGACCAGCCGCCTTCGCGTCTTCTATCTTCTGAGCAAATTATGAAGCTGAAAGCGATGGACAGTCGCCAGCTCATCCTAATCCTAAATCTGCTCCAAACCATTTACGACAGTCAAAGAAAATAACAGAAAACGACCGGGTTGCATTGCTGTCTCCCGGTCGTTAATTTTATTCTGAGCAATTGCGTCTATTTGATCTCATTATCGCTTTCAAAGAACAGACAATGCTTCACAATCTTCAACTACAATATAATTCATGATATTTTTCTTCGATTTCTTTAGTGCGTTTACGCAGCTCGCCATCCTTCTCAGAGTCTTCATTACCGTCCAAGTCCAAAATCTCTATGGAGATATCCGGTTTATTGGCGTAGATGCTTGTAACCATGCCGCGTTCGACAATTACATAAACCTTATATTCGTAGAGCTCTTCAAATTCTCCGCAAGGCTCACAACCGTTGTCGGCGCTTTCTTTTTTTGTGCAGCCACAGGCTTCGTCCCAATAACAGCACTGTGAGGCATAACAGTCGAGTTTTGTTCTATTCATGTTTTTTCTCCTTTTTATTAGCCAGTGCGTAAAGCCAGGTACAATAACCGGGATTTTCGTTGCCATTCATGTCTGCCATTCATATTTTGCTTCCCATGCGGCTAGTTCTGCCGGGGCATAGTACCGTACTAAATTTTTGTTGATGTATACGCCGGCATAATAGGTCAGGGCGCCGCACAGTTCGCCCATGATCCTGAATCCGGCCATGTCTTCGCATAGAGTTTTGAATGTACCAATATGGCAATATTTTTGCCCGCTTTGGTCAAATTCCCCTTTGAGGAAAACATCAATGTAAATACCTTCGCTTCCGCCGGGCTTTACGAGAGCGCAGAAATCAAACTCATAATTGCTGAATTCCCGATTCTCGCCAGACGGCAGATAATAATCCATAATTTTTTCTGCCTCATAATAATATCCGTTTTCTTTGACCAGATCTAACACTCGGTTCATTAGAATTTTGGGGGTGTCTCGCTTTGTACCCGCTCCTGCGGGAATCTTTTCGTATCTTGACGGCATAATTTTTTCTCCTTTCGTCATAAAAATTGGGTTACACAGTTATTATGACGGAAGAAAAGGATACACAGGAATCATTTTATTTTGGCTGGAGTAGGCTTGCCGAAAGTGGCAATACTATTCCAGCCATTTTTGTATGGTGTCACTGAAATTTATATAAATTCAAAAAATACCTCTATCACTTTTTCTAAAATCAATCATACTATCTGCGAACAAAACAAGGGAGGTCAATTTTGTGCGTGAAGATAGTTTGAAAAATAAGAAGAAATTGCTCGCTCTACTTCCCGACGTAATGGACGTTGACACAATGAGCCAATTTCTTGGGATAAGTCCTAAAACCGGATACAAGTTGTTGAATGAGGGTGTAATCAATTATTTGAAAATTGGGCGTTTTTATAAGATTCCTAAGGTACACCTAATTGCTTACCTTAACTCGTGTGGCAGTTCTGAAAAATGAACTTGGCTGGCATTTTTCATCGAATAATGCTATAATGGCATAGTCGATGGTAGGTGCAATCAGGCCATATAAGGAGGAAAATAGTAAATGGCACACCTACAACAAACAAAAGAAGATATGTTGCTCACCGGTTCGGTGGCTGAAAAAAATGATTACCTATATTGGGTAATTAACTACTATGTGGAGGGCAAGCGCAAGCAGAAATGGGTCCCCACGCATATGAAGGTTAAAGGTAATAAAACTAAGGCCAAAAATATGCTGTTGGATGTTCGGAGAGAATGGACTCTAAAGTTTGGCGTCAAGTCAATAGACTCTAAGTCCTCTTTAGCCCCGGAACCGCAAATAGTTGGTGAGTTGCCCGGCAAAGTTAATGCAGATGTAGCGTTCTTAGATTGGTTGTACATTTGGCTCAAGCATAAGTATAAGCAAGCTACACAGCAGACATTGGATGACAAGCAAATAGACATCGTCACCTATGCAGGGTATGCAAACAACTTGGTAAACCCCATTGCCCCGTATTTTAGGAAACATTCTTTCACCCTCGGTACAATTACCAAAGATGATATCAAGGCATTTTATACGGAGCAGTTGAAAAGGGTCAAGGTGACAACAGTAAAGCACTACCATTCGGTCATTCACGGCGCATTCAATTATGCGATTGATGAAGGACTATTGGCCGCAAATCCGGCTGACCGGATATCTTTTCCGAAACAGCCGAAATTTAAAGGGAAATATTATCATCATGAAGAGGCGATGCGTCTCTTCGAGGTTATGCAGGGAGTAAAAATTGAGCTTCCTATTTTGCTGGCATCGTTTTACGGAATGCGCAGAAGTGAAGTATTAGGTTTAAAGTGGGATGCGTTCGACTTTACTTACGACAACTTTACGATTAAGCATACCGTGACACAATACTCGCTTGAAGGAAAAACGAGGATTCATAAGAAAGATAAAACGAAGACTCAGTCAAGTTTGCGAACATATCCGTTGATCCCTTACATAAAAGCACGGCTACTGGATATTCGCGCCAAGCAG
>Ga0153999_1000532_pt1 | contig 16628 bp, 18 predicted proteins | sample TSNC083MetaG_FD_104675 | JGI IMG/M metagenome (GOLD analysis project Ga0153999, IMG submission 104675) | Attine ant fungus gardens microbial communities from North Carolina, USA - TSNC083 MetaG | ecosystem: Host-associated > Fungi > Mycelium > Unclassified | place: USA: North Carolina, Lumber... | reverse complement strand
TCCGCAGATGGCAACGGTACGCCCCGGTGTTATGCAGCCGATGGAAAAGGATCCAAAACGGCAGGGAACGACAGAACTCTTTCCGGTCAAATTCACCGCCGCCGATCAAAATATAGAAATCCTGGAGGTGATCAAAGAGACCAGAATGATCACCGACATCACCCAGGCAAAATGCCTTGTCAGCGGCGGACGCGGGATCGGCGGACCGGAAGCATTTAATACGCTCCGTGAGATTGCCGGTCTGCTTGGCGGTGATGTGGCTGCTTCTCGTGCAGCTACCGATGCCGGCTGGATTGATAAAGACAGGCAGGTCGGACAAACCGGAAAGACAGTGCGTCCTGAGCTTTACATAGCCTGCGGCATTTCCGGTGCCATCCAGCACGTAGCCGGAATGGAAAACTCCGGCACGATTATTGCTGTCAACAAAAATGAAACTGCACCAATTTTCGGCGTTGCAGATCTGGGCATTGTCGGCGATGCAACCGTTATCATGCCCAAGCTAAAGGAAGCAATCAGACAGGCACAAGCTGCAGGGGTTACCTATACAGCTCCTTCCAGTGAAAAATATACCGGCATGGAAAACATTATGTATCATGTGCAGAATAACATTGCCTACCTGACAATTAACCGCCCGCGGCAGCTGAATGCGTTAAACCAAAAAACGCTGCAGGAAATCGGTGCTGTTGCGGATAAGCTGAAAAACGATCAATCCATTAAGGTATTGATTGTGCGTGGGGCAGGTGGCCGTGCGTTCGTTGCCGGTGCTGATATTTCCGAAATGCAGGATATGAACGAAGAGCAGGGTGCCGAAATCTCCCGTATGGCGCAGAACGTATTTGTTAAGCTAAAAGAGCTTCCGCAAATTGTTATCGCAGCGATTAATGGCTTTGCATTGGGCGGGGGAAACGAGCTGGCAATGGCCTGCGATATCCGGGTTGCAAGCTCTCGCGCGAAATTCGGACAGCCGGAGGTAAACCTCGGACTTATCCCGGGCTTTACCGGCACCCAGCGCTTATCCCGCCTGGTTGGCAGCGGCACAGCCAAAACCATTGTGTTTACTACGGATATGATCAGTGCAGAGGAAGCACACCGGATCGGTCTTGTCGATATTGTCACAACACCAGAGGGACTCATGCGGACAGCGCGTGACCTCGCACTGAAAATTATGAGCAAGAGCATAAAGGCCGTAATGCTGGCAAAAAAATCGATAAATGAGGGGCTGCCGCTTGAGTTCAAGAACGGCCTGCTTGTTGAAAATGAATGCTGGACAAAATGCTTTGCAGCGGACGGCGATGGCTATGAGGGCATGACTGCCTTTGTAGAAAAACGTCAGGCAAACTTCGAAAAGGAGAACTGAAAAAATCGAACTAAAATAACGGAGGAATAAAAGATATGGATTTTATGAAATGTATTAAAGAGCGCAGAAGCATCCGCAAATTCAAACCTGATGAAGTGAGTGACATACTGCTGAAGCAGGTTGTCGAGGCAGCATCCTATTCTCCAAGCTGGAAAAATTCACAGTCAGTCCGCTATATTGCAATCTCCGACACAGAGCTCAAGACCAAGATCGCCGAAGAATGTGTGATGGACTTTGAATACAACAAAAAGACCATCTTAAGAGCTCCGATGCTGGTTTTAATTACCACCGTCTCCCCGCGTTCGGGCTTTGAACGCGACGGCTCGTTCTCCACAAGCAAAGGTACGCACTGGGAAAGCTTTGACGCCGGGATTGCAACGCAGACTTTTTGTCTGGCCGCCCATGAACAAGGGCTCGGAACTGTCGTTCTGGGTATTTACGATGAAGATAAGGTTATTGCAGCCGCTGCCATACAAGGTCAGAAAGTTTCCGCTCTGGTTGCGGTTGGATTCCCCGACGAAGCGCCTGCTATGCCAAAACGAAAAGATATCGACGAGCTGTTAACCATTCATTAATCACCGTGGTATGAGCCTGGATGAGGCAATAAAAGCATTTCCCGGCAAATAGGCAGGAACCATACAAAAGCAAAAGCCAGCACCTTTAGGTGCTGGCCAACAAACTTATTTCTGCTCTGATTGAGATTCGCTTAAATCCACCAAACTCAGATCCTCTCTCACCGTCTCACCATCCACCTTCAGAGTCATTCTGACCGCATGGATGTTCTCAAGAAATGTATTGGCAACTGCTTCAATTACCTTATCCTGATACTTATCAGGGAGCTGATTTAAATCCAGAATGATGTGATCCGTCATTGTATTATCAATTTCATATCCGGGAATCTCTATCACACTTGGCCCTACCTCTTCTATACTGCCTTCCTCTTTAAAGCTGATAATCTTCGTTCCTTCTTCCAGAACACCGTATTCGATCAGTAAATCAACCAGTGTCTGGGCATTCAGTTCTTCAACTGCTTCCATCGTTCCGGTCAGCTTCGTTCCATCTTCACTGACCTGATAGACCGATACGACATCCAGCTTCGGTGCCGTTGTGTCAGGTCTTCTATCAGCCACTCCGTTTGTCTGTTTCACCTCTCCGGTCTTGTTCTTTTCTGTTGTCGGCGTACATGCTGCCAATGACAGAATCATCATGGCTCCGATGAAACTCATGATTGCCTTTTTCATAATTTAACTGCCTCCTTATATCTGCTGTATCTTATGAAACCACTGGTCCAGCTTCACCAGCGCTTTCACCAGTGCTTTCGTCTCTTCCGGTTCCAGCTCCTTTAAAACATCGTCAATCATCCGGCGATGGAAATCCTCATAATTCCGAAAGGCTTCCCTTCCTTTTTCCGACAAAGAAATATAAACCACCCGGCGGTCCTGCTTGCCCCGCTCGCGGTTTACATATCCTTTTTTTACCAGACTGTTCATCGCAATCGTTAAAGTACCTACGGTTACGGAAAGCTCCCTGGCAATGGTTGACATATTCTTTGGTTTGCCTGTGCCAATCGCCTGGATAACATGAATATCATTGTTTGTGATGTCCTGATACTCCTGGGTAATGATTGCTTTCTGTTCAATCTCTACCACATCCCGGAACAGCTTAACCAGCATACTGTTTAAAGTCTCATAAGTATCCACTTTTAACCTCTTCTATCAAATGAAGAAAAAAGCTTCTTCATGATTATACCTGATTTCGATTTACAAAACAACCTTATATTCCTTAGAAAATTCTTACAAGGTTATAAATAACTTAAGAAAATACTGATTCCCACACCGGCAATTGTAGCTGCCAGCGCTCCCGGAAGCGCAAATCCGGTTTTTGTAACTTTGACAGAGCCAAAATATATACTGATGCAGTAAAACAGTGTTTCCGTACAGCTCATTAAAACCGAGGCGGCCATACCGATCGCTGAGTCCGGGCCATAGGTTTCAAAAATATCCAAAACCAGCCCGGTCGCTGCGGTGTTAGATACCAGCCGCACCAGCGTCAGCGGGATCAGCTGCTGCGGGATATGCAAAAGCCTGGCCGGAAAGGCCAGCCAGCCGGCCAGTGCATCCAGCAATCCGGATGCCCTAAGCACCCCGACTGCCGTCATCAGCCCGATCAGCGTCGGCAGAATACCGGCCACCGTTTTCATGCCGTCTTTAGCACCATCGGTAAAATCATCAAATACCGGACGTTTGGAAAGCAGTCCGAAGCCGATCATATAGCAGATAACGAACGGAACCATATAACGGGAAAGCCATATAATAATCATCGATCCACCACCTTACAAAAGATCACTGCCACCAAGGTGGAAAATGTGGTGGCAATCAGTGCCGGCCCCACTACCGCCAACGGGTTTGCCGAACCATACTGGCTCCGGTACGCGATCATATTGATGGGAATCAGCTGCAGCGATGAAATATTTAAAATTAAAAAAACACACATTTCATTCGTTGCCGTATGCTGATGTCCTTCCGGCTTAAGCTTATTCATCGCCTCCAGCCCGGCCGGTGTGGCGGCCCAGCCAAGCCCCAGCATATTAGCAATCATATTGACGGCCAGCGGCTTCCTGGCCGGATGGTTTTTCGCCAGCCGGGGAAAAAGAAAATTAAGTATCGGATCCATCTTTCCTGTCAGCCAGTCAAGCAGCCCGGCCCGGCTGCCGACCTCCATAATGCCGCACCAGAATGACATAATGCCGAGCATGGTCAGGCTGAGGGTAACAGAATCCTTAGCGGCGTCTAAAAGCCCCTGCGTGGCTGCATCGACAGTTCCGTTCAGCACCGCCCAGATCATTCCTGCCAGTATCATAAAACTCCATAGATAATGTAACATACGTCCTGCCTTTATCGCATTCCTTGTTTCAATCTATGGAGCTTTTCCGCATTTTATGTTTGTAAGTTTATCCCTCTCCGGCTAAATCTTTGATGACCACCTCTACCGATTCGATTTTATTGCACCGACAGGCATTGCTTCCGCAAAATATAAGGGCATGTTCCAGATCCCCCTCGGCCGCATTAGACAACGCCTTTGTGATACAGTAGGGGGTCGTTGCCGGATTGCAGTGCTCCAGACACAGATAACAGTGTTTCACCTTCAGGCGGTGATCCGCAACCTCCTCCAGAAAAGGGTTCTGAATCGCTCTTCCGGGCATTCCCACCGGGCTTTTAGTAATCACAATATCTTCCTGTCCGGCCTCAATATACGCCTGTTTGTAACAGTCCGGGGCATCACATTCCGTGGTTGTGACAAACCGGGTACCTACCTGTACCCCGTCTGCTCCCAGTTCCATCGCGTGCTTTACATCCTCATGACTGAAAATGCCGCCGGCGACAATCACCGGAATATGCTGTTGGTATTTCTCCTCATAGCCTTTTATAATTGTTATAATGTCAACAATTTCCTTATCATATTTATCCTTACGGTATGTCCCCGCAACATCCTTAGTGTCCGCACCGTATTCGCTCAGCTGTTCCCGGGTAAAGCCCAGATGACCCCCGGCCAGCGGCCCCTCGATTACTACCAGGTCGGGCACCCTTTTGTATTTCCGATCCCATAATTTACAGATAACCATTGCCGATTTTGCCGTTGATACAATCGGGGCAATCTTTGTTTTCGCACCCTTCACAAGCTCCGGAAGATTTACCGGCAGACCGGCTCCCGATATAATAATATCCGCCCCGGCCTTTACCGCTTCCTTTACATACATGGCATAGCTGCTGGTGGCGACCATAATATTAAATCCAATGATACCGCTTGGGGCAATCTTCCTGGCCTTATCAAATTCAGTTTTAATTGCCCGCAGATTTTCTTCCAGCGGTGCCTTTAAAAAACCAGGACTTTTAAATCCGATCTGGGCGGTGGAAATCAACCCGATTCCCCCGGCTTTTGCCACCGCTCCGGCCAGGGAAGACAGACTGATTCCGACGCCCATTCCTCCCTGGATGATTGGGTATTTAGCTGTCAACTCTCCTATGACCAATGGTTTTAGCTTATTCATTACATTCTCCTAAACCGCTCATATCTTTGTTCACGGACGGCATCTCTATCCATATCCTCATAACCGGCAAAAAACTTAAGCATCCGCTGTTCCAATAACGCTGCAATCATTGGAAGATTTTTTTCACTTGCCGGTTCCTGTTCCGATATTATTTCTTCAATCAGCTTCATCCGGTACAGATCCTGAGCCGTAATTTTCATTACTTTAGCCGCCTCTGGTGCCTTTTTACTGTCTTTCCATAAAATTGATGCAAAACCTTCCGGTGAAAGAATGGAATAAATAGCATTTTCCAGCATCCACACTTCATTTGCCACCGCCATCGCCAGGGCTCCGCCGCTTCCGCCCTCGCCGATTACCACCGAAAGAACGGGTACGGTTAAATCGGACATTTCAAACAGGTTTCTGGCGATTGCCTCACCCTGACCCCGTTCCTCGGCCTCCAAACCACAAAACGCCCCCGGTGTATCCACAAAACAGACTATCGGCCGGCTAAAGCTTTCCGCCTGCTTCATCAGGCGCAGCGCTTTACGGTACCCTTCCGGCGATGGCATTCCAAAATTGCATTTAATATTATCTTTCGTATTTTTGCCTTTCTGCTGGCCGATAACCGTCACCGGCCTTCCGTGAAAGGTCGCAATTCCCCCAACAACCGCACCGTCATCACCAAAATAGCGGTCACCATGAAACTCAATAAAATCATTAAAAAGAAGATTAATATAATCACCAGCAACCGGACGTCCCGAAGCTCTTGAAAGCTGCACCGTTTCCCATTCGGTTTTTCCACCTTTTTTTACGGTTTCCGGCACGTTATCCACTGGCGCCTCGGTTACCAGTTCTTCTTTAGCGTCCGGCCGCGGTTTTTGATGCATTTTAAGAATTGCAGCCAGGGTTTTTCGCTGTTCACTGCGGGGCACAATCTTATCCACAAAGCCATGCTCAAGCAGAAATTCCGCCCGCTGAAACCCTTCCGGCAGCTTCTGGCCGATGGTCTGCTGGATCACCCGCGGCCCGGCAAATCCGATCAGGGCATTCGGCTCCGCCAGGATAATATCACCCAGCATTGCAAAGCTGGCCGTCACACCGCCGGTCGTAGGATCAGTCAAAAAACTGATAAATAACTGACCGGCTTCGTGATGGCGCTTTAATGCCGCCGAGGTTTTTGCCATCTGCATCAGGGAGATGATCCCTTCCTGCATTCTCGCACCTCCGGAACAGGAATAGATAATAACCGGCAGCTGCTCCCGGGTTGCACGCTCTACCATCTGAGTGATCTTCTCGCCGACCACCTCACCCATACTGCTCATCAAAAAGCGCGCATCGCAGACGCCGATTGCTGTCGGGTTTCCCATAATCGTTCCTATTCCGGTGACAATCGCTTCATTCAGTTTGGTTTTCTCTTTGGCTGCCGCCACTTTTTTCTCGTAGCCGGGAAAATTGAGCGGGTTTTTAAATTCCATCTCCCGGTTCCACTCTTCAAAGGTTCCTTCATCCAGCAGCATTTCAATCCTGCGGTATGCATGGATACGGAAATACCCCTTACATTTCGGACAGATATAATAATTGTTCTTAACATCCTCTACATAAATCGGACTCCCGCATTTATTACATTTTTTCCAAAGGCCCTCCGGGATGTTCGGCTCCTCTTTATCTGGTTCTTTATATTTGGTATCGATTACCGTATATGTTTTTTTAAACATTTCTCTAAACATAATCACATCTCCTTAAACGCCGGGACTGTTCCTATTTACAGTATTGCGGAAAGTAGGTGGGGATAAAATGGGTATCCGTTTCGCCTTCCTGATAGGCCGGATGGCTTAATATCTCAAACTGAAAGTCCAGATTGGTTTCTATCCCTTCAATAATCAATTCTCCCAGCGCACTGCGCATTTTGGCAATAGCTTCTTCGCGGTCTTTTCCATGAACAATCAGCTTCATCAGCATGGAATCATAATTCGCAGGCACTTTATAATCGTTATAGATGTGGGAATCGACCCGTACTCCGTTGCCGCCCGGCACATGGATATTAGTAATTAAGCCCGGGCAGGGCATAAAGTTTTTGGACGGATTTTCCGCATTTATACGGCACTCAATCGCGTGCCCCTGCAAATGAATCTCTTCCTGGCTGACGCTCAGCGGCTCACCCGCCGCAATGCGGATTTGCTCTTTAATCAGATCCAGACCGCTGACCATTTCCGTTACCGGATGCTCAACCTGAATCCGGGTATTCATCTCCATAAAATAAAAATTCTTTTTACTATCCAGTAAAAATTCAATTGTCCCGGCATTGCAGTACCCTACTGCCCGGGCCGCCTGTACCGCCGCCTCTCCCATCCGGTCTCGCAACTCTTTAGAAATAGCTGCCGAAGGAGACTCTTCCAGCACCTTTTGATGTCGGCGCTGGATGGAACAGTCACGTTCGCCCAGATGAACCACATGGCCGTATTGATCGGCCATAATCTGAAATTCAATATGGCGCGGCTTCTCAAGATACCGTTCCAGATACATGGTATCGTCGGAAAAGCCTTTGATGGATTCTAACTGGGCATTCTGAAAATTAGCTTCAAAATCATCCTCACCCCAGGAAATCCGCATCCCTTTTCCGCCGCCGCCGGAAGATGCCTTAATCATCACCGGAAAACCAATCGTCCGAGCCAGCTCCAGGGCTTCCTTAGCCGTATGCACCGGTTCTTTTCCGCCGGGAACGACCGGCACTCCGGCTTCCATCATGGTTTTTCGGGCAGCCGATTTATTGCCCATTTTATTGATGATACCGGCCGACGGCCCGATAAAGGTAATATTGCATTTTTCGCATAATTCAGCAAACCTGGCATTTTCTGATAAAAATCCGAATCCCGGATGAATAGCCACGGCCTTCATCGCCACCGTTGCCGACAAAATCCGTTCCATATCCAGATAGCTTTGACCAGACGGAGCCGGACCGATACAAATGGCTTCATCGGCCAGTAAGGTGTGAAGGCTGTCCCGATCCGCCTCTGAATAGACGGCAACCGTTTTGATTCCCATCTCACGGCATGCCCGGATAATTCTGACCGCTATTTCACCACGATTTGCAATTAATATTTTATCAAACATGGGGGCTCCTCTATCCAATCATAAATGTCATCTCCGCCGACACGGCAACTTTACCTGCTGCGTTCGTTGCTGTTGCTCTCCCGACACCGACCGGTCCTTTCTGTTTGATAATCTCACATTCCAGTTTCAGCCGGTCGCCCGGCAATACCTTCTGCTTAAATTTCACCTTATCCATCGAGCCAAAATAAGCAGTCTTTCCCTTATTGGCTTCCACGCTCAGAATTGCCACCGCCCCGACCTGAGCCAGCGCCTCCAGCATCAGAACCCCCGGCATTACCGGTTCCGCTGGAAAATGACCGGCAAACTGCGGTTCATTATAAGTAATAGCTTTATAACCTGCCGCACGTACTCCCGGTTCCAGTTCCTCAATACAATCAATCAGTAAAAACGGATGCCGGTGTGGAATGATTTCCTGTATTTCTTTAATTCCAAGTCTCATCATAAATCTCCTTTTGCGGCTTAATTATTTAATCCGAAATAATGGCTGGCCGAATTCCACAACATCCTCATTGCTTATCAGAACCGCTTCCACGACTCCGTCATATTCACTTTCTATTTCATTCATCAGCTTCATTGCTTCAATAATTCCAATTACCTGGCCTTTTTTTACCGAATCACCCACTTTTACAAATGACTCATCCTGAGGTGAAGCAGAACTGTAAAAGGTTCCAACCAGCGGTGACTCCACAATCTTATCCGAATGAACACCGGCCGTACTTAACGCCATACGGGTATCCGAAACCGCCGGATATTCTATTCCGGCAATCCCGCTTCCGGCTGCAGGAATTTCCTGGCTGGCTGTCGTCTGAACCACACACATCTTTGTTTTCTTTTTCAGCACCAGTTTCTGGTTTCCCTCTTCATATGAAAAGCTGGTAAGACCATTTTCAGAAACTGCCTGAATCAGTTTTACAATCTCATCAATTGTCATGCTCCTGCCTCCTGTTCTTCAAACCTTCTTACCAGCAGCGTCGCATTGTGGCCGCCAAATCCGAGTGAATTGGTGATTGCGCAATAAACCGGCATCGCTACTCCATCACCCTTGGTATAGTCCAGATCACATTGCGGATCACAGTTTACCAGTCCGGCAGTAGCGTGTACAAAGCCTTCCTGAATGGATTTTACGCAGGTAATAAACTCTACGCCGCCAGCTGCCCCCAATAAGTGGCCGATCATGGATTTTGTGGAATTGATTTTTACTTTATAAGCATGATCACCTAAGGCCTGCTTAATTGCGATTGTTTCAAACAAGTCGTTATGATGGGTACTGGTACCATGGGCATTAATATAGTCTATCTGCTCCGGTTTCATTCCCGCATCAGTAATTGCCAGTTCCATTGCTTTTGCCGCACCGCTTCCGTCCTCTGCCGGGGATGTGATGTGATAAGCATCGGCAGTTGCCCCGTATCCGGCCAGTTCGGCATAAATTTTTGCCCCTCTTGCCCGGGCATGTTCCAGTGACTCTAATACGACAATTCCGGATCCTTCACCCATTACAAAACCATCGCGGTCCACATCAAACGGAATGGATGCCCGCATGGCATCAGAGGATTCACTTAACGCCGTCAGTGATGCAAAACCGGCCAGTCCAATCGGCGTAATGCTGGCTTCCGTACCACCGGCAACCATAACATCCGCTTCCCCATACTGAATGCTGCGGAGTGCCTCGCCAATACTGTGGGTTCCGGTTGCACATGCGGTTACCACGTTCACGCACTTCCCTTTCATTCCATATTGAATAGAAACATTACCGGCCGCCATATTGCTGATCATCAGCGGAACCATCAGCGGATTAACGCGGCCCGGCCCTTTTTCCAGTAATTTTTTATATTCACGTTCAATTGACTGCAGGCTTCCGATCCCGGAACCAACAGCAACGCCGACCCGAAACGGATCTTCTTTGCTCATATCCAGTCCGGCATCTTCAATTGCCTCCCTGGCCGCCGCAACAGCAAACTGGCAGAACAGTTCCATTCGTCTTGCCGATTTCGGATCCATATACTGTTTCGGATCAAAATCCTTGACCTGGGCGGCCACCTTGGCTTTATAGTCGGTGACATCAAAATAGCTGATCGGTCCGATCCCTACCGTTTTATTTTTGAGGGATTTCCAGAATGCATCCACACTGTTGCCGATGGGAGTAATTGCTCCCATACCAGTTACAACCACTCTTCTACTCATAGCGTTCTCTCCTTATTGTCTGATCTTACATTGACATTCCGCCGTCTACGCAGATAACCTGACCGGTAATATAGCCTGCTGCATCGGAGGCCAGAAAGGCTACCGTCTCCGCAATATCCCTGGTGCTGCCAAAGCGTTTCATCGGAATCTGTTCTGTTGCCGCTGTTTTTACGTTATCCGAAAGCACTTCCGTCATTTCGGTATGAATAAATCCCGGGGCAACCGCATTGGCAGTAATCCCTCTGCTTGCCAGCTCCCTGGCAACGGATTTTGTCATTCCGATAAGCCCGGACTTCGATGCGCAATAATTGGCCTGACCGGCATTTCCCATTACACCGGATACCGATGACAGGTTTATGATTCTTCCCGACCGCTGTTTCAGCATCTGACGTGATACATGCCGGATGCAGTTAAAGGCACCTTTCAGATTGGTATTGATAACCGTATCAAACTCTTCCTCACTCATTTTCATCAGCAGGTTATCCCGGGTGATTCCGGCGTTGTTGATAAGAATATCAACCCGGCCATACGTTTTTATTACATAGCTCATAAATTCAGCGGATTTTTGAAAATCTGCCACATCGCACTGCACGGCTTCAGCGCTGCCGCCGGCCTCTTTAATTTCCGCCGCAACTGCTTCGGCCTTCGCTGCGGAGCCGTTATAATTGACAACTACCACCGCACCTTTTGCTGCCAGCGTCAGGGCAATTTCACGGCCAATCCCGCGGCTCGCCCCGGTAACAACTGCAATCTTATCTGTTAACATAACTACCTCCTTTACTGGTTCATTGCCTCTGATGCTGTTACAATATCTTCTAATTTTTCTATATTAAGAACCCTGGCGGTTCTATCGATCTTTTTCATGAAGCCGGCCAGGGTTTTGCCTGGACCGATTTCGATAAAGGTATCCACGCCGGCAGCCAGCATCGCTTCTACACACTGCTGCCATTTAACCGAAGAGGAAACCTGCCTGACCAGCAGCGGTTTTACCATCGCCGCGTCGGTTACAAAAGCCGCCGTAACATTCGCCACATAAGGAATCCGGGGCGTATGTACCGCAACCGTTTCCAGGATCTTAGCGAGCCTGTCACCGGCCTCCGTCAGCATATCAGAATGGAATGGGCCGCTGACATTTAACATAATTGTACGCTTGGCTCCGGCCTCCTTCAATTTTTCACAGGCTGTTTCCACCGCCGCTTTTTGTCCGGATATGACAATCTGGCCCGGGCAGTTATAATTGGCAATCTGTACTCCGTCAATACCGGCAAGCACCGCCTCAATCACTTCGGCATCCATGTTAAGAACTGCCGCCATCGCACCAAGACCAGCCGGTACTGCCTCCTGCATCAGGATTCCTCTCTGCCTTACTGTTTTTATCGCATCTGCCTCACTCATAACACCTGCTGCGTAGAGCGCACAGTATTCACCCAGACTCAAACCTGCTGCCACATCCGGACTGATCCCCTTACTTTCCAATACTTTTGTCATTGCGATACTGGTAGTCACCATGGCCGCCTGAGTATATTCAGTAATATCCAGTCTGTCATTTTCGGTAAAGCACAGCTCGGGAACGGAAAATCCCAGCAAATCGGATGCCAGGTCAAATACCTGTCTGCCAATCTCTGTCTGTTCATAAAAATCCTGGCCCATGCCGCACTTCTGCGCTCCTTGGCCCGGGTAAATAAATGCGATTCTGCTCATTGCTATACTCCTTTATTTTCTTCCTGGTCAGTTTCGGTTCATCAGGCCTTCTGCCTGTTCAATCATTTCAATTATCATCTCTTTGCAGGTCTGCTCTTTATTTACCATTCCGGCAATCTGTCCGGCCATCAGGGTACCGTTCTTGACATCACCTTCCTGAACCGCCTTACGCAAAGCACCCAGGGTCAGATATTCCAGTTCTTCAAAGCCTTTTCCTTCATTCTCCAGCTTTACATACTCCCGGGTCATCTGATTTCTCAGACAGCGCACCGGATGACCGTGGCTTCTTCCGGTCACAGACGAATCAATATCCCTTGCTTTCAGGATACGTTCCTTATAATTCGCATGAACAATGCATTCTTTTGCTACCAGGAAACGGGTTCCCATCTGCACCGCTTCTGCTCCCAGCATAAATGCGGCGGCAATTCCCCGGCCATCGGCAATACCACCGGCAGCAATCACAGGGATTGAGACGGCATCTACGACCTGAGGTACCAGCGCCATGGTTGTAATCTCACCAATATGGCCGCCGGACTCGGTTCCCTCGGCTACAACTGCGTCGGCTCCATACTTTTCCATACGTTTTGCCAGCGCTACCGAAGCAACTACCGGGATCACCCTGATCCCTGCCGATTTCCACAAATCCATATACTTCTCAGGGTTTCCAGCGCCGGTGGTAACCACCTTAACACCTTCCTCCATTACTACTTTCGCCACTTCATCGGCATAAGGACTCATCAGCATAATATTTACGCCGAACGGCTTATCTGTTACAGCTTTTACTTTTCTGATATGGTCGCGAATTACATCTGCCGGAGCATTGGCACCGCCAATCAGACCCATCCCGCCGGCTTCCGAAACCGCTGCGGCGAGATTGTTTTCAGCCACCCATGCCATACCTCCCTGGACAATCGGGTACGTTATACCTAAAAGTTCTGTAATTCTTGTTTTCATAGATTCCTCCAACAGTGTAGCATAATAGTTGCTCAATTTAAGGTGGAGATAAGCGCTTACGCCTCCACACCTTTTGCTTTGAGATAATCCATAACCTGACCTACAGTTGTCAGACTCTGCAAATCCTCTGCCGGGATTTCAACGGAATACTCATCTTCCAGTGCCATAACAAGTTCAAACAGGTCGAGCGAATCTGCTCCCAGATCCTCTTTAAAAGAAGATGCCTCGGTAACAGTATCGGCATCAACGCTCAGCTGCTCAGCAATAATTTCTTTCATTTTCTCTAACATTGTTGTTCTCCTTTAATTTTGAATTTATATTTATAGTGGGTGTTGGAACAAATTCCTGCTTACCCTAAACTATCATTCCCCGGTCATTACCATTCCAGTAATGCGGCTCCCCAGGTCAGCCCGGCACCAAATCCTGCCAGGACAAGCCTGGATCCTTGTTTCAGCTCCCCTTCCCGGTTCATTTCATCCAATAGAATAGGAATAGTCGCTGCCGAAGTATTGCCATACCGGTCGATATTCATCGGAAACTTTTCTATCGGCTGCTTTAACCGCTTTGCCACTGATTCAACAATACGGGCATTGGCCTGATGCAGGATAAAGTAGTCAACTTCATCGACTCCCGTTCCGGCCTGCAAAAGCACCTGATTAATGCATTCAGGCACTTTCTTAACTGCAAATTTGAATACTTCCTGACCGTTCATATAAGTATATCCAAGCTCTGGCTGTTTTCCCGTAAGAAAGTTTTCATTGGTTCTTGCCATGCAGGAAAGTACCGGTGCCTTCACACCGTCCGAACCGATCACCATCTCAAGCACTCCGCTATCATCCGCCCGGATAACTGCCGCCCCCGCACCGTCCCCAAACAACACACAGGTACTGCGGTCTTCCCAGTTCATCAGCTTACTTAATGTCTCAGCTCCAATTACTAAAGCGGTTTTGTATATTCCCGCCTTGATAAATGCCTGAACCGTATGCATGGCAAAAATAAACCCGGAGCAGGCGGCACTGATATCATATGCAACTGCGTTTACTGCCCCGATCGCTGCCTGCACTTCACAGGAGCCTGCCGGAAAGCAGTGATCCGATGAACTCGTTGCCAGAATGATAAGATCGATCTCTTCTGCCGATATTCCGGCATTTTTTAACGCCTGTTCGGATGCCGCAATTGACATATAGGTGGTGTCGATGTCCGTATTACCGGTTATTCTCCGGCTGCGGATTCCGGTCCGGCTACTGATCCACTCATCACTGGTTTCAACTATACTGGCCAAATCGTCATTCGTCACAATTTGCTCCGGCAAATATGACCCGGTTCCTATTATTTTACTTGTCATGATTTTTCCCACTTAATAATTATTTTTAAATTCAAGTATTTTGAATTTCAAAGTATTTTTTACTATGGTAATTTTATCGAATCATGGGTTATTTGTCAAGAAATATTTTCAGACGGAAATCGGCAAAATCAGACACCGCTTACAGTAAGCATTCCCATTCAGCTTCTTTAAAACCAGGCAGTATAGCGTTATCGGTAATGACCAGCGGACGTTTAACAAGCATTCCATCGGTGGCAAGCAACTTAAGCTGCTCATCCTCACTCATAGTTAAGAGCCTGTCCTTTAATCCCAGCTCTTTATAGAGATTTCCACTGGTATTAAAAAAACGTTTCAATGGCAGACCGCTTCTCTGATACCAGTCCTTCAGCTCCTGTTTGGTAGGATTCTGTTCTTTAATCGGACGCTCCTGATAATTAATGCCATGTTCATCCAGCCATTTTAATGCTTTTTTACAGGTTGAACATTTCTGATAACATAATACAGTAATTGTTTTCATATGATTGATACCTCCTTTTCTCAGCATAACGGATTTTTTATTTTTCTGCAATATCATAATTTTTATTTGGTATTTATATCAATTCATGGTAACATAGAACCGTATAAAAATAATCTTAATTATCTGAGGTGAATGAAATGGCATTAATATTACCAGAAAACTACAATCCTGTATTAACCGTCCGCCAGACTCAGGAAGCAATTAAATACATAAGAGATACCTTTCAGAAAGAGTTTGGCAGAAAAATGAACCTGGAACGTATTTCCGCACCGTTATTTGTTGCCAAAGGCAGCGGCCTTAATGATAATTTAAACGGCGTGGAACGACCGGTGGCCTTTGATATGGCTTCTATTCCTGATGAAACGATCGAAGTTGTCCAGTCCCTGGCAAAATGGAAGCGCCTGGCGCTTCACGAATACGGCTTTAAACCGGGGGAGGGACTCTATACCAATATGAATGCCATCCGCCGGGATGAAGAACTGGATAATCTGCATTCCTGCTATGTCGATCAGTGGGACTGGGAAAAGGTAATAACCAGAGAAGAACGAACCGAGGAAACCTTAAAAGAAACCGTCCGTACCATTTTTAAGATCATCAAGCATATGCAGCATGAAGTGTGGTATAAATACCCGGAAGCAGTCCGGCACCTGCCAAAGGATGTGACATTTATCACCTCTCAGGAGCTGGAAGACCGCTACCCGGACTTAACTCCAAAAGAAAGAGAAAATGCCATTACCAAAGAACATGGCTGTGTCTTTCTGATGAAAATCGGCGATCAGCTAAACAGCGGCATTCCCCATGATGGCCGCGCCCCTGATTATGATGACTGGCAGCTAAACGGCGATATTCTGTTTTGGTTCGACTATTTAGATTGTGCCCTGGAAATCTCAAGCATGGGCATCCGGGTAGATGAAAAGGCACTTGATGAACAGCTTGATAAGGCCGGCTGTAATGACCGGAGAAACCTTCCCTACCATAAAAAGCTGCTGAACGGAGAACTGCCCTTTACCATCGGCGGCGGTATCGGCCAGTCCCGTTTGTGTATGCTTTTGTTAAACCGCGCTCATGTGGGTGAAGTACAGGCCGGTTTGTGGCCGGAAGATATGATTAAGAAATGCCGGGAGCATTATATGTTTCTATTATAAAATTAGTGCAGCGGGTAGATCAATATAATAAAGCTCTCGGATACAATGCAGTAAAGGAGACTGTTTAGAGGTGTTTGAAAAATGCTTTTCGCAAACTGTATGCCAGAATTTGTGGGAGACTTGTGCTAAATGAAGGGGGCGTAGCGGGCTACGTTGACTGAATTTGGTGCAAATATACCTCGAAGCGGGGCGTGCAGCTTGCGGGAATGATTTTTCAAACACGCTCTAGTACTCCATCCGACCAGTTTTCAAAGTGTGGTCGGATACAACCTGGCCAGCTTAATCCTTGCGTCTTTCGTTTTAAATTG
>Ga0153999_1000529_pt1 | contig 16702 bp, 18 predicted proteins | sample TSNC083MetaG_FD_104675 | JGI IMG/M metagenome (GOLD analysis project Ga0153999, IMG submission 104675) | Attine ant fungus gardens microbial communities from North Carolina, USA - TSNC083 MetaG | ecosystem: Host-associated > Fungi > Mycelium > Unclassified | place: USA: North Carolina, Lumber... | reverse complement strand
GTAACATATGGTAAAAAGACTTGGTCGCTGAATTCCGGTAACCTCCGACGCTCGAGAACTTGGTCAATCTCTGCCTGTGCTTTGGTTTGGACATCCGGATTCAAGACCATGGCAAGGATGAACACGACAATCGCAGCTCCGGTTGAATCAGCTCCTGCTGCAAGTTCAAATGAGGCACTAGATAGACCCAAAGTCCAAAAGGAAACTATACCAGCGCAAATTGTTGAAGCTGTCTGTATAATCATCTCCTTCCATTTGTCGGTATCCAACTTCCCATTCGCAGCCTCTAAACCAGAGGACACAAAAGAATGGTCAACAGTTCCTTGTGACTGTCATAGTTCATATCTATTGTCAACGACAATTGGACTTCAAACTCACAATACTCGCCACTGCCATCTGGAACGTGGTATTCGTGAAATCTCTCCATACTTCCTTCCATTCTTTTGCCAGACGTTGGAAGTTAGCACCAGGGACCCATTCCGGCACATATTTCAACCATGGTAACACGTCGACAAGAAATTTCCCAGGAATCGCGCCAGTTGCAGACACTCTCATTGCTTCTCCCGCAAGGTGGATCAAGGGATCGTTTTGAGGCTCGGGAATAATTCCGTAGGCCAGCAAAATCAGAAGTCCAGTGACCAGGCTGTAGAGGAGTTCATCAAATCGGATTAGGGTTGGAGTCAAGGACCGACCATGAAAGATTGGATGACTGACTGTCTAACGTGATCGATGAACTGATCAGGCGATTTCACAAGTTGAGGAAGAAATCGTGTGCGAATGAAGTGGGTTTCCTTGGGCTGATGAATATGGGCATCTGACGGAGGGAAATGTTGCACAAAAGTTCGTCGTCGCAATTTCCAATCTTCGCCGTATGGCATGATTGCAAAAGGCCACCATAGATCCATTCTGTGCGAATAAGTCATATCAAAGTAAGGATTTGGGGTAAAGAACATACAGCTCGCACAAAAATGTTGTCTGTGGTCTATTTGCAGGTAAATTTCGGAAAGAGTCAAAAAAAAAGGGAGAATCCACCTAGAAGAGTAGATATGGCTCTTCTTGTCGAGTAATTCAACCGCAACATCATAACTGTTCAGGACGATTATCTTCCTCCCCAGTGCTTCCAGATAAATTATGTCTGAGCCTAAGAAACCATCCTTCCTCTCGCTCTACCTGTCGGTCGACATGGATAACACGTACCATAAGTCTTTGTCCATCTCAAGTATGTTTGTGCCATGTTGACTGATGGGATGTCGAATGTATTCCCAATGACTGGAAGTCCACGGGGATCTGGTGGTAGAGGAAGACTGCTTTTACGCCTCATAATCCTGATAGCAAGTCCAATGACGAGGACAGAAAGCGAGAGCTTGAAGAGTCCAGACATGATTGATATCTCAGATGGAAGAATTAAGGGGTTGACTAAAGAGAGGCTTATGAAAAGAAGGCAGGACTCGTGACTCGAGTACGATAGTAATAATAAAGGTCCAAATTGAGCTCCCTCCTTCTGGAGGTGAAGTAGGAACGGAGCGAAGACAGGAATCCAAGCTTCTATGAAAGCGTGCTCTCGCAGGCTTGTTTATGTACGAGCCGGTACCACGAATAGATTGAAGCTAACTCCGCCATGACAGGGAGGTTCCAAATTGGACCTAGAATTCGTATACGTATCAACCTAAGCGCGCTGAGGGTCATTCCGAACATCTGCGCTGCTCGACAGTATATCGACAAATATAGAGGTCATTTCGAATTATACTTCGCTCCGAGAGAGGCGCTTATCATGAGTAGAATAAAGGAGAGAAAAGACGCAAAAAATCGAGGTTGATGCTCTTTGAACAGTGTAAGCTCCGGCAGACATCGGCGGATCTGAACTGTGAGAACATCTAGCTCAGGGGTAATACAGCCGATTATTCGGACTGAAAATCTGATGTCAGAGATTTTCTGGTCTGTGCCGAATTTCATTCCAGGATTTTCATTGTTGTGGCCTCTCCCAGATACATCCCCTCCCTTGCCTCTTGCGACCATGGCAGCAGACCCAAAGAAAAAGAAAAAGAATGATATAGCAAAAACAGTCAAAGTTTTGTGGTTCACCATAAAAGGGTTGAATAGCAGGATTTTTATTGTCCTTGATGAGATGTCATGGAATCGAGAGATGTAAATGTATGGTTAAAGTGCAGTAGTATGCAACTTGGCACTTTGGCTCCTACTCAAGCGGCCTCTCCATCCCATTTTGCTTAAGTTCCTTGGTCAATGCTGTTATGATTACATCATCCTATGGTTGCTTACTACTGACACTTATATAGGTCTAAGCGCTATAGTGTAATTCTGTACACTCAAATCTCTTGTTCTTCTCCCTAACACAATACAAGCTCTTCCTCCACTCTACAAATTCTTCCCCAAAGGTTGTAACCTGAGTGGCAAAAGCTCCAAGCTGTAACAAATGGATTCTGTCTGATTGCTGTATATGAATCTAGAGAGATCCACCGTTATTGGCCACCTCCAGATCGTGTTGTAACAGTGGTGTTCTGATGGTGTAGTCAATATGGCAGAGCATGACTATGTGACAAGTCTAGACGATGACACCACACTGTCAGTTCGGTTGACAACATCCTAATTCAAGCGGCGACATCTGGATGTGCCCCGTGGGATTGCACTCGGACCTCTACTCGGACCTCGTGATTTTAGGAGATCTTCGTTGATGTATGACTGTGCCGCTCTTAACTTGGTGCCGTTGGCTTTATGGCAACAAATGCTGCTGGAGCCCCTACAGTTGCAAGTCTATGCACCATCAAAAGCGACGTATGTGTTGGCTTGGGCTCCGAAGAAGTGGTAGAAAAAACTAAACCTGGCCAAAAGATTAGTGGTAAATGTGTGCGTCAATTGCACCAGTGCTTTTGACGATGACCTTACTTTTGTTCTCCCGTCATCCAGGTGAAAAGATTCGCTTTGCTCAAGTATCCTTTATGGAAAGCTCCATATACTGCTCTCGATAAAATTACATTGTATACGTTATTCTTGTGCATGGGATTCGTCTGTAAGAAGCTGGAAATTGTCATTGAGTTTATATTGATCAGGTGTCAGAGAAAGACGAGTCGGGAGCATGGGATTGAACATGGACGTATCACCATTGGTTGAGGAGTGCGACTCTCTCTCGTCTATCACCCATTATATTTGCTATCATTCCCAGTGCAAACTGATACTCGAGGTGCCGTTGCGCATGTGTCGAAAAATCCTCGTGTTAGCGAAGCTCGTTGTGAGCACGAATTGTTCTCGTCCTTGTCTGGCTCAGGCTTCTTTGTCTCACCCAGTCTGATCAAAATGATGTCTTCAGGATTTGACCCCCGAATACGTGATTTGAGAAGATATGGTAACATATGGTAACATGATCATCAGTATAGGAGGAGGTTTTTCCGGCCAAGAATGGCAGGAGAATCCATGCGGTTGCTAGTGCTCAGACGAGGATATAAGGCTCTCACAGACAGCATTGTCGCAAGCAGCTCGAAGGCGAAATGTTCCCAACTATCACTCTTACTGCGCTTTTGTTGGCTCTGTCTGTGGCAGCAAGCCCAGTTGTCCAGGTCCGCAACTCCCCAATTACACTCCCTCTCTCGAGGCGTGTCAACACGACCAGCATACACAACCTCCTTCAACATGACCTTAACCGTGTGAAGGCGTTGAAGGCCCGTTCGAAATTAATCCATGGGGGTGAACTCACCGTTGAAGAGGCGGCAGTAGTCAATCAGCCTGTTGACAACCAACTAGTATCTTACATCGCATCTGTCGGTGTTGGTTCTCCTGCCACGACCTGTACGCACTGGTTCAGATGGTGACGATGAGGCTACTGATCATTCTTCAATCACAGACGATCTCATCATCGACACTGGGAGGTACGTGTCCGTTTGTTGGCATGAAATGATTGATAAGACGGGTTATTCTAGTTCCAATACTTGGGTCGGATCTGGGCGTTCATACGTCCGAACATCAACCAGTGTGCAGACAAGCAACAGGGTCGTATGTACAGTTGATTCCTACAGGACAATCCAGTAAACTCATCTTCTTTTGAAGTCAGTGACATATGGCTCGGGATCATTCTCAGGTATGCCAGTTTGTCGACGCGATTTGAATGACTAACCGATTTATTTCTTAGGCACCGAGTTCACGGACACTGTTACTCTTGGCTCGCTGGTTATCCCTGGACAATCTATCGGTGTTGCAAGCAGGGTAAATACCAGCAGTGTGATCATGATGAACAATGTACTCATTTTTATTATGGTAATTAGTCAAGTGGCTTTCAAGGTACAGACGGTATCTTGGGGTGGGTTTCTACCAGTACAATCTCGTTCGAGCATCGACTCAATCCTGTTGGTTATAGCATCGGCCCCACCGATCTTACACTGGGTGCTGTTTTTGTATCTCAACTTTCACATGTTGCTCATGCAGCTATTTCAGGAACGCTGTCTCCGGCCACCAACTCCCTCATACCTACTGTGGTGGACAACTTGTTTTCCAGAGGCGCTATCACCGCTAACGAGGTCGGTATCTCTTTTGAGCCGACTGATTCCATCGAATCCGAAAACGGTCAACTTACATGGGGTCAGTCATCTTTCCCCGAGTACAGTAATATCCATGTTTATCGTTTTGATTTCAGGCGGAACTGATTCCAGCAAGTTCACTGGGACCATCAACATGGTGTATGACCCCGTCTATTTTACACAATGACTCGGTGCTCACAACAGATATCAGTCCTCGCACCTCTACTTTGCCGGCCAGGGATTTCTGGGGTATTAATCAGTCCGTTCGCTATGGCACCACCACCATCTTGTCAACCACCGCTGGTATCGTTGACACTGGTAAGAAGTTTTTCCTTCAAGTTTTCTGCTCTCGAATGTTCAACGCGGAAATTCTCAGGCACTACTCTCACTCTTCTTGCTTCCAATGCTATCTCCGCCTATCAGCGAGCCACAGGTGCTGTTGCCGATAACAACACAGGCTTGCTTCGCCTTACTACGGCACAATTCCAAAACCTGCAGAGTTTGTTCTTCCTAATCAACGGTGTAAGCCCCGCTCTTTTATAAAAAAAAGTGATCCCAGCTCACTTGACGAATGCTAGGTAACTTATGAGATGACAGCTAATGCTCAAATCTGGCCTCGAGCCCTCAACGCGGCTATTGGAGGATCCGCCAACAGTGTGTATCTCATTGTCGGTAATATCGGGACTCCGAGTGGTGAAGGTCTCGATTTCATAAACGGCATGACGTTCCTCGAGCGTTTCTATTCGGTCTTCAACTCTGCCACTGGAGCCGTTGGACTCGCGACTACTCCGTTCACAACGTCCACGATCAATTAAGATCGAATGGTTGTTTAGATCTGTATTCTTTAAGAGTTTGTTGAGAAACAGTGGAATCTCTGAATCGAGTAGACAACTCCAATATATTGCTTGAGAACTAACTATGCTGTGATCGTGAGTAAATGTTTAAGATGATAAAAGTCAGATCAGGAGAGTGTGACCAGCTATGAATAGATCCCAGCGTGACCATCCCCATGTGACACTCTGTTCTCTCCCCCTGGTGACTCCATGGTCGCTGATGGTCTTGGGCGGATGAGTGGCGTGCTCAATGGCGGCGTTGACAGGAATGAGTTCTCAGATGTGACCTATGTTACACCATGTGGTGGCTCTGGTCTCGCGTCTAGGCCCAGATCCCGAATGCTAATCTCTACCCTACTGCTATTGCTTAGGTGCCCTTGTTATTGTCATTGCTTCCTGGTATCTGTGTCTCCTTCACCTTGACATTTGTGAAATGGATGCTGTGGTACAGAATCCGCTACGCGCATAGTGTACAGTATATTATCTATCATTATTTATCATTATTTAGATATTTTATATATTATGTACACAGCAGCATTTGTGGGGGGGCCGAATTTTAGAAAAAATATACGAGGCTATTGTACCATGGACTATTTTTCATTCACTATGAAAGAAGTTGTTAATTAGAAAAATTATTTTCTATTGACTTCAGATGTTCCTTGTTATTCAATTACACCTAAAATATGTACCATCTGGAGTTGAAGAAATCCAGCTTCAGAAGGTATTAAATGAATGGTATGCTTTGGACTGATTCCTTTTCTTATTTCAGACTGGTATTACCTTTTGTACCCCACTCATTACTCCCTTTATCAAAAAAGCTGGGGATTGAAAGACATCACATAATACTTTTGTGCTATGATGTATATCAGTCCTCTTTGTACAACAGGCACACATGAGGCAGCTATTTCATCGTATTTCCTTTGTACATATACACCTCTTTGTCTCATAAAAGAGATGCCACTACAAATTGAAGTAGCTCTATCGGAGATAAGCAAAGTGTATGCACGTGATGCCGTATGATTGACGTGTCTGCTACGACAATCCATATTTGGCTGTGCTCTCGACTTCTGCGACGAAATGTGGATTGCGACCATTTGGAGCACACTAGTGCTCTTGGCACCTCTCGTAGCAGAGGCGTCAGTGCTGGCTATCGACTATGGCGCGGACTATATGAAGGCGTCGTTAATGAAACCCGGGACACCGTTCGATGTGTTATTAAATAAGGACTCGAAGAGGAAGATTCCGTCTGTTGTTGGGTGGAAGAAGACGGATAGAGTCTTTGCAAGCGATGCACTCAACTTGGTATGTTTGCCGCCTTATCCTTATTTCAGGTTTTGGTGTGCTAATTTGGGGTGGTGTGGTGTGACACAGGCGTCGAGATTTCCAAGTGATATATTCCTGGATGTAAAGACACTTCAAGCGGCTCCATTTGACTCTGAGGCCGTGTCGTTTTATAAGAAGATCTCAACTGCCGACGTCTCAGAAACTTCACGCCAAACTGTCGCTTTGAAGCAAAGCGATGGAAAGGAGTGGAGTGTGGAAGAATTGATTGCGATGCAGTTCTCGTATGTCAAGGGCCTCGCAGAGTCCTTCGCGCAGGAGAATGTACGAGATGTTGTCGTTACTGTTCCACCGTTTTATTCCCAGTTCGAGAGGGATGCTATTGTTGATGCTATTGAGGTTTCGGGTCTCAAAACCTTGGCATTGGTCAACGATGGTACAGCTGTTGCTATCAACTACGCGATGACACGGAGCTTCAATGCTGTACCGGAATATCATATCATTTATGATGCAGGTGCATCATCAATTCGTGTCACGGTTGTTGGCTTCTCGAGTGTGGAGGATAAGAAAGAGGGTACAGGAACACAGATTTCGGTTATGGGTGTTGGCTGGGACAGGGATGTCGGTGGATTGGAATTGGATAGGCGCTTGAGAGAGATCTTGGTTCAGACGTTCGAGGAGAAGCATAAGAAGGACATAAGGAGGGACAAGAAAGGTATGGCCAGGCTGTGGAAAGAAGCGAATCGGATCAAGGCTATTCTCAGTGCGAATCAGGAAGCTACTTCAAGTGTAGAGAGCTTGGCTTGGGATATTGATTTCAAGACGAAAGTCACTCGGACTACTTTTGAACAAGCTTGTGTGGATCTTCAACCCAAGTTCGTCCAACCGATAGATGATGCACTTCAAGTGGCTGGGATTGATTTGGACAATGTGACATCGTTGATCTTTACGGGTGGAAGTACCAGGTCTCCAATGATTCAGGCCGCGGTCAAAAGTTTTGTCGGTGAGGATAAGTTGGCCTATAATGTGAATGCAGACGAAGCAGCGGTACTGGGTGCGGCATTGTATGGTGCTTCGTTGAGCAGACAGTTTAAGACAAAGAATATCAAGGTTCAAGATATCGGTGTCTATGATATTCAGGCATCATACGCTGCTGTTGCGACTTCCCCCAATACGAAACCAAGGAGCATTACTACCTCGATTTTCCCCACAGGATCAAAACTCGGTACAAAGAAGACTCTGACTTTCAAGAGAAAAGAGGATTTTACGATCAATTTGGATTACAGGACTCCCTTCGCTAAGTGAGTGCCCCATCTATCAGTAACGTATGTAAGACTCATGACTAGGGGTTTCCCGACGCGGATATTGGAAGCCGAGATTGTCGGTGTGGCTGAAGCTATTGCCAATCTCACCGAGCTTGGTGCTGTTGATCCTGTTGTGAAGGCTACCCTCACGCTTTCAGAGTCCGGTTTTGTGAGCGTATCCAATGCCGTTGCATTCGGTGAGATTAAGGATGACAGTATCTCTGGTGAGGGTTTCTTTGAAAAAATCTTTGCATTATTTATCTTGATACTAGGGAAAATCAAGGGTCTCTTTGTAGGGAGCTCCTCAGTCGAAGAGACTTCCACCGAATCAGTAGAAAATATACCACCCAGAGAGACCGAATCTGCCTCCACCACCGGATCGACATCCTCTGATGTTCCCGAGTCTACACCTACAGGAAAGACGGAGAAAGAAGACAAGAAGAAGAAAGTATCTGTTGACGATACTATTGCCCTCACTGTCAATACAAAGTTTACTACTATTGCTCCTATGACCATTTCGGAGAAGCAGGAATCGCGGAAGCAGTGAGTTTTGGTCACAAATACATGACTCAGCTGATGTCATATGTAGGCTTCGCATTATTGATCAGGAAGAGGCAGCCAAGGTTCGAAGGGAGGAAGCTCGTAATACTTTTGAGAGTTATTTGTACCGTCTCCGTGATCTCCTAGACGAGGAAAACAAGGACACGCCGTTCAAGAAGTGCTCTACCGAGGCCGAACGAAAAGCCATTGCTGTCAAGCTTGATAATTCATTCCAATGGCTCTTCGAGCGTGGCGACTTGGCTGAGACATCTCAGCTCCTTGACAAGCGCATCGCCCTCGAGTAGGTAATTATTCCTTTTGCACTCAAAACGCATGCTCAAATCCCCGTGTCAGAACACTAGAGAAACCGATCGTGCACCGCTACAAGGAGATCGAATCGTTCCCTGAGGTTTTGAATAACAGCCAAAAGTGGAATTGGCACACACGGATGTTCCTTGCTGAAGCACGGCAAAATCTCACAGCGGAAGCTGAGGCCGGTGTCCCCTCCAAATGGACTGATGAAGAGCTTAATGGACTGGAGCAGACACTCAAAGCACACGAGGCATGGCTTGACGAGTGGGTGGAGAAACAACGTTCAGTCAAATCGTACGAGGACCCGGTGATTGAAACGACTGAAATGAAGGCAAGAGCAAAACAACTCGAGACAAAACTTCTAAAATTTGTGAAAAGGAGAGTACCGAAAGTGAAAGCTAAGAAGAAAGTAGAAGAAGATGCACAAGCTACGGAGGAGTCAAAACCGGCATCATCACCGCCGCCGGAACAGGATCAACAACACGACGAGCTGTAGAGTGGGGAGGTTCTTGTGCCATGATCGTTCTAGTCATACCACAAGCTTACATACATACAATGATTGGATTTAATTATTCATGCTTCGTTATTTGTGACTGCTTGACATGTCCATGATCAATCAAGTGCCGCTTGGCACCTCAATCTCATTTTAACACGTCTCTGCTTGCGCATTCCGCCTGTTTCTCTAGCTTTATTGTAGTCGATGTCGAGGCGCAGTTATAATGACTTTTCCCAAAGAAAACGTCTTTCGAAGTATCGCGTGACGGACGAAGAATTATTCGAGTACGTTGGTCTTCTCATTGCATTCAGACGTTGTTTCTGACAAGAATCATGTGCAGCTACGTGCTGCGCGTTTCGTGAGTACTCTTTCAATTCCTGCTCCATATTTGAATATTGAGCCGTATGTCATCTCAGTATACTTGCTTATATCACTTCGCCCAAGCTAGTGGAATCTCAGCAAAGCCCGAGCCATGATACCATTCGAGAACGCGAACACTATTCGAGGCTATCGGCGCTTTCTAATTTCTCGCTGAGCGATATGTTTGATAGTATCCGAGATGGATCTAAGAGCGTCAAGTTTCCAGAGAAGCTAGTGAAAGTTCTGGAACAGAAGCTGCAGGCAATCGCTATGGGCAAGGAGCCAGGGTATGTCTTGTCTCTCCTGTCTTATACAAAGAAACTTAAAATTGCTCGGCATTGTGACACAGATACTCAGACCAATTAGTTCGACGTACCATGGCCCGATTCTACGGCCAGTTCTCAGTTGACAGTTTCAAGCGTCAAATGAAAGAGAACCGTAAGATTGAAGACCTGATCCTCATGTTTGCGACAAATGCAACCAGTGTACTCAAGAAAGAACCGACTTTGTCAGCTGGAGATGGCTGGAAACTGGAGCTTAACAATCAAATTGCGATGTTTGTCAAGATGCTTCGAGAGTGCTTGAAGAACGTGAACCATGTATCACCCGAGCTTCTTTCGAGGCTAGACTCATATACAGCGAAGCTGGCACCTGCGACTACATATAGTGATTCGGGGTATGATTCGAGCTCAACCTCGGCAAAAGATAGAGATTCGATATATTCGCTGTCGAAAAGGATGAGTGCCATAGGTATGAATACAGCAGACATGCCACTGGCGAAGACGGCGGCGAGATTGTTGAAAATGTCGGATCATGATTTACAAGTGGAAGTGGATAAGCTCAAGAATGGGATTGTAACAGATAAGGTAGAATTCATCTTGGATTTGAATTCCAAGAAAAAGCAAGCATGCTAATTATCATGTTGACAGGCTGCTATGGCAGATCTCAAGGTGTGGGCACACAAGCTGTATCTGGGATTGAGCCTGATCAGGGTTGGACTAGACCTGTCTCAAAAATCTTACTGCCGGAGAGGCGTTTCCTGGCTGTCGAGAGGACTTTGAGAGCGACACAGCGTGGCAAAATTGGCGAACATTGGAAGCTACGACTCTTCAACAGCTTATGGTTGCGATGGCTCAAGTGAATCCTGAACTCGCCAAATCAACATCACCAGACGGCTATCCCAGCAGCAACTCTGCTCGGCCAGTCTCATTCTACGAAACTGCTTCCCGACATGGATCAATCAGTGGGAGACGATCAATGTACGATCTTAATGCCAGCGACCTTTATGAGAACGATGAAGACCTACCTGAGGGTCACCATTTTACTTATATCCCACCAAACCCGAGAAGGTACTACAAACGCCTTGTTGAGTATTGTCTGATAGCGGATCTGGAGATCATGCTGAGCCCTGAAGTGGATGATAATGACGAAGTGTCTTTGGGAATTCTTTCACATGCACATTTGGAGCTGATCAATGAATGCGCCTTGCGGTGGCGGATTGGACATCCGCATAGAGTGGTATGCTTCTTGGATTTGGTGATGCAGTTTTACGAAAGGAATGAGGTTCCAATGGAGTGTATACCGGAGGCGTTGCACGGGGTGTTCAAAGTATTGGATGAAACCTCATTAGAGTATTGGATGATTCCAGATGTGTGTCCCCTCTCAATGCCCTGTGCCTATTCACTAACGGGGTCGTTCATAGATCGACTACCTCGTGAGCACTTGCGCGAGTCTCTTCAATGTCTTCCTATCCTCCCTGTATCACGTTATGGATGCTTTACCCAATCTCAAGGCAGCTGATGTCAATTCGTACGTAGTTGTGTTGGAAAAGATACGAGATAGCGGATTGCTGGAAAGGTCAGATATCGATATAACAGCGCGAATGGGGGATATCCAAGAACGTGCAAAGCAGGTCACAGCACAGTGGTACGAAACAAAGTTGGCAGAATTACAATCGGCACCTGGCGTCAACCGGGCATTGCCTTTATTGCTGATGACGGATGAGCTTGAGAAGGCGGCAAAGTTGTTGGATAAGAGGTTTCCGGAACCTGCATTGGGGTATGGTCATCTGCTACGTCCTTTTTTTGTGATAAGCTGGCCTGACCTATTTTTGTATAGACAGATTGATATTGTGTCACTGTTTGTTGAGATTACAGTGCCATATCTGGTAACGGAGATACAGAACTCACAAAAGAGGCTTTTTGATTCGTCAATGAATGGTCCCGCATCGGATGTACCAATTCAGGATATTTTTGCGCTGTATCGACGGACAAAAGTCATGTTGGATGTACATCAGGCGTTCTGTCCGCAGTGAGTAGATCCAGCTTTGGCGTGGTAGTTCATCACAATATGGTCTAGGCATGATCTCCCCTTCAACCTCTCCGGATACTTTGAGCCTTACGTGCGGCAGTGGTTGCTAAATACAGAGAACAAGACTGAGCAATGGGTCGAAGCAGTGTGTATTATCTACACTATCCTTGGGTTATGTTTCGATATGACTATCACCAGGCTATTGCAGCTGATAAATTTGAAGCCGAAGGTTCCGAGGGCCACAGTTCTTCTATTGTCGATTTGTTTGACTCGTTGCGAAGTCCAATCAACTTCTTGCAAGATTTACAATGGTCAGACGAATATCAAGAAGCACGTTTTTTCACCCATCTTTCCAAGGCAAGTTCTCTATAATACCAACAACACGCGATGACTGATGTAATCGTTTAGAGCATATCAAGTGCTGTGGAGCAATATCGCCGCAATGTCGAGTCGCTTTTCCTCACGGAAATGTATCCACGACCAAACGACTATCTTCAGCCCCAGAAATCTTCCGCCTGGCTCGAAAAGGCACGGCAACTCGCTATTCAAGGCGAAAAGAAAGTCGAGCCATTTAATTTCTTGCCACAATCGTGTGTGAAGCTCAATAACATCGAAGCTGCAAGAAAATTGCTAGATAACATGTACCAGCAGATGGATGCGGATAAAGTTTCTGATGTGTTGAAGAGGGCGCCACCGATACCTGAAAAGATGCAGCGAGATACATTTTTGTTTTCGGTGAAAATTGTGATTGCAGAAGATTTGGTGCCATTGGATGGTAGTCTGTCAAGTAAACTCGATACCTTTGTGACGCTGAGTGATGAAAATGGAAAGAGGATGGCCAAGACGAGAACGATATATGAGTCACTAAATCCAAGATGTATGTTCTTGCTTTATCCTCCACAATATGCTGACGCAGAACATAGGGGATGAGACATTTGATATCTCAGTTGAGAAACCGCTGTGGTTGATGGTCAGTGTACGTGACAGGGCTCTAGTCGGGAAACACGACATCGTTGGACGAGCATATGTGTGCCTTGATCCTCGACGATTTGGAGATTTATTGACACACGAGTTGTGGATGGACTTGGATACCCAGGGAAGGATCTTGGTAAGAGTGAGCATGGAAGGGGAGAAAGATGATATTCAGTTCTATTTCGGTCGAGCGTTTAGGTCACTGAAGAGAGCTGAGGCTGATATGCTCAGAATTTTCATTGACAAGGTACTTTCATGTCCGCTATTCATCAATTTGTCGTTGATTCTTGGCTGATGACGAGCAGATGTCTCCTTTCATTCAACAATGCTTGTCTCGAAACATTGTCAAGTCACTTCTCAAGTCCCGAGAACAAGGAATAGATTATAACAAAGCCTTGGGCAATGTAACAGCACTCTATCGTTCCGCCGTCGGTGCCAGCGTTGCTGATCCGCAAATACCACTCCCATCAAATGAGAAGCCCCGCATCCGACCAGAGGAATTAACAGATGTTGAGATTGAACAGGCCATCTTGCCTTTGTTTGATTACTTCGATGCGAATTTACAGACACTAAATACGTATCTGAGTGAGACGGCAAAAGAGATGGTGATGACGAGAGTGTGGAAGGAAATCTTGACTGTGATCGAAGGGTTGTTGATTCCTCCGCTTTCAGATGCGCCAAGTGATATGAAGCCGTTGAGTGATAAGGAGGTAGACATTGTATTCAATTGGCTAAAAGTAAGTGATGTTTTTGCTCTATTGCTCAGTCATACTGAACTCATGTGGCCTCTTCTAGTTTTTGAGAGATTACTTCTATGCTAACGGTGAAGGACCTGTTCCGCTAGAATCACTACAAAATCAGAAATATCGTGAAGTACTTTCGATCCGGTTGTACTATGACTGGCACACGTGAGTGAATTACCTCGCTTCTAATTCGGCTCGATTGGTGACTGATTGTAGGGATGCATTGATGGAAGAATGTGTACGGATGATGCAACAGAACTTGAGACAAGCTCCCACAATGAAAAAACGCGCAAAAAGTGTCTATCAGCAACGAAATCTCGGGACAATTAGAGAGAGGAAGAAGGAAAAGAAGGAGGAACCTGAGCCCACGAGCGAGCAGACCATCATGCGAATTCTCCGCATGAGGTATTTTTGAAGCTCAATCTTTTTATATTGCATTGCTGACTCAATCCCTATCAGACCAAGGACACAAGATTTCATTGCCCAACAGATACAAATCTCAATGGCGATGCAAGCAGAACAGGAACAGCGAGCGAGAGAGGCAGAAGAAAGGAAGGCGAAACGTGCTACATCGGCAGTGAATAGAAATAACCGTGCCTCTGCTGTGCCACATTTACCACCTCTACCGCAGAAAACTCTGCCAGGTTAGGACTGGCATTGCTGATTGGGACTCTTGCCTAAGGATTACACGGATGTTGTCCAGTGTATACTTTGATTGTGGTGCAGTGGTTCAGGCGACCACTTTCTCCATCAAGTTACCCCCGTTTCTCGTTTGTACCTCATTACTGATACATTCTGAGGTCGGTGACCCTCAGTCTCCTTCCCCGTATACCATATAATAATGATGACTTTGACGATGCAATCCAAATTCAGAGACGTGATTGGGAAGTTTATTGTTCTGTCACGAGAATGTGACTTGTAGCTTCTATAAATAGAAAAGAATAACGGAGGGCTTGTAGAACAATGCCAAAGCGTGAGATCAATCATCCTCTCTTCCTTTTTGCTCGTTATACTTAAACAAAGATATGGCCGTTTTATCATCTTCTCCTTGTACTCATCGTCGCGCATCGATTAACCTTTCAAGCACATTCAAATTCTGTGCAATCTTCTTTCCAGTCGTGCTGGACACGATCCTATTTTCTGAACTACCTGGACAGCTCAAGTTTTCTTGACGATTACTTTGTCGAAATACGCCCCCGTACACTCGTTTGAGCTAATATCCTGACGTTGAACGTTTCAAATAGTCTGGAAATCCATCTATGCTGCCCCCTCGCGCCTGTTAGTTATTCTCGTTCATCTGTCATCTCCCTGCGATATTGACCTTCTCTTGAGCACAGATGTTTTTCTTGGTCTCAATATGGTCCGGCTTCTCAGTATGATTGCTTGTATTCTAGTTCTGGCGAGCAATATTGTTACCCTGGTAGAAGACGTCAAAGCAGTAAACAAATTTGAAGCCACTGAAGGCAACAACCCCATGACAGAAAGTAATGACAATTCGACAATGGTGAATATGAATTATATCCCGTGCGTGGTTTCTCCTTTCTTCATTCTGGTGAACTTTATCCCTGAGTGGTTTTGACAGTGGGAGCACTGTTCCGGATCAGCCTGCTGGTGCTTTTTGGGCAGTACTTAATAGACTGTTGATTATCGGCCAAGTGGTTGTCTTGCTCTTCTCTGAACTCAGCTGGCCTGCAAAATTTTTCAGCAGATTCTTCCCTGTCTTGGGAAAAGAATTTGGACTGGGTGCACTAGGTGTTATACAGATGCTGTAAGAATTTTACACCGAAATTGATCTATGCCGAATGTTTATGAGGCATCTCCAAAAGCATAGGAGCAGCAATCCTTTCGCACCATGTTGACACGTTTACCCTTGTGTCGGCTTTCTTTCTCTTCTCGGTTGGATGTCTCAACGTCCTCCTCGGTCTTATCTTCCGTGAACGTGCAAAAGCGAAACGATCCATAACATCCTGGAAGGAGCAGGCCAAGAGCGCTCTTCCTGCTCCTGTTCAACAAGGTCTGAGCGCCGCAAAGACAGTATCATCTCATCTAGGTATGTGGCCGGGAAGTGATGACGAGAAGAAAAAACTTGGGCACGTATTCGAGAGTTCTTTGTCAAGCAAGCATAGTGTTGGAAGCAATGGCAGCAATGGCATTGGTATCACTCTCAAGAGGGATTTCTCAGGAATGGGATTTGGCAGACAGGGAGAGAAGGCTGCGCGTCTGAAGGGATATTTGCTTGCAAGGCCTGTTGAGAGTCTGCCGAAGTATGCTTCCAGTCCAGAAGCCGGAACTTTACCTGTCGGTACAGGGGCCAACAGGTGTACAATGACGTAGAAATCCATGATCTTGGAGTAGATCTAGGAGAGCTCCTCTACAATGTGGATGATTCTCTTCCAACCTACAATATCGGTAAAATATAACCAAACGGAAATGGCTTTTGTTTGACTTCAATTATTGTTGCTACACGCAAGATATCTAGATGTCTTTCACACATGCTGTTTGATTTCTGATGGCATCTCTTGAGATGAGATGAACCACTATGTGTGAGTAAGTCTTTCTCACTTTTCACGCCATCATGAGAGATTGATACCCGACAATGGGAAGGTCACTGCCTGAATTGGATTAGGAGTGAATGATAAAGAGACGTTCATACTCTCTCCTGAAGCCGGGCTAAATATTGTAATGATCCTGTGTGTGCGCCTCTGAGTAAAAGAAGATTGGGCACAAGCGCTAATTGGCGTGAGAGATTTGAGAGATTTGATTCACGATTCGTTTGCCAAAGCCTTTTACCTCCGATGTTCAAGAAACCTCTCAGCCAACTGAAAACATCAGCGCCTTTACGCGCCTCAGATAGACGTAAACTCAAACAACGCGTTATATCTATGTTCTCGGTTAATCCAGAAGATGGTGATACGCTCGTACCAGATGGGATTCTGATGGCCAAGTTTTTCTCGTATGCAAAAGAACCTGGAGTACGTCTGTTGATCGTGTCTGTGTTGTTTGAGATTAGAGCTATATTTTCTCAGAT
>Ga0153999_1000527_pt1 | contig 16720 bp, 17 predicted proteins | sample TSNC083MetaG_FD_104675 | JGI IMG/M metagenome (GOLD analysis project Ga0153999, IMG submission 104675) | Attine ant fungus gardens microbial communities from North Carolina, USA - TSNC083 MetaG | ecosystem: Host-associated > Fungi > Mycelium > Unclassified | place: USA: North Carolina, Lumber... | reverse complement strand
TTGAATTGGTGTCATTGCAAAGGCTTCTTGGCTTTTTTAGCAAAATACCACTTTTTTTGTCGCGTTGCCGATTTAAGATTTGAAATACACCCGTGGAATCCGAGCACTGATTGTACATGGTACCTCGTATACGATTGTATCAAGCAGATCAGCCGTTTCTTGCATTGTAATCTCTTCTGCCTGTTGTTTTCCAATCAATGTTACCATCTCTCCAACAGAATATTCCTGATCGAGTTTTACCATGAATTGATCCATGCAGATACGGCCAACAATTGGCATACGCTTGCCTGCAATTAGAACATCCGCTCCTTGCAATTTGCGAAGCCAGCCATCTGCATATCCTATTGGTACAGTTCCAATCCATTCAGCAGCTTCTGCCATGTATGTTCTTCCATAGCTGATTGTTTCGCCTGGTTGGACTTGCTTTACCTCAACAAGCCTGCTATGCAAGGAAAAAGCTTGCTTCAGCTTAATCGGCTGTGTCTGTGCAAGATACGGAGACGGGTACAAACCATACATAGAAACACCATAACGGATGTAATCCGCTGCATCATTCGGGAAATGAATCGTCGCTGCACTATTACTCGTATGCCATGCAACTGGATCAGGCCATATCGTTTCAAATACCGAAGCTAACTTCTTGAAACGGTCCAGCTGTTGCATGTAATAAGCAGAATCCTCTTCATCTGCAGTTGCGAAATGTGTATAGGCTCCTGTTAAATATATGCTTTCACTTTTCTTTAATGCCTCAAGACAGGCCTCTAATTCTTCCTCGTCAAAGATTCCTGTCCTATTCATACCTGTATCAAGTTCCAGATGTATATGCAAATTAGCTTCTTTACTGTCGACCATGTGTTTTTCAGCTTCTTCAATCCACTCTTTTTGAAAAACTGTCAACATAATATTTTGCCCGGCCGCAACGGGAGAGAATTCTGGTAGAACTTTCCCTAATACTAGAATGGGTGCATCAATTCCTGCATTTCGCAATTCAATTGCCTCTTCCAATAGTGCGACAGCAACAGCCTCAGCTCCTGCTTTCAGCGCTGTTTGAGCAATTTCTACCCCTCCATGTCCATAAGCATTTGCTTTGACAACTGCCATAATTTTGCTTGGTATATTTAGTTCTTCCTTGATTTGCCCTATATTATACTGAATACACTCCAAATCGACTTCTGCCCATGAAGGTCTGTATTGAGTAAATTCCATCATGATTCCCTCCCCGATGCCTGACTATGCCGCTTTCACTAATCTGCGACGCTCGTTTCATGTTTATATTAATTTTGGACTTTCACAGGGATACTGTCAAGAAATGAAATAAAAAAACAGGCCTCCTTGCACGGAAGGGGCCCTTTGCTTTTCCCATTATTTAGTTGTCGTACCATGCACCGACTTTGCAACATTAATCAACTCATCTTTCGTGAGTGACTTGCTCGCAAGTTTATAATCAATGCCATCCTTGCTCCACTCAATAGTGCCATCATTTAATGCTGCGAGTGTATGGCCAAGGCTAATGATATCACCTTTGATTTCTTTTGGCTCAGTCATTGCTGATACAGAACTTGCAGTTTCCTGAACAAGTGTGAATTCCTTTTCTCCACCATATGTGAGAATGACCCGCTTGCCATTTTCAAGATCAATTTCCTTTTTCTCAGCCAATGCCGCTCCAGATGTCTCAACTGGGTATGAAACGGCAAGTGTCTTCACTTCAGCAGATACTGTCTTAGCAGAATCTCCACCTTTTTTCTGGCTATCCAATGCGAAATCTTCAGTTTTGAAGCTCGGATCCAACTTGAATTCAGAGAACTTTACTTCAACTAGTGCCTTTTTATCTTTATCCAGTACTTTAACAAGTTCAGGTGTATATGTTTTCTTATTGAAGCGAATTTCTTGATATGGCAGGTTGCTGTTGCTCTGGTAATTCGTTTTTGTTGTGAAGATGTATTGCTTTTCTGTTGATTCAAATTCTGCTTCCTTATCCTTGATTACATCTTGTACAAGTGATTGGAACAAGTATGGCTGACTACTTGACTCAGGCCAATCTGACTGGAATTTAAAGCTCTTATTCAAAGCTGGCGTTACAACAAACACACCGTCTTTATTTTTCAGAATTACTTGATTGCCCTTTTCGTCATCAACATTCGCAAGAGATACGCGGTAGAAATCCTTTTCCTTATACCATACATCAAGGTCATATTTCTGCGATTCTTCTCCCGTATTCATTTTCATTTCTGCTTTTGATTTATAACCTTTCATGCTTTCGAGCTGGCTGTCCAATTTCTTGACTACATCTTCTTTCGACTTCTCGCCACATGCACTTAGCACTATAGTAAGTAAACCTAATACCAACGCGAACAATAATAAACTGTGCTTTTTCATAAACAGATCCCCTCTTCCTCATATTAAAGGAATGAATACGCTATAATTCAGTTAGTAACATCATTCATTCATTAATAAAATCCGGACAAAGGGAACTAAATCGTCTCGGGAAAACCCGCTACAGGAGAAGACGATATACAGCACCAAGGCCTTCCGCAATATCTGATGCGAGCAGATCTTGTACGGAGTGGGAAGATTGGACTTGCAACTCAGCTGACAAACCGTGCAAATAGCATGCATTGCGCAAGGCTTCAAATGGGTCTTGCTGCTGCATTGCAAGAACAAGTGCAATACCTGTTAATACGTCGCCGCTCCCACCTTTTGCAAGACCCGCATTACCTGTATTGTTGACACTTTGCCTGCCATCGGGTGCCGTGACAATCGTATATTTCCCCTTAAGCAATACATAGGTATTAGTTGCTTCAGCAAAACGTTTGCTATATGAAAACGGCTTACTGAGCAATTCAGGAATATCAATTTCTAGAAGCATAGCCATTTCACCCGGATGCGGTGTCAACAATGTCGGCTGATCGCGCTTAAATGAATGGAGCATATCTTTCACATGAAAAAGCCCATCAGCATCAATTACAAGCGCGCAGCTTGCCCGTTTGTACAAATCTTGAGCAATAGCACCCGCCAGTTCACTCTTCCCCATTCCAGGCCCAACAGCGATGCCGTCATAAGCTAAGAGATTCGTTTCCTTAAGTCTCTTCATGTCCATGTATGTCACTTCCAGGCAGTTAGCAGCAACAATAGGTATGACTTGCTTCTCTGTGGCAATTGTACATAATCCAGATCCTGTTCTCAGTGCTGCTCGAGCTGTCATGGAAATTGAACCTGGCATCAATTCATTACCACCGACAATTAGTGATTTGCCATGTGAGCCTTTGTGTGAGAAACGATCTCGCTTTGGCAAAGTGCCAATGACATCAGCAAGTTGCGCCAGTTTGCGACTATTGCTTACTGAAAACGAGGCACTTGGAATGCCAATCTCCAACAGTTGCCACTCACCGAAAAAGTGAGCTGTTTCCGGCAAAAAAGCGCTGACTTTACACGCACCAAGCATAAACGTTTGAGTAGCTTGGACGACATAATCTACTTCTGCATCCTCATCCGCTGCGAGCCCCGATGGAACATCTATAGATACTATATCCACTCCTGATTGATTCATTGCTTGAATCAATCCACCGTATGGCTTGCGTACCTTCCCTTTCAAGCCAATACCAAGCAGGGCATCAATAATAAGATTTGCTTCAGAAAGGGCTTCTGCAAGCTCGATTTCCGTAGCAGCGTATAAAATTGGTCCAGCAGTCTTTTCGTAGATTTGCTTATTGATGCGTGCATCACCAACAATTTCCTCATCCGGTACAGTCTGAATTGCAGCAACTTTATGACCTTTATCATGCAAAATTCTTGCCACAACCCAGCCATCCCCACCATTGTTTCCTGGCCCAATTACAACGACTATGCTTGGCCTTTTAGCAAGCATCGTTTCCATCGCCATTACAATCGCTCTGCCCGCATTCTCCATAAGAACAATGCTTGGAATGCCAATCACTTTCATCGCATGTGCTTCAATATCGTACATCTCCTGTGCGGTGACAATATACATGTCGTTCCCTCCTGACCGCATTAGAATATATGAGACAACCTTCTCGTTTATGAATTTGTATTATATAAAAAGGCTCATTGCTCAATAACAACTTGAGCAGCTGCATAATGTTCTGTATGAGTAATTGATAAAAAGACCCGTGCCGTTCCGAGCCCCTTTGCTGTGAGCTGTGGTGCTCCTAAATCATTCGGAAGTATTTCTATGTCATGAAACCCAATTTCTTTACCAATACCTGTTCCAATTGCTTTGGAGAATGCTTCCTTAGCTGCAAACCTCCCCGCAAGGAATTCAAGTTTGCGCCGCAAAGATAAATCATTATATACATCCATTTCACGATTGGTCAGAACCCTCTTTGCTAAACGTTCACCTTTATGGACACTATCTTCAATCCTGCCAAGCTCCAACAGATCAAGACCGATTCCTTTAATCATCGATGTTTACCTTCTTTCATAAGCTACTATATTATTGGTCATTAAGATATAAATTGTTTATGATTATGATTAGATGATTGCTCTAATCATCATACTGGAAAGACATTTGATTTCATATTAAATCGATTGATTAAATGACGGGGGCTTTGTCCATGTTTGTACGCAATGAAAGAAGTATTAAAGAGTTCGTCCGGCTCTATCCAGCCGTTTCGGCGCTCGTCGCCATCTATCTCGTTTTATGGCTGCTTGATTTCCTTGGGCTTCCTATTGGTTACCGAATCTATAATTGGGGGATCGGTCAAAATCTCGCCATTCATTACGGAGAATATTGGCGCCTATTCACAGCCACCTTCCTCCACGCTGGATTTATGCATTTTGCCTTTAACTCGTTCTCACTTGTTCTATTCGGACCAGCTCTTGAGAAAATGATTGGCAAATTTAAATTTCTCTTAATCTATCTTGGCGCAGGAATACTTGGCAACATCGGCAGCTATTTACTTGAACCAGAAGCCATGTTCTATCATGTTGGTGCATCAGGAGCCATTTACGGGCTGTTCGGGGTCTACATTTATATGATTCTGTTCCGAAAACATCTAATGGACCCAGCGAGCATACAGATTATTTGGGTGTTCTTCATCATCGGAATCGTCATGACATTTATCCAGCAAGGCATCCATGTCCAAGCACATATATTTGGCGCAATCGGTGGCTTCGCCCTAGCTCCCCTATTCCTGAATAAAGCACGACCATACTACCAGCAGCATTATCGTAACCGACAAGGTGACATCGTCCAAGTCCAATACACTGAAGAAGAACGACACAATAAACAAAAACAAGATAACAACAAAATCCTCTGGATTATTATCACAATATTGTTAGTGATAGCGATAGTTAGTTGGTTGTAAAAATTTAAGTATTAAATCAGTTCACCCAGAGCTTCAACTTGCAAGCTTAATAGCCCATTAATCTGGAAGTTCCGGATTAATGGGCTAAACCTATAAATATAAGAAAGCAACGTTTGCATGTGCCAAGATCTTCGAAATAGCCACTCATTAGTACAACATCATTCTCCTACTAAACCCCTATACAATACAAAAAGAGCTCTGACATTGAATTAAAATTCAATGCCAGAGCTCTTTTATTTATAATTAGTCGTTATTTCTGCGACTTGAATAGCTTCCGCCGCCGCCTTTACGGTTGCGTGAACCACCCTGACTGCTACCGCCACTACGCTGACCGTAGAAACGTTTGCCGCCACCGCCGTTACCTTGTCGGCCACCGCCGCCGCTTCTTCTTCTATCATTCGAACGACCACCGCTCTTAACGCTGATTGGCGAAATAGAAGAAATACGAACTGGTACGTCTTTTGGTTCTTTCGTAAGCATCTTAAGTGCTGCAGCAATAACTGTAATGGAATCTTGATCTTCCAACAATTCATTTGCAACTTCATGATACGACTGAAGATCTTGCTCAGCAATAATCTTCTTAAGCTTGCTCATTGTAACTTGTTGCTGTCCTTTGCGTGCATCGTGATTCGTTGGAGGCATCAAGCGCTTCATCTTGCTCTTGGTTACCTTTTCAATCAAACGCAAGTGCCCAATTTCTCTTGGTGTTACGAAAGAAATTGCTTCACCTGTACGTCCTGCACGGCCTGTACGGCCAATACGGTGTACATAGCTTTCAGGATCTTGTGGAATATCAAAGTTGTAAACATGAGTTACACCAGAGATATCTAAACCACGTGCTGCCACGTCAGTTGCAACAAGAACATCAACACGGCCGCTTTTGAACTTGTTCAAAACGCTCATGCGCTTGCCTTGTGTCAAATCACCATGAATTCCTTCTGCGCGGAAACCGCGAGCTTGAAGACCTTCTGCAATCTCATCAACACGCTTCTTCGTTCTGCTGAAGATGATAGAAAGATCTGGAGAATGGATATCCAAGTGATTCGTCAATGTATCAAACTTGAACTTCTCAGGAACTTCAATATAGAACTGTTCAATGTTCTCAACAGTAACTTCTTTTGCTTTAACTTTAACTTCTTTAGGGCTGTTCATTAAAGTTGTAGCAATCTCACGAATTTCTTTAGGCATTGTTGCAGAGAAGAGCAATGTCTGACGACCTTCTGGAATAGCCTTCAAAATATCACGGATGTCTTCAACAAAGCCCATGTTCAACATTTCATCTGCTTCATCAAGTACAGCAAACTTTACGTTGTCTGTGCGAACCGTTTTGCGGCGCAAGTGGTCGAGCAAGCGACCTGGTGTTGCAACTACAATTTGCGGGCCGTCTTTTAGTGAGCGAATTTGGCGATCCATATTTGCTCCACCGTATACAGATAAGGCACGAATGCCACTGAATCTGCCAAGTCTGTTCAATTCTTCTGCTACCTGAATAGCAAGTTCACGTGTTGGTGCAACAACGATCGCTTGGATTTTACGGAAACCAGCGTCAATTTTTTCGATCATCGGAATACCAAACGCTGCTGTTTTACCAGTACCTGTTTGTGCTTGTCCGATTACGTCGTTGCCTTCAAGTGCAAGTGGGATTGTCTCCGTCTGAATTGGTGTGGCTTCTTCAAAGCCCATTTTTTCCAATGCTTGCATGACGGAACCCGAAATACCTAGTTCATTAAATTTAGCCAATGAATTCTCTACTCCTTTTTGTCTGAATGTACATTCAGCAGTTTGTTTCAATATGGAGAAAGTTATCAAGATGATACTTTAAGAGGTTATACAAAATGTTCAACATCAAGACATGCACCCGTTTAGTGTGTCATGCTTGCCTATTCTGCCTATGGGCACATGTTTAATCCGTCCAGGTAAGCGTTTCTTCTAGCTGGACACGATTCACTTTCGCTGTCATATCCCTTAAAGCATGTCAGGGCTTCCTCCAACTCTCTGAAGGGTGCCTCTACAAGAGATCCCGCATACAGTATGATAACTATCCCATCATACCACATTATTGATGGTTTGTTCCACTAATCCATACTTATTATTATGGAAGTGTCCCTGTTCGTGTATTATTACCATGAGCGTGTTAATATAGTATTAATTTATCGGGAATCTATATGTGGAAGGAGATGTTGTATGCGTTTGCCACCTTTTAATCCAAGATTGGCCATTGCAAGCGGCGTTGCTGCTGTATCTTTTACAGCTGTGCTCGTCAAACTTGCCGATCAGGCCCCTGCCTCCATTATAGCCAATTATCGGCTTTTAATTGCAGCGTTGGCACTTGTTCCTTTTATATTGTTGCACCATAAAAAAGATATGAAACGACTTAAACCAGGTAGCTGGACTTTATTAGCTATATGCGGTGTACTGCTTGCTATACACCTGTCCCTGTTTTATGAATCACTTCACCATACATCTGTAGCAAGTGCTGCTTCTCTTGTCGTACTGCAGCCAGTAGCAGCAATGCTTTTAGGACTTCTCATGTCAAGAGAGAAATTCTCACAAGGCGCGGCTATTAGTATTACAATTTCACTCATCGGAATTATTATTATCTTAATCGGGGATTACATGCTCGGCGGAACTAACTTTTTTGGTGATGTACTAGCCCTCATAAGCATGGTGATTTTAGCAGTTTATTACATTATAGGTCAACGCGTACGGATGCATCTTAACTTGCTTGGCTATACATTTTTTGTCTATGCGTTTGGTGGATTAATCCTGTTGATCTTCAATTTTGGATTCGGAAATAACTTCACAGGCTTTGGTACACAAGCTTGGCTTTCCATTATCGGCCTAGCCCTTATTCCTACCTTCCTTGGATACTCCCTGTTCAATTGGGCTCTTAAATGGATACACGTTCATACTGTACAAATCGGTATGATCTTTGAACCGGTTGTATCCGTAATCCTTGCCTTCTTTATTTTAAAAGAAAGCGTTACAGGGACTCAACTTCTCGGCGGTGCAGTTATCCTATTCGGTCTATTTCTGTTCATTGTGAGTACCGCACGCAAACCTAGAGTGACCATATCAAAAAAATAAACCATGCAATCATCATTCGCCGTTTGCGAACGATGTTTTGCATGGCTTATTTTTTCTCTTAAGAAAGTCGAGTACAAACTTATTCACCATATCCTTATCTTCACCTAGACATAGAAAATGCCGTGATTTATCAAAAAGAATAATCTCTCTTTCTGTTGCAATTAGTTTTTTATCTAGATAATAGACCGTTTTATAAGGGACCAGACCATCACGCATACCCTGAGCTATGAGAACGGGAGCCGAGACATGAGCAAGACTTCTCCTGCCGATCCGCACTAACTTCAAAAATTGCATATTTGTGCGCCATGTAATTGATCCAATCTTCTCAAATAAAACTCCAAAATATCTGTTTTTCGAAAGCCGGCCATTCACTGCCTCTACGCTAAATTGCAAAAGATCTTGCGCCATCTGTCCAATCGGTAGAAATTTCCCTGCAGCAGCTAGCAGCACAAGCCTGCCAATTTTGTAACGTGCTGCGAGCCATGCAGCAATGAGTCCCCCCATTGAAAAGCCGATGACATGCACAGTTTTATGTCGGCTCAATAGTGATTGCAGCCCATGTTCAGCCGTTTCAATCCAATCTTCATAATGCACCGTCTCAAGCTCCAAACGTTCTCCATGCCCAGGAAGAATCGGCACAAAAATTTCCCAATTCGTATTTTCCTGCAAATATAATATAAGTGGTTCCAACTCTGCCGCTCCGCCTGTGTATCCATGTATCATTAAGCAACCGGTCATTGCCTAACCTCCATTCTTCAAGAACACTCCTTCTTGTTTGTGCAAATTCCGCCAGAGTATACATGCTAATGACAAATAAGCAGCAAGAAAATCTCCTGCTGCTTGCCTTTGCTGTATTTTAACTTTCTACCCTCTCGCAAACGATATTAGCCTCATAATCAAAGGCGCAGTACGTTGCATCATATTACTCATTTGTCCTGTCACTGCAAATACTTTATCAAGATCAAACTCTCCGTTATCGTTTTGAAAATAGGTCATAATTCCGGGGGACGTTGGTGGTGAGGATGGTTTGCTGTTCATGCTGCCAAACAGGTGCTCAGGCTGCTCTGGTTTCCTGAAATAATCATAGGGTGTTTGTCTTTTGGTTGGATTGGGCACCGGCTGCATGTTCATGTTATTTTGCTGCATATATTCACTATAGTAAGGATGTTCGTTTGGATGCCTGAAAGGCGGTGGCATTTGTTCATACTGTCGATTCATTTAGATGCCCTCCTTTTTTATCCGCCTGCTGTATTTTATGCAGGAAAGAAGGAGCATGTGAACTTTTTCAATTCTGGTTGCTTAGAAGAAACGATCTTTGACCTGGTCTTTTTGCCTTTTCAATATCTAAGGCTACTTGAAGTTTGCGTTTTTGAAAACCAAGAATTGCTTTATTGATTCCTTTAATAAAAGTAGCAGGCGTACTGTAAATACCTTCTCTTTGCATTTCTTTACGGTATTTAGGTTCCTGCGTAATATTTTTTACTTTAAAAGGAATTTCCCAGCGTTTTAACTGGTTAATAACTTCTTCACATGTTTTATTGGATTCACTAACATATATGGTTACATTTGATTCATTCATTATGCAGACCCCTTCATGTAGCAGTTTCAATCTGTTATATACCCGATTTATAAAACATTAAACGACATCATTCTATAAAATTCATTCCAGCTGACCTGGTAGAGCTTTATGCACCTATTTCCCCCTTTCTCTGTACTAATAGAATATAACGGGCTATTACGGACAGTTATTTTTGTAAAAGCATAATGGTTACCGTGCTCTCTACCTTGCTATATGCTTTATTTAATGCTTAAGGAGGCGCTTAATATGTTGGCATTAGACCACATCGTAATCAGTTCATTAGATCCAGAAAAATCAGCAAGATTGTTCGGGGAAAAATATAATCTATCTGTTGTTCAGGGTGGAAGGCATGAGAACTGGGGAACCTTCAACTGGCTCTGCTATTTTAAAAACAATTGCTATATTGAGTGGATCGGCATCTTTGATAAACCTAAAGCAAATAACTCTGATAACCCGCTTATTAAGAATACTGCCAAGGCATTAGCAACAAAATCGCAGGGGATTATCCAGTTTGCCTTCCGGACAGAGCATATGGAGACAGATATCTGCAATCTTGACGTTCATAAAATTCTCTTCACAGGGCCTGTTGCCGGCAGCCGTATGCTTCCAGATGGTGGAGAGCTTGAATGGCGCATGTTATTCCCGAAAGCAGATACAATTCAGCCATTACCTTTCCTAATTGAATGGGGTAATCAGTTAAATAAACCTGCGTATGATTCAGATTTGAACTCTGCTATGATCAACACGATTACAATCCCAAATGCAAATTCTCATTTGTACAAAAAATTAACTGATGATGTTGTTGTTAAGCTTTCCAATACTGCAATTATTCTCGGAGATAATTTTGATTTCACTATAAATTAAAAAGTAGCAGACGGATAAACCGTCTGCTACTCTCTAATTTATCCGAGCTGCTGGTGCAGAAATTCTCGAACGGATTCGGGTGTTTTTGTAAAGGCACTATGCTGATGAGCCTTCTTTTCTCCATTTTGGAAGATGAGAATGCTTGGAATCCCCATCACTTCATAGTCTTCTGCAAAGCCGTCTACTTCATCACTGTTCACTTGGTACCATTTATAATTCTCAAATTCCTTGATGATATCAGGAATAAACATATCCAGTCGCTTACAATCAGGACACCAGCCGGCGAACACCTTAACAATAATTGGTTCTTCAGATTGAATAATCTCTTCAAATTGATCTCTTTTATCTATCGTTTCCATTTTTATGTCCACCTCTTTATAAATTACTTAGTCTTTATATTCCACTTTCCCAAGAATATATGCAGTCAACAGCCCTATTGCAAATGTGATAACACTTGCAAGAATTAAATCTGTACTTCCTGGGAATCCCGGATATACAACAAATAGTGAGCCTATGACTAGACCTATCACAATAGCAAATGTCGCCGTGCGATAATGGTCCATGAAATAACTGATCAACTTACTCATAAACAGTATACCAATAACTATACCAAAGCCGACAACTGCAATTATATCTAATTTTAGATCACTAATTGCACTAATAACCGTCTGGTAAACACCCATAACAAGCAACATGAAAGAACCACTAATTCCTGGTAAGATCATCGCAGCACTAGCCACAATTCCAGCTAAAAACAAGAGAACATATTGTTGAACACCGATAGTTGAAAATGCCATTCCCTCTCCAGGGTTCAGAAATGCTAATGAACCACAGACAAGCCCACCTGCAAGTAGCAAAACGAAATGAATAGGTTTGAATGCCGTCCGAGCATCAGCTTGTCGGAAAAGGTAAGGCAGAATGCCAAGTATAAGCCCCATAAAGAAAAACTGGGTCGGCTGTGGATAATGCTCAAACAACCATTCAATGACTCTGCTTAGCGCCAGAACGGCGATTGCCATACCAATTGCCAGTGGGATGAGGAAACCAAGCTGCTGTTTCCACCTTCTACTAAGAATTCCGTTGATTCCAGCAATCAGTCTGTCATAAATACCAAGTAAAACAGCGATTGTTCCACCGCTTACGCCTGGTATAACATCGCTAGCTCCCATAATAAGGCCGCGATAAATATTCTTCCATTCCATACTTTCAGTTCCTCCTGATCAAATGAAACTTCATTCCGTAAAGGCTTTTTCCTTTTCTGCTAAATGGATAGACGTTGGACAAACCCTTTATTAACGGGCAGTTCTCTCCTACTTTTTCTCCACATTCGCTTGAAGTTAGATTTAGTTGCCCTTAAATCGGTGAAAAAATACCAGCATACAGTTTAATGTATCATATTTCGTGCCTTCTCTATCATTATAAAGCATGTTGCCCAAAATAGAACCTCATCCGTTTGTCTCTCGAATACTTTCCCCACAGGATTCAAGCAAATAATCATAAGCACATCGCATATGAAGATAATCCTGGTTGGATAATTCCTTCCATTCGAATACGTCGAGTACCTCATAATGATAATTCCAAATATGCTTGCGGATTCCATCACCACTTATACTCGCAACCTTTGCCATGACTTCAAGTAAAGCGTATAAAACAGAAATATCTTCTTTTCCATAGTGCTTGATCTGGTAGAAACTCTTATACAAATACTGATCAAAGGAAATATTCGGACGTATTATACGTAATTTACGATCTGGATTTGCTAAAAAGCGCATTTCTTTATTATTCTTACCAATCTCAACAAGTATTGAACCAAGACGATTAATACAATTGATAGCAGTATGTGGATCATTAATAGCAGGCGATATAGCCCGAAGTGCAATTTCAACAAGCTTTTCAATTGTAAATTCGATATCTTGGACATCACTTCTCTCCGCTCCGACCCTCATAAAATGAACAAGCCTAGTGAGCTTCTTATCAAATTTATCCGTTTCGTTTATGTAAATGAGGCTAATGAGCGGCTCTCCTTTTAGTAGAAATTTGCCAGCCTGCGCATGAACTTCTATCACGGCATCTTCCTTTTCTGCCCAATTAAAAAGTTCTTTCCACTCAATATTTTGGACATATCCAGATTCCTTTGAATAAATATTATATTTATCCGACTGATGAATCCATTTCAGTTCTTCTTCATCCCATGTACCAGTTTCAATATACTTTTTTTCTCTATATGTAACTTTAATCAATCGGCTTCCATCAGTATGAATTTTTTTGATTAATTGGTTCACCTGCAGCTGCTTTGAAGTCATATGTATAAAATAGATAAAAAAGGCAAGACCAAAAATTGCAGAAACCACCATAGTAATAGGGCCAATAAACTGTTCTTGCTTCCCCACCATCAGCAAGTTAATCAGTGCAAACAGAAAACCAAAGGTGTATACACCAAGCACATGATGGGTAGGTTTCGAACGCATAAAATCTTGCAAAGTCCGCGGTGAGAACTGAGTTGAATATGTTGTGAGGACTACCATAATTGTCGAGAAACTGATCGTAGTCATTGTTAAAATAGCAGTAGCTAAAGCTGAATACAAATCTTTCGCAACATCAGCACTCGTCAGCAGTGTATTCGGTATTAACTCCTTCCAATGCTTGATGATAGCCGTATCTGCATTTGTAATCACAATTGCGACAGCCAATGCAGCACTACCATATATCGCAGGTAAGAACCAGAAGTTACCGCGCATGAAAAACCAGACTCTTTTAAGATTGATCATTATTTTCACCTCTACGAATGTACATACCCGAAATGTCTGACCATTCAACTTTGGTATGTTTTATTTTGTAACTGGAGGGTAAACTAGTTCTGACAATGAATTTTCTACAAATAGGAGGGTTTTAATAATGCGTGGAAACACGAAGTACCAACCAGTTGAAAATCAACAATTGTCGAGTGCCCAGGAAGTTCGCTATGCAAGAGAGTTTAAGCAAGCAGATATCGCAGGGGGCATTCATCAAAAATCAAAAAACAAACTGAAGTAAAGCCAACTAAAAAGAAGCGGGAGATTAGATCTCTCCGCTTCTTTTTTAATGTTTTGGACGGAATGGACAACTTCCTTGAATTGGTTCAGCGTCATCTCCTATAAAGTATTGCTTCCATTCTCTATGTTCAAGATCACCATAATGGCTGATATTCGGGTGTTTAGGTAACTGATCCCATTTTTCAACACGTTCACGTACCCTCTCTCTTGATAGAACACCGGCTTTTGAATTACCGTCGAGACCTTCAAAAATCCGTCGCGGCTGAAATCCAATAATGAGAGAATTGCCGAGGTCACGCGTTTTCCTTTGCTTATAACAAGGTGCATTTCCAAAGGCAAAATACGGTTCACCTGCGAATGAAAATGCCCACAGATGATTATCTGGGTCTTTTGGATATTCAGCAGGCCAATCCTGATCATCATTGTCGTGCAGGTATTGCAGTACATTCCAAAAATACTGTCGGTAATGCTCTAAAGATTTCACTTCTTCCTCTGGCTCAACAAATAGGAAGAAGCCATGGCGAATTAGCCTTTTTTGCTCATCAAACAGTGCATTAAACGATTTCAGCGTCTCAGGCAAATGCGACCAATTATCGTGATTGATATATGAATAACGCAGTTCACCCTTCTTATGTCCCGACATACCAAATGTACAGGGAAAATCAGATTTATTTATAATAGAATCGAATGTCTTGTACTCCTCTTGTACCCAATTCGGTAATCCTTCTTCTTCAAAGTTTTCCTTCGTCAGTAGTAAGCTTGCCGTTTTTTGCATAAAATCCCTCCACAATCATCCTTTAACTATTCCGTATATTCCCTGCATTTGATTTTCAAAACAGGAATTACATTGCATTTAGATTTTATGTAACAGCAACCCAATATAGAAAAAAAAGACGAGCGCACGTATGCACTCGTCTCTAATAATTCGTTCTTACTTTCTCTTTGATGCTTTTTCACGTTCATTTTTATTAAGGATTTTTTTACGAAGACGGATTGATTCCGGAGTTACTTCGCAATACTCATCATCATCCAAATACTCCAATGCTTCCTCAAGAGACATACTGCGTGTCTTGCGAATTGTTGAAGTCTGGTCTTTGTTTGCCGAACGTACGTTCGTCAAATGCTTTTCTTTTGTAATGTTAACAGTCAAATCGTTTTCACGGTTATGTTCGCCGACGATCATACCTGAATAGATTTCTGTACCTGGTTCTACGAAGATCGTACCGCGGTCTTCCAAGCCCATGATACCATAAGTTGAAGCTTTACCATTTTCAAGAGCAACGAGTACACCTTCACGGCGACCACCGACGTTACCTTTAATAAGTGGGCCATACTCTTCAAATGTATGGTTCAAGATTCCGTAACCATGTGTCTGTGTCATGAACTCAGTAGAATAACCTAGCAATCCACGTGAAGGTACTTTGAACTCAAGGCGTACTTGTCCAGTACCATGGTTAACCATGTCGAGCATTTCACCTTTACGAGCACCAAGAGATTCCATGACTGGGCCTGTGTATGCTTCAGGAACGTCGATTTGTACACGTTCAATTGGCTCACACTTAACGCCATCAATTTCCTTAATGATTACCTGCGGCTTAGATAGCTGCAATTCATAGCCTTCACGACGCATGTTCTCGATTAGGATAGATAGGTGTAATTCACCACGGCCTGATACAGTCCATGCATCTGGAGAAGCTGTCGGATCAACACGCAAGCTGACATCTGTTTCAAGCTGCGTCATCAAACGTTCTTCAATTTTGCGTGAAGTGATGTACTTTCCTTCTTTACCAGCAAACGGGCTGTTGTTAACAAGGAATGTCATCTGCAAAGTAGGCTCGTCGATTCGAAGAATAGGCAACGCTTCAGGATGATTCTCAGGGCAAATTGTTTCCCCTACGTTCAAATCTTCCATACCTGCTATAGCTACGATATCACCAGTCTTAGCTTCTTGAATTTCAGTACGCTTCAAGCCAATGAAACCAAACAATTTAGATACACGGAAAGATTTCTTCGTTCCGTCTTCTTTCATTACTACAACTTGCTGACCTACTTTGATTGTACCGCGGAATACACGACCAACACCGATACGGCCAACATATTCGTTGTAATCAAGAAGTGTTACCTGGAACTGAAGCGGCTCGTCCGCATTGTCAACAGGAGCAGGAATATGTTCAAGGATTGTCTCGAAGATCGGATCCATTGTTTCTTGCTGATCTTCAGGTACATTACCTGAAGTACCATTCAATGCAGATGCGTACATTACAGGGAATTCAAGCTGTTCATCATCAGCACCTAGCTCGATGAACAGATCAAGTACTTCATCAATAACCTGTGATGGACGCGCGTTCGGACGGTCAATTTTGTTCAAGACAACGATTGGTGTCAAACGCTGCTCTAATGCCTTCTTCAAAACGAAGCGTGTCTGTGGCATACATCCTTCATATGCGTCGACAACTAGCAATACACCATCAACCATTTTCATAATACGTTCTACTTCACCACCGAAATCGGCGTGACCTGGTGTATCAAGAATGTTGATTGTACGGTCGTTATATTTAATAGCAGTATTTTTAGCCAAAATTGTAATACCACGTTCTCTCTCGATATCACCTGAGTCCATAGCTCTTTCTTCTACTTGCTCATTATCGCGGAACGTGCCTGAATATTTTAGAAGCTGATCGACCAATGTCGTTTTACCATGGTCAACGTGGGCAATAATAGCAATATTTCGAATATCATCTCGCAAATTCATATGAGTAGTTCCTCTTTTCTAAACAGGATCTTTAACTTACATATTATAGCACATGTTCAAGTTAATGAAAAAGGAAAAATTT
>Ga0153999_1000526_pt1 | contig 16721 bp, 26 predicted proteins | sample TSNC083MetaG_FD_104675 | JGI IMG/M metagenome (GOLD analysis project Ga0153999, IMG submission 104675) | Attine ant fungus gardens microbial communities from North Carolina, USA - TSNC083 MetaG | ecosystem: Host-associated > Fungi > Mycelium > Unclassified | place: USA: North Carolina, Lumber... | reverse complement strand
GTGTTAGGGGGAGATGGGCCATATTGATCACCTGGTGAAGGGGGGTAAGGAACGCCATCAGGAGAGGCGAGCAAACCACCATGAAAATTAGGATTCAATGGCGAAAGTGGTTCGTAAAGACCTGGCTCATATGTGTCGTCGCCCTGTTTCCAGTTTGATTGGGGTAAAGGATAATCTGAAAGAGCACGGGCACCTCGCAATGGCCCTCTCTCTAAGCCTGGCAAGTACGAGGAAGAGCGGATAGGTTGTGGGACAGGCTGTGGTGGAGGATTGAAGGCAAAGGGATATTGAGACATGTGTTCACTCGAGTCACACGGAGGGCCATAGGGAGAGTGGCAGCCGAGGAGTGTTGGCTCAGACATGCGACGTTGCTCCAGACCGGGACCAGGCTGGGCGCAGGTAGTCGAATATTTATCGTGAGAGCCTTGGCGAGTACAACGGTCTGTCAAAGATCCTGAAACAGTACGATCATCCCCCGAGTAAGATGGAGCGCCTGTAAGGGGGAAGCGGTCCTGCGAAGGTGGCGCACTGATGGGGTGGGGAAACGAAGGTGGACGATGGATGTCCACGGGAGATGGTGATTCGGACAGGTAAGACCCGATGGCGTCTGGATTCCTTATTGTACTTGCACTGGTATCATCGATGGAAAGAGGATGAGGCGCGGGATACGGAGCTACAGCAAAGGGTGAGCGAGAATCGGGGTCAAACATGTCTGTAGTGGGGGAGGTTGCTGGGGATTCAGAGACTGCAGCTGTGGGACGGGAGCCATACTGAAACTGGCCAAAGGAGCGGATAGGAGAATGAAGCGACGAATGGTCATCATCGACTGAACCTGGTGGGGAGTCTGAATGAGTTGGCGAAGTGGTCATGGGTACGAGGCCACCGAGGTCGGTAAAGAAGGACGGAAGCTTTTGGCGGGGGAAGCAGTCTTGGATGGATTTTGAAACGTCTAGTTGAGGGGGAGAAAGGACCTGGGACATCATCGGAGACGACAATAGCAAGAGGAAAGAGATGATTTTGCGAGAATTGCTCGTCTCTTGTCTTGTACAACTCTCGCACAGATCTGAGATCTGCGTGACGTGACTCTGGTGTCAGATTAATTACAGTTCAACTTAAAATCAGCACTCACTTGCCGAACAATCATTGAATCAATAACATCACATTGAGCTTCTGGGTTTCCATAAGGAAGCTACCTTTTTGGGACTGCTCTCCATGTCACGCACATATCGTTTCACAGTGACGTGACATATCGTGACGCGACGCGAAACGCGTCACCGTTCAGTTCAACTGACCGCGGTAACTCAACCGTTCCACCGATCGCCTTCCTTTTCGGGGTCCTGTCCATCTTCTACTCTCCGCATAGTCCCGCTCACTCTTTTGCTATCTTCTTTCCGCCTGCGTGCAGGCGCAAATTAGGAACGACCGGTTCCGCCGTACCCTGACATAGAATATGAAAGTACAGTCGGACCTCGTCGGAGTCTCCATTCAGTTGTCACTACACAATCTCAGATTTCACTTACGATGCTCATGGATCTGTTCGGCTTTCCATGCCGTGGCCGACCCTGCATGACCAAACATGCTAAATATAACCTATCCTGCAGCCTGTCAGAACAGCCCACACAACTTGAGCCATGGTGTGCGTGAATGATGTATCCTCCCTCTAATGCATTATCCATGATCACCCGATCGCTAGCAGACGTCCCCGCTTCCGGAAGAACACAACCTTTTTACCGCGACGCCCGTAATACCCAGAATTTCATTGAACAATAAGCATGGCATATCTCTTAGTTGTCCCCGCTCTCTTCACTCCACGGTGAGATGGGAGCAACTCTGTAAGCTGTCAAGTCTTCTGCCATCGCAGTGCTTGTATCTCCATCTCAATGATCCATCCTCGGTGGGGCGACGCTCGAATGTATGTTGCCTATCCGCGATTTATTGTTGATTTGTTACAGCCCCGAAAAACTTTCCCGCCCCATAGCAACAGATTTAACAGATCTGCCTTTCTTTCCGGTATAAGCGGAATGGACGAATGACATTGGTTGTTGCCAAAGAAGGAAAAGTCAAATGGCAGCACGCTTGCATCGTTGCCCTCGATCAAGCCATCATTCAGCTGCTGTTATGTTACAGCTTGTGTCATGATTTCGAGGATAATCGCCGGATCTGGCGGATCCGCCACAATTCATGGTCACTGTCAGAGGAGCTACCAACTCTTTGCAAGTGAACCAATCGGGTTTAGCGCTCAAACCAGGGTTTTTAGTCATATAGTACACGTACACACCATGGCAGTATTACCGATAGAGATCGACATCGACATCGTTCAGCTGCTAGGAGATGTATATTTGACTGACTTTGAGGTCTTTTGCAGTGCGTGATGATGTCTTCAGCTGACAGCATGTGGCGGTGGCAGTTGAAAGTAAGCGTACCATCTTGGCACAAACAAAAACTTCAACGGCATGGTCAAAGTATTGAGAATGCAGGATTTCATGCGGCGTTAAATCTGGGGGATGGGGGGATTCACAGATGAGAATAATCAGAGCCCCATAAAACAAGTGTAGAAGATAACGTTATGATCTGTCCTTATAGATGTTTGCTTCGCAAGGCAAAATCAAACTTATTTTGAGTAATGCAACCCTTTGGATAGAAAAAAGTGAGAAGTATTATGCAAATAGGTAAAGAGTACCAATTAGTGATATAAGGTCAAGTTCGTCGACAGCGCTTACAGCATATGTTTAGGGAGTGTTGCAAACTGGTTCATTCCTGAGGACAGTAAACCGACACTGATGGTGGGGTGGATGTGAACGTGGCCTAGGTGACTAGTAAGTTATTCGTTTCAGTTGCTCTTTCGAGCAATTCTGGAGACATGCGCAGACGTAGTTACGGAGATGACGACTCCCGTCTACATCGAGTTAAGTTCAGCTGTGAACATTCAGCGCATTTGTTTTCAGCATTGGAAACAACATCTCGGCGAGTACCGTTGGGTGGCCATCGTGCATGGATAGATCTAATGATGGTGGAGTCGCATGACTCTGGGCGTTTTCCGAAGCCGGTTCAAACATCATGACATTACAAACCACATCTCTCATGAACCACCGGATTCTAGCAAACAGTGCGCCGAGCCTGATCTGTAGCGAAGTAGACAAGCCGCAGCATCGACTGCATGTGCAAATCAAACGTGCAATGAGGTTTGCGATAATGACAGGAAATCAAAAGTATTGCGGGCCCGGACAGACACACGTGATCTTCCATAGATAGAAGCCCCTATCATGCACTCGCCTGGGTCGATTCGTTTCACGGACTGTTGCCATCATGCCACGGCCTTCCAGGTCGTCGACGACAATGTTTGAGGCTCGTCCAAGGCGGTCCACAAGGATCAGCAATCGCCAAGGTCTGCTCTCCTCACATGTCTTCTTCTGGCTTGACGTATCTTTCCTCAAACAGCCCAGGATGTGTCTATGGATCCTAGGCAGCCGCCAGCAAAAAAAAGAAAGACGACAAAGAAGGATGCTCTGCTTGCTGGATCTCCACCTTGTGCCATAGAGTGTGCAGAGAGGTCCAATGTGATTACTCAACATACTGTCTTGTCAAAGGCCGATTTTCAACGAGCTTCTCCGATGTCTGCCTCTGAACTGAACAGAAGGGAGGGAGATCTACTGTCTCGAGAGGAAGATTGCAGAATCCGCGTCCAGCAGATCGACGAGCGAATGCAGGCCTTACTCGATAGGGAAGACGAGGCAGCGGCAAAATTGTCGCAACTAGCGAAAAAGGAGGCTCAAAATGCTCTTAGCCAACTGGAGGAACATTTCACCTGTGCATTGTACGTCAACCTTTGTGATCATCAATGGCAGCGGCTAACGCCAACAAAGGTGCTATGAAATAATGGCATATCCTTACTCTTTGCACCCAGGTCATTGTGGTCACACATTTTGCGCTGTCTGCATCCTCAAATGGTTCTTTTCGCGGTTGCACCGTGTCTGCGGGGGATGGCATGAAGCCGTTGATTGTCCAATCTGCCGCAGCGTTCTGATACTCACTCCTGATCGTGTTCCCCGTTCCAATATGACCTTCCCCTTTGTCCCCAACCGTGTGGCTGCAGCAGTTGTCGAGTCTTTAATTGAGCGACTTGCGATCTCGTCGTTGCCTGTAGTGAAACAAGAATATTCCGAGGCTCTCCGGATATCTGAGCCCGACAAGGAAGGGCGTATACGTAAGAAAGAAGTTGCTAAACTCGAGGACTGCGACTGTTCTTCAGAGGTTGACCTTGATGCTTGGAAGGAAGGGGGTACCATGCGAATAGAATGGTTGAAGAGGGACAGGTGCGCATATAACTATGTCTTTCCTCCTAGTTCATCTCTTATCGTATATCCATCTAGTGACGGCAAGCGAGAGATGAACCAACTTCTTCATTCGTGGTCGACCCTCGGGTCGAATGATTTCCTTTTGCTCAAGCAGAGGCTTGAAGTATAAAAGCGCATTGTCTATTAATCATGTCCCCTTGACTTTCACGTCTATCGATTTTCTGTCTGCAACAACATCGATCCCAAAAACTGCGCATGCACAAATTGTTTTTATAACGGTCATTTATCCATTTATCACCATAACCTTAGGATACCCCTGTAATCATCATTCAATGGTGAGCAGTGACTTACTTGGCCTCAACATTGGTAGAATTCCGGATTTTAAAGAGACCGATACACACAAAACAGTCCAGGCAACTATGCACCTTCAGAGGAAGAAGCATCGCTCTTTCAGGCCTCGTATACCCAGAATCTCCTGCGAGTAAATTCAGATGAAGGCCTTCAGAATGTTTGATCGAGAAAATTACCCAATCTGACGGGGTTACCCAAAGTTCAGATATACTCTCCATCTTGCCGAGTACAGCCGCACCTTTCCAGGCGAGGATTTGGGGGCTAACGTCTTTGGGAGGTGGGATAACTTGTACCTTTTCCATACCTGATACAACTGGTGTAGCAATAGCTTGCAGCCTGAAAACATAATTCAGGTATAATCGGAGTATTGAAGCGACGACTTTACCTGCTTTCAAGGGCGGGAGCTATTCCAGATATTTGCGTACTACCACCTACAAGTAGAACCATTTGTAGGTATTTACGAATGCGATCTTCTCCAGCTGCACGGACGCTATTAAAGATAGCCACATCCAATGGCAGCATACTGGCTTCAAAGGGAACGTCAATACTGTAACCCCCCGCATAGACAGGGATTTGAGCCGGAGCAGCGGTAGGTGTGGTTTCTGACGGTTGAGAAGTCTGTGAGTTAGCTTCCGCTTGAGCTTCTGTAGGTGTCTGCGACGTCGATCTCGAAACATCGTTGGTGCTCATTTCAGCTTCAACTTTCCCAGGAGTTGAGGTACCTTTTACCAGATTACATTAGCGACCAATCAGCATCAGTGAGGAGGGACATCACATACCTGAGGCTTGGGTCGTAAGCTTGGACTTTGTGGTGCTTTCCTCAGTTGTAGTCCCGGGCATAAGATGCCGAGTGGATATTATCATCGCATTTGTCTGGTGTGGTTGAAGATGAAGTGTTCAGGATTGTCTAAGATATCTTACAATGATGTCTGAAGTTTGCTCAACAATTTCATCAGTGACCATTGAATTTGGTGTGTTCCTCCTCGGTGGGCGTTTCACGTCAAATTGAATGACACGAGGTTCAAAAAGGCACTGAAGCAGATGATCCATAGTGATTAAGGACCAAGCAGGCAAGAGAGACGTACCATGGGAGCTAAGATAACCTCGTCATAAACACGGAAACCGTACTTCACAGTAGGCTGATTTGGCCTGCGGACTTGAAAGCCACATAGATTGGTTGCGACATCACTCTACCAACGGGCTTAATACAAGAGATAAGTGCGGGATGCCTCGAGGAAGCTTACTTCCGTCAGAGTGCACATTTTCGCCTTTAGATCCTCCATGATGTTCCAATCATATGATCGTATAAGATCCATTTCCTTGTAAGGTAGATAAATTCTCTTGAGCAGGACAGAAAGAAACTCAGTAATATCATCTCCCCCCACCCCCAACCTCATCCTGTTCCGGGATGTCATCTTGTCATGTCATGACAAATTGCGATCAACGCACCTCGTATCAGGAATAACCATTCCTTCTTCAATGCAGGCGATACTGGTTGTCGTCGCACCAATATCAACTACACAAGCATTAGAAACACCAGCACCATACGTCGCAGCCAGGGATTCCTAATATTTGGTGGCTTGAGGGGGTGCAAACCAAGAATAAATCAGAACAAACTTGTTGAGCACAAAATCTTTTAAATCCCATGGATATCAGCAAATTTAGAAAATCACAGACATAAGCTCGGTCGTAGAGATCAGGGATAACCAAAACAACGGAATAGTCCTGCAGTGGGGATGAGATTGCTTCTGAGGGTCCCCCACTCGTTGCATACCTTCAAATCCCTTCGCTGGAGTCCACATTTCTCTTGCAGCCCCCAGAGAACAAGAGCCTCTAAATCACTCAGTACCACTCGTACTGAGGGATAGTCGCGGAGGTTGAAGTTCCGGTTATAGATTGGGTAGCGGACTAGATAACCGGCATTTTGAGGATCTCCAATGCGAAGTGCCTTTTTTTGGATGTCACAAGTAAATGGATGGAAAGAAAGTGATACACACAGTGTCCCCCACTAGCACATCCTCAGTTGAAGTATGGTCAATCCAGTCTATTTGCATAGGGTCATTTTGTTCAGAAATGATTTCCGGTTGGAACTGTTTATTGAACGTTGTTGATATCGTAAACGCGTTGTAAACGGTACGTATTTTGAAGAAGCGCATCCGTTCTTTCAAGGAAACTATCATACTGGCTAATTTGGCATCAAACTGCGACGATTCATGAGTCTACAGTTTGATAGAGTAAGTAAAAAGACGTACTGGGTCCTTATTGTTGGCTCCCTCTATTGTTTCTTTCTGTTGAGCCATTTCATCTTGTGTCATTTGCGACCAAGGACGAGCTACATTTCTGATATGCGTTACCTCTGGCATCCGTGTTCGGCATTTACGAGCTACCACACAAGGGATAGAGAGGGGAATGACATCAGAAGCCCTTCCTATTCGAAGAAATCTTGAACCGGGATGTATGACAATGACCTGAGAACCACGTCTTGGAGGAATGGAGCTGGATGTAGTAGTCTTCATAAATATGGATCCAACCTACCTCTGTGGCTCAGCAAGAATTTGGGTAGAGTCCTCATTGTTGCCATCACGCAGTCTTTTAGATGTATTTCTTGACCAGATAGTTTGTGTTTCTGATTTAAGATATGTAGAATTGACATGCTTTGGGTTTGCCCTTGCTGAGGGTGAGCAGCCACTCCAGGAAACGAGTGAACCCGAACTGACGACGGAGGCATACTAAAAGTAGTAAAGCGCATTCCTGCCTCATCTTTCTTCATAGTCGAAGCGCGTGGCATTGCAATAGTATGCTAAACTCTTTGATGCGAAAAGATGTACAGAAAGGAGGGTATATAGATACAGGAACAAGAATAGCAAAATCTACATAATGGATCATTCCCACGGCTACCAGAACGCACACCAACCTGAGAAACACTGGCAGAGATTTTCCAGAGCAGTTGATTGGTTAATAAGTTGTTCAACCTGTTCTTGTACCGTTAACTGCACATCTGAATTGAAGTCGCGGCCTGATTCGTAGGTTCAAAAGATTATGATCATTCACCAAGCATAAGTAACATACCGGTCAACTTGTGTTGAACGCGATTGAAGACGAACAACGCCCTTTCATTCCGCACTTCTTGAGCACCAAGTTCACCTTGAGTCTCTATATTTTGATGACAAACTCAGTAGTAAATCTTCGAAACCGATCAGATAAACGAACCATTGAAGATCTGATCTTCGTTCGCTTTGACCTTTCGGGACGGCCCCTGAGGGTAAGCCGCTGCCCGCGCTAGCTCAGCAGCACGATCAGGATCAACTTATAGCTAGTTAGCCTGGTTCACAATCCGCGGAAAGGCGCCCTCACTTTCATTACGTCGACCGTCAACTTCCGTTTGCATCAAGCGCCAGTTTATCAAAGGATCATAGACGAACGCCTCCAGCACTGCCATCAAAGATTCCTTGTTGTCGCGAAGGACAGTCATGGTAATTTCACATGTATTTCTGAAGCTACCTTCGATACCACTGACCTGCATCCGAGAGTAAGTGGCAAATGACATCAACTAATAATTATGGCACGCACCTCCATGGCGTGAGTCAGCATCCTCGTCAGTCGGAATGGTACCTTCTCAGGGAACTTTTCACGATGCATGGCCACTTCGAAGCAGTCACCAAAGTCAATATGAACGACCTTCCCAGTGCTTCGCTCCAGCATTATATTGGAAGGATGTCGGTCCCCCAAGCCAAGAATGTGTCCGACCATGCTGTTGACAGCGAGCGATCGAGTGTAAGTTGCTCGACGCTCCAACCAATGCTCCGAATTGGTACTCTTCAGCCACAACACGCGGTACAAGTCTTGACCGGTAGTGTTCTCCAAGGCGTATTCGAAGACTTCGACCTTCTGCAACAATGTGAGGTTTTCATAATCAGGAGCCATCTACGATGTGGTTAACTGAAATCGGGGACCGTCCTTCCTCTCTAGAGTCATACGCACCTGAAGCATGAGTCGATATTCGATATTAAGTAGAACTTTTCTGGAGTCACGGTAATCTCGGATGAGTACGTGTAGGGTATCACTGTCTTGCACCCAGCCCAGTAAACCGGCGTTGGGAGCGAGCGGTATCACAGGGTATCGTTGAATATGTAATCGTCTTTTGAAACTGTCGGTATCAACGGAGAGTAACGTGTTGACCAAACTAAATAACTGCATCACTCGTTCATCCTGACGTAGATCTTCGTGGCCCTTGAGGACGTATTGATAGTCACGACCGTCATCGCCCTTCAGGGACAGTCGTCTAGGTCTTTGCTTGGACGCAATCACCGTCAACTTTGTGGCAAAACTTTGAATCCTGATGATAGGCCTGCCACTTTGATAAGTTCCAGGGACTGCAAGCTCCAGATCCCGAGCCTTCAAAAGATGTGGTGACACGTATTGAAGGTCCAGAGTGGTAAGTTGTGGTAATTGCTTTTCGACACGTTTGAATACCTAGCGCACACTGTTTGTCAGCGAAGTTCAGTGCACGAGTCATTTGAAACACAAACTCCATAGTAAATATCCCATGCTCTATCCAGCTCGGCAGTTTCGCCATAAATCCTAAACCGACGACAAGCTTCACGAGCTTCATGCAGTTCCCTGCCAAAAGCTTGAGCAAACGAAGTCTCGCGGGCAGTTTCAGGACCCTAAATGAATCGTAATTAAACTGAGCTATAAAAACATAAAAGTATCTTGCCTTTTCCAATAGATCATGTAGGGGTTCCAAGGCGGCTATCATTCCATCCGGATTCTTTTCCGTGAAGTAAAGCCGCGAAGCTTCTTCTAGTCCCTCATGCCACAACTCATGCCATAATATTGCAACTCGGAAGAGTTCTTGGCTGACCACTTGAGCCTAAGCAGGAATGAGATGGTTTCAAATAGGTTGAATATAAGTACCTGAGTTACGATTATTGGACTATGTTCCCGCATCCGCTCCATAATGCCGAGCGCAGCATTTTTTCGCGCGATACTTGAAGATTTCGAGGCTACAGTCAAAGGATAAATTAAAGCTTGCGGATGGGCCTTCCCAACATCTGTGAGGAGGTTGCCGATATTGCGTCTAACATTCAGGTGTGGTGATTGGATTCGCGCAATGATCTGAAGAGATATAAGTGAATATTCCGGTTCGAATCACGCGTCACCTGCTTGAGGGATAACTTCCAACCATGTATCGACGTCTACACTCGAGAAACCATTGGCCATTGCATTACTGACGACATCATGAGCACCGAATTTGAACCACAAGGTTAAAAGTCGGAGCGTATCTTGAAGGGCATTGACATTAGTCAAAGCAATAGAACGGAAGAATCCTAGACGAACATGAGACTGGCAATAGTAGGAGGAAAACAAAGCAAAACCTTCAATAGCCTGAACAACATGTGCGGCAATCCCATCACCGGGTATATCATTGACACGTCCCTCGACCTGACTCTCTAATTCACCAATGACTTCAAAATTGGCGAGTGCCCAGGTGTGCCAGGCTTTATACCATTGAGGATCGTAATGAGTGGCGAGGAAGTAGGAATGTAGAATATCTTCTGTATTTCTCTGTAGAATCGGTCAGACCACTCAAACAAAAAGAAAAAAAACTTTTCTCGCTCACGGAGCTCCAAGAATCATTGAGTTGAGCCTGCCATTGGCCCTGCTTAAGGTAACATCGAGCGAGTAATTTCGATAGCTCTGTCAACTTCGATCTAGAAGCACTGCTTCCAATCCTATGATGCGGACTGTCATCGGTTTCTTGCTGTAAGTCGTGCGCAAGTTGGGTAGAGAAAGTGCGAAGGAACTCCAGAGTTTTCTCTTTGGAGTCAGGTCGAGCCCACATGTACTTCAACTGTGCATAGACAACATTTGGAGTTGCTTTCCCATGATGTTCATGAAGCCGATACTGACATCCCACTACCCTTAACAGCCGAACGTCCGGGCTGAACAAATTTTACTCACCTTTTCTGGTGATAAAAGAGAATTGATGGTCTTCTCAGCGAGAGCCATGCGGTCATTTTTGCGACACAAATTGGCGAACTTGATCCACATAACAGGGTCATCTTCAGGGTTCAAAACCAGGGTGCGGACTTGCAAAATCCTTTGCCAGACCTCGACATCAGGTTGACAACCTTGTAACCTGGCTTTCTTTTTCAGAGATAAAAATCATATTTATATAAACAAGAAGCACACCGCTTCAACCACGTTTTTCGGATGGTCATCTGACGTTCAGGTTGATCAGCATATTGTTTGAATGCAATGATCTCTTCCAATTCCGACAACATTTGTGCACGAACCATGACTCTAGATTCAAAAAATTGTTTCAGACGCCCATCTGTCAAGTTCAATATGACAAAGACTCACCCATACAAACGGCCATAATTATCTCCAACGAAGGAACTTAATTCAGGTTCCAGTAAATCACGAGCTTTTGCAATTTGTCCGAGTGCTTTAGGGAACTGGTTTTGCTGAACGAAGAGGATGGCACGATAGAACGCTCTGTCCGATGACTCCGGCTTCATCGTGTTGATGTAATCCTCCATAGAATCCCATTCATTGAGTGACCAAGCGGCAGCAGCCGCCATTGGTGCAATCTCCCTGCGATCTTCATGTGAAGCAGTTGCCCAATGTTCTCCAACACGCGTCGCCAGCTGGTCCCATTCACCAAGCGCGTGTAGACATTTCATACGACCATATTGAACTTCAAGATCAGTAGGGTCCTTATCCGCCGCCTTTTCGTACGCTTGAAGGGCCTCTTGCCAACGACCCAACCTTTCATACCACTCTTCATGCTTGGTCACATTGTATTGCTCTCGAGCACTTATCAAAGTTCCCCAAGCAGCATCATGTTGCTGCAATCGAGTATTGATGGAAATAAGGGACTCAACGACAGCAGGAGAGGCTTCGGAGAAATACTCGAGCTCCTTGTAGTGGAGGGCCTTCGCGTACGCCATGTATTTCATTGCATACTCACCAAGAGTCCGATGTTCTATCGGTAGCGGCTTTTCTTCATGTTCCATAAATTCAGCCAGGTTGAGAAGTCGATGAATCAACTCAGATGGCGTATTGTTGGATGTGATGGCAAACTCGATCGATCGGACCAGATCTTCCTAGAAGAGGAAGACAAGAAACAAAAACAGTTCAACGCTAACCGCCGCCACCACCACCAAAGAATTATAGTTTAGCTTACCTGATATTGGTCATACAGCTCGCTCCAACACGACAAGAACGCCGCATTGAATAGCTCCTTGGCAAGGGGGGGGTGAATGTCAACTAAACTCATACATGCTCGCAGGGCATGAGATGGTGATTCTTTCATAAACTCTACGCTCATCCGATGGATCCACTCAAACCATTCTTCTTTCGTAGCAATCTGAGATATGTCCCAAGCTTGTTTTAAGTGTTGTTGGTTGACGGCCATTTTCGTGGCCTCTGCAGGAGCAGAAAATTCAGGAGTCTTATTCGGTTCTCTGGAGTACATCAGCAATCAAGAAGATACTAATCCAACCATGAACATACAGGGAATCTTGCAATGCCATATCTTGTGGTAAACGTTCACCATTCAACAGCTTGCTGATCATGTTCTCGTACACAGGATGAGGGGCAACCTTGTTCCGCACAATGCTCTGCTAGCACATGAGTTGCATCAAAACCGTGACTCGTCAACAATGTATACCTTGTTGACAGTTGGAACAAAGATAGCAAAATCGGCTCCCAGCTGCATCATCAAGGCACACAATGTTTCCATCACCGACTGGCGAAGTTCCGTATTTGAGTTATCCAGTACTCGGACCAAGGGATGTATGATGCGAGAGGCATGATCAGAGAAGTTGACCCGTCGTGACAATCCGTGGATCGCCTGGATGGCCTTCTTCCGCAATAGATTAGTGCCGTCACGTTCATATGCCTTCACGATTATAGGTATCACCAAATGAAGATATTCCTCTATATTCGAACCAAAAGTCATGAATGCATCGAAAACCTTGATTTGAACGGCGCTCCGCTTATCATCTGGCGGTCCACCTTCAAACACCTTCAGAATGAGGGGGAGAATGGTGGGGAGAAAGGGCTTAAATTCGGCATCGAGTGCTCTACCAAGAGCTTCAATCAGAGCAACAATAGGAAGCTGGAGAGCAACGTTCTCCCAGAGCTCCGTTATCAGGGCAAATATGTCGGGCATATAGTTACGAACATGCTGCTTAATGATACTGACAAGGATCGCAAGCTGTTGGAGATGAAACTCTTGTAACCTCGCTACGGATGTGCGAGTAACAGTAGCGAAGGCAGGGATGATCTAGATGCAAAGATGCATTCGTCATTCAGATGCAGTCAAAGTTTGGCAAACAGACCTGCGGAAGGAAAGTGACGCATTTCAACCCTTGGGTCTTAAATATAGACATTACTGCCTCTATCACGGTGTGGTGATGGCTACTCAAAGCTTGATCTTTCAATATCACTAAAAGCGAATTGATGACGACAGTTTGAAAATAATCATCAGCTCCAGACACTGCATTGTACTGGGCAATTGGGACTTGATTAACAGCCGCGACTGCCTTTTCACCGATGGCATCATCATCTGGCCGACTCTAAACCAATGCAAAATTAATTCACAGAAGTACCCTTGGAAAAGACTGTAGCAAACCTTTCGCCTGTACGGATCCAGTGCCCCAAGGATACCAAGCACTCTCACAACCTCTCGACGCACATTCTTGGTAGCCTCCATTCTGAGAATCCTTGAAAGCAAGGGTACAAGCTGAGGATAGTCAATCAAAGGCGCGATGACATGGCCCGTACTAGAGCAGACTTGTCCCAGAGCATGCAATGCAGCATCCCTCTTGCCGACTGACGCGTCTGAAAGCCTTTCTATAATAACCTTCAAGAGTTCAGAAACATAAGGAATTGCATCCTCCCCAGATATGCACACCAGCTCTCCAACGCACATGAGGACATTGGCGACAACAGATGGATTAACGTCATTGGCCTTAAGCAACAACACACGAAGCATGGGCAATGCATAAGGCTTGATGAGCCGTTGAGTAGAGCTCACGAGCAAAGTCAACAGACGCGTGCATTCTTCGCGACTCCGCCTGGGACAAGCTTATAAGTATAAGGCAACAAGAGAGGAGCAAAAGACACCTACACAACTGTCGAGTACTCGAGTTCTGTGAGGAGCTGAATCAATGCTTTCCGTAGCGATGGCATCACATAAGCAGGGTTGTGTCTTGCGAGTCGTCCAATGAGGTTGACAGCAGTGACGCGATTCTCAAAAACTTCATCATTGAGAGCGATGAAAACAGATCGAACGTTCTCAGCTTGTGCAAGATGCTTGTCAAACTTCTCATGTAAGGAGGCGAGCACCGTCTGCCTGATACCTGCATCTATGGGGGGGGAAATCAGTCAAGGCATACAACATTCAAGGGAGGGAATAGTCACCAGGATCAGCGATGCCAACAGTGAGAAGCTTGTCCAGAACCTCGCTGATGATCTCGATAGCATGACTACTTGACTGATAGCAGATGGGATCGCGAACGAAAAGTCGACAACAGGTTGTAGCAGCAGCTCTTCTGACATCTGCATGGTCATCTTCAAGATAGGGTACTGCACAGTTACGAACAAATTCATTCAAAACATGACCTGAAGTGGAAGAGGTAGGCTGGCGGTAAATGTTGGAAGATGATGAAACTGACCACTGAAATCAAATGAACCTAGCGTAGTGAGTGCTAGTGAAAGGAGTTCAGGGTTCTTTTCATTGAACTTTTGTAATGGATCAATTGGTACAGAGATTAATTTCGCTTAACAACCTGAAACTCACTTGTGCTATAGCAACACTCGTAACAACGTTCGTGGTATCAGGTCTACCAACCGAAGGAGGCCCCCCAAGCGGCTTGTAGCACTGGCCACTCAAAACCTGGGAAAGGAGGTCCAATAGTCGATCTTATTCAATCGTGAACAAAATGTTCATCTTCCATTCAAGAACGATATGCACCTTGTATAGTTTTCAGTAGTGGCGGAATGTGTCTGGCAATGATCACAAGAGCACTCTTGAGGGGTTCGCTTAGACCGAAACTCATCATGAGGTCAAGCTGATCATGCAGGAGTTTGGTGAGATTTGGTCCAACCGCAGCTGCTAGCATCCCTATACATTGAAAAAGGGGTTCTTCGGGAAGGGCGTTTTTCCGGCTGTAGCGTTCGTTGTGAATTCAAGTTGATTTGATACCTTATCGGACGCACCCTCTGCCCTGTAGACCAATCTTTATCTGTACCATGATAGAATCGAGGAAAGGCTTCATGTCACTTCCTACAGCATTGGCTGTGTGTCCAATGGCGATGAAAGCTGCGACGCATATTTTATCAGTTAATGCCAACATTTCTCATACAGTCAGTGGCACCATAATTCCGTTCCTGTGTCTTTTCCAGCTGCGTCAAAAGATGGCCCATTGCTTTGTGAAGGAAGTGTTCTGTGAATGTTTGCGTGTCGTATGCAGCAAGCGAAGGAATCATGGTGATGACCATCTTCCGAATCAAAGGATCCTTGTGCGACTTGAAGCGAAGAACTTGATCGGCAATATCTAGATAATTTTCTCGCATGAACTAGGAACATGGTATCAGTTTTGTCCTAGTTAAACGAAGGACTCACCATCCCAGCATGAAGCAGAAGCTCTCGGAACGTCAACAAGGAACCATGAACGACGTCCATCGAGTTACTCTTCAGACCTTGCTGAGCATCCTGGAGTATCTTGAGTAGATAGGGACTTGTAGCTTGACGCTCTCTAGTTGTGATGATTTCGAGACAAGCAGCCAGTAACTCTGAGCCACCTTCCCGGATGTGTACCCGGGGATCACGCAAGGGAATGAGAATGTTGTCGAATACAACACTAATGTGTGGATGGAAATATGTTGGACTGCTACGAGCCAGCTCCTTGAGAATAAGGACGCCGGCATGGCGGGGGGATTCGTGTTTATCAGGCTGTATCAAGTCGATAGCTGCGTGTACTTCGTAATCCATGAAACGTTCTCCAAATGCCGCTCCCCCGATTTCTGCTATTTGACCAAGGGTCTTTGAAGCCGCGAGCATCAAGCCCACCTCGTGGTTTGGAAGTAGATGCTTGACATAATTATAAAATCGAAAGAGGTTGCGCTTTGCTTCAATGGTCTCGTCAGACTCGAGGCCAAGAAGATAATCTATGAGAAAGACTTGGTACGAGACATCGACGGCTGGGTGCACGCGTACCTATAGCTATGAGGCCACCGAAAGCCTCTGCGGAGTGAGGACTGTGTGTCAATTCAAAGAGTCGTTTGTTGATAGCCTCGTCCCATATTTTAGCGGAGGCATCAGAGGACATATCAGCGATTTCCGTTGATACCTATGCATTTTCAAAGCTATGGAGGGACAGGAAATAGTGACTGCGGAGCTTACAAAACGACGTAACTCTTGTGCATACTGTACTCGGGTGTCGAGATTACGACTCTTGAGACCAGTAAAGATGGAGTCGAGCCTTGCGGTCGATGTTTGGGCATTCGGTGCCATTAGACTAGTCCTGTTCTGTTGGGCGCGCAGTGATGTGCTGATTCTACCAACACTGATGATATAATACGGAGATCCAATATTGATTGTTGGCCTGATGGTCTAGTAGTATGATTCCTCGTTCGGGGTTACCGGGCCTTTCAAGGTCTAAATTCGAGGAGGTCCCGGGTTCAATTCCCGGTCAGGCCCTCTTTTTGCCGCTCCCGTGATAGCCGGCTCTAATCGCTGGGATTCTGACTACCCTTGGATGCAGCATTATGTTTCTTCCAGGCTGCTTTGGTGTTTTATTCCTACGCCACAAAGGCAGCAAGCACTGCTATGATGATGCGCCTCCATTGTACTCTGAGAACTCTGACAACAACACTGGTGATGTGTTGGCCACAATTGAGGCCACCCTCGACGCCTGCAGCCCTGCTCTCCGCAGGCTCAGCCTTTCCATCCATGGTGTGTACAAGTACTCTCTTCTATGTCTCTGTCTTCGGCTGATCCTCCTTAGAGCACCCAGAGCTCATGTTCCATGAAATCTACGCCCATCATCTCCTCACCTC
>Ga0153999_1000523_pt1 | contig 16845 bp, 21 predicted proteins | sample TSNC083MetaG_FD_104675 | JGI IMG/M metagenome (GOLD analysis project Ga0153999, IMG submission 104675) | Attine ant fungus gardens microbial communities from North Carolina, USA - TSNC083 MetaG | ecosystem: Host-associated > Fungi > Mycelium > Unclassified | place: USA: North Carolina, Lumber... | reverse complement strand
AGAGACTACGCTACGGTATGCTGGCTTATAAGGGCACGAGGCAACACGTGATGAGTGTGTAGTATGTGGGAGGCTGAATCGTAACAATAAACTTCATGGAAAATCGTTTTTGGTCTGCAGGAAATGACGGCTCAGCGTTTTGAGTTAATGAACTTTTGGAGAATTATTGAAGTGTTGATTACCAATATTATTTGCAAGATCAGACGTTTCATTCTACCTCTCCGAAGACAAAAGAGTGTTAGCACTGTTGCCGCTCAATGACCCCTCTCTTAATTTTCTTCGGACTTTCAACAGATCAAGAAAACCACGCGGCTTTACTCAGCTTTATGTTCTTCTTGTGAAGTAAATAACAATCTCCGTCTCTGTATCAGCCCAACAACCCAGAGATCCCGTTTTGGGTTAGCGCTGCTTCGAATGTCCCGCATCGTTACAGAAAATGCACACCCTCGTTGTTCCAGAGTACTCCTTTATATCCTGAAATTCGCTTCTGGGTTTGAGAAGCATATAAGTGACTCTTCTGGACAGGATCTTCCGAAAATATCTGGGTCATTTCTTGATCGAGACTTGGGCCATATAATGACTATGATCGCAGATCTTAATATTTTCTGCGAAGTACTTGTTTTGAATTGCAATGTAGCATCATACCTGGCCCTCATCATGAATTTCGAGCCTTCGTTATTGTTCTTTTCCATATTGCATGCTTTCTCGTCTACTGGGTCCAGGCCAATCCATGAACCCTTCATCCTGGAACATGAATTTACTCCCAGACTTCAGAAGTTCCAGCGGACCTTCATCATTCACTATCACTTCCCAGGTAGGATACAGCAGACAACGGACGTCACAGGGACCATGTGCTTCAGCATGTCTACCATGCCTTAAACTCATTGCAGGAGTACTCCATGCAACTCAAGAATTGACATGCCCCCTCCTTTCGAGATGGCATCGCCCCTCAATGTTAGTATGCAAGCAACTGCAGCATCGGATTCTACCCAAAGAACCACCGACCAACGATCAAAATCTTCGGTTGACATGCTGATTGCTCCCGCCTTGGCTACTGCTGTTAGCCAGTCATCAGGGAAGACGGTCAACAGTTTTTATACTGCACAATCCTTGCCTTCTCCCTACATTGAAACTCCTCCTCCGACTCCTGAAAATGTCGGCTTCAGTGATCTTTCGCGGGACACCCCGCTAGTAGCGTACGTATTAAATCTGATTCTTAGGAGGGTGATAACTGAGAGCCGCATTAGAGTTATGGGCCTTACAGGGGCAGGGAAGAGTACGGTAACATCTTTTTTTGAGTACACGATGGCTTTCAACTAAACTTTTACTCAGTTTATCAAGGTCGCGACAGGTTCAGATGAAGTACAGATTGGAAACAGTCTAGAATCATGCACCCGAACGAGCAAGGTTATGCGTTGTCGAAATCCATTCCACGACTTTGATGTCTCGCTCATTGACACCCCTGGTTTCGATGACACTTTCCGAACTGATATGGAGATTTTGCGAGGGATAGCGGAGTGGTTGGAGGAGACGTTAGTCATCCTTCCACTCAGTCGATTCTTGATCACCAACACATGCAACAGGTATCAGAGAGGCATTCAACTGTCCGGTATCTTGTATTTACATCGGATAACTGATAATCGAGTCCCCAACAGTTTCCTCCGCAACATCGAACTATTGCGAAGACTCTGTGGTGATGACGCCTTCTCAAACATCCGATTTGTCACTACCCATTGGGATTTATTGACTGACCAGGGCGAAGGCGAGAGGGGGGAGAAGGAGCTATGCAGCAAGTATTGGAACTATCTCATCGAGGGCGGATCACAGGTGTTTCGATTTCAGAATACACATCCGTCAGCTTGGAAGATAATAAATTCCTTGCCTATGGAAGGCAAGGCTACGTTAATTCAAAAGGAAATGGTAGATCAACTCAAACCTCTATCACGAACAACGGCGGCGGAATCGTTGTTCACTTGGGCATCCAAAGCACTCAGGGAGCTCATTACTAGGCTAGAATCTCTCATCAGGATTTTCATGTCCTCAATTTCTTCTCGCGACAAATCGCAGAACGAGTCTTACGAGATACGCGTGAAGGAAGGATCGTGCCGAATTGAACGTTCTCGGTCATATGGGTCCCGGCTCAGATCATGGTCAGATTCAATCCGTTCCTTCAATTCTTCCGATGAATCAATGGAGTCCTTGGACTCTGATACCTCTCACTCGCTTTTGCGGTCCCGTATCCTTCAAAGAGTGGAAGGAAGTCTTGCCCTTTCACAGCGGCGTAAACCAGAGCCTAAAGTAACGCGTACTATGACGGACTCAGATGCCACTTACTTAGATCCAGTCCGTGTGGGGTCTGCCACCCTCTGTGATATTCCAGACATAGATTCCCTGTTCGAGATGGCCATCGAAGCGGACCCTACCGCGACAGTGACTTTGACAGGCACATTCCAAGCACTGATACTTGCTCGTGCAACTGCCACTAGCTTGCCTATACCGGGCCTCACATCCGCTGTAGGATCTGCTCTACGCGTGGCTGAGCTACTGAATGTCAGTGGTTTGGATGGTATCCTTGGAATGCCAATTGCCTAATCAACATGCAGGAAATGCGCGTTACAGATAGCACCCTCGTTGTGCTCATGGTCAATATTGGTCGTTTCGTCAAGACCATTTGCTCTCAAGATCAGTCTGTCAGAACCTATCCACAGCCTATGATTGATGCAGTTGAGCAATTCATTGCGTACGTTTCTCGCCACTCTTTTCAACTTTTTGGCTCCTGATCCGGGACTAGCCAATTGCAAAAAATCGAGAATGTCGCTCGAAGGTTAGGGAAGAAGAAATGGCTACGCCGTTGCTTATTAGAGCCAGAAGATCGTCGCATCATCATAGATTGTAATGATGCTATTAAATCTGCGCTCCATTCATTAGGAGTGGGTCTTCCTCGATTCTGCCTCATCTGAGTCCTAAACCACTTTTTTGCCAGATACGAATTGGATTGACTATAGCTGCTCAAAATGAAGATATCTCGCTGAGGTTAAATGAACTACAGGAGCTTGTGACTCAGATGCTTAGCGTAAGTCAATTTCACCAGCTATTCGAAGTATTAGAGTTGACGATGACCCAAAGTTGCGAACAAACGGGACACAGAACTGTCTAGGAATAAACCAGATGCCGGCATGTGCCAAACCTATCTTGAAATCGAATTTTCCCGACGAACACACTCCCGGTTAGATATCATGATAACATTGTATTACATCGTGCGGAAGATTCACCATTATACCCCCAGGTTGTGAGTGATCATGGTACGGTAATGATGGGCACTCGGAATGGCAGTTGATATACACTCACATTGTTGTTTTACAATGAGCAAGTCAGTACTATGATAAGACACATCATCGCCATGGCTTGGCTGTTATTGAAATCTGAGCGTTATTGTGGCATTGGATCCTAAGACAATTCTGATGTTAATTGGGGATTCGAAGATAGATTGTCATCAAGATCGCGGAAATGCATTGTGAGAATTTGGATCATTCATGTTCTTGTCCTCAACATGGCGCGTGAGCACACTTCTGGGTTCTACGGTGTATCCCTGCAGACAAATTCCGACAATTTTACACAGTCGTTATTATGCAGCTGCAGCGGACACAGACTTTAAGCCCAAACCTAAAGCTAGCACTCCTTTACGACGATCTGCTTCCGCTTCGCTTCCCATTCGCACCAATCCTACACCCACTCGAAGTGATATTCAGACTGTGTTCACTCTTGCAACTGCCAAGCGTTTTGTCCTTTCTCGCCTCAGAACTCATTCTGAGCTGCCGGCTCGTTCCCAGACCCTTCATGAGTCATGGTGGATCCCCAAGTGGGCGGGGAAGGGAGGACGAGAGGGGGAGATATTCCTTTTTCCCAATGGAAGTTATGTCTGCTGGGGACTTGGAGAAGAAGATGCATTAGATTTCAAGGCACAGGTGATTGACGGAGCACCTGGCATGCAAATTGCACCACTGCGCGAGGCAGAGGATGAAGAATTGGAATTTGTGGTTGATCCCAGCGAGTTCGTATATTCGTGCCCTAGCTTCCATGCAGCTGACTCATCTGCCCCGTTCGCAGGAAAACTCGCCTTCAAGGGGATTTAATCATCCTTGGGCAAGTCTCTCCACTCAGTGAACCTTCACTGCTTCCTTCCAAACTTCCGCCTATGGTCTTTCCAGTGGAAACTCTTCTTGCACGTTATGCTTATTCCCAGGCGCTTTCGCGTTCAACTGCGTTATCAGCCCTCGAGGTGTCCCTAGATGATTATTTGACGTCCATGGCTTTACTACCCAACTCCCTAGAACAGACCGGAAAGCCAGGGATGGGTCGAACGCAGCTGATTAAAAAACTTGGACAACTCATGAAGTTTAGGCAAGGATTAAAGCTCAACAGGGAAAATTTCAGTGACGTCCCCGATTTTTACTGGGGTGAGCCAGGGCTGGAAAGTGAGTCTTCACCCCGCCTGTTTCATTGCTAAATGACACATTCAAAGAGTACTTTGAATCATTAAGTGATGCACTGGAAGTAAGAGTGCGGACTGCGTCTGTCAATGACAAGATCACCTATGCGACAGAGGTGAGATTGAGACCTTGTGTTTCGACGCCTACTAACCGATTGGGCAGGCCCAGTCTGTCCTTCGACAGTTACTTACAGAAGTATGAGCACAGGATTGGTTATGGCGTCTGTGTAGCTCATCCATCAATTTAGTCTTCAACTCACCGAATGGAATTGGTTATTATCGCACTCATTGCTGTCGAGGTCACCATTGTGAGTATTTATGAATCACTTCTAGGGCTTTCAAGGGATATTAATGATTGCTTGACAGGCCCTCATTCGTGATGGCCCAGAGCTTTGGCACATGATTGCTGGAAAGGAATCAGAAGACGAGCACCCTGTATCATCCTAGACTGCTTATCATCTGCCTCCCATCTGCCTCCCAACTCTCTTTAATATACATCATATATCATCATCATTTCCATAGATATAAACGCCTCTCTTGGAAAATCTCAGAATGCAGGAATGCCATTCGCAATATCAGAACTAAGCTGAGGATTCGAGACGATAGGGAGTTGTCCGGGAAAACTGGCATCGAGCAAGTCGGCCACCATCCTGAGGGTAATCAGACCATTGTACTTTTTTGAATTAACAGCAGTACACACCTGCCAAACACTGTAGTGCCATTGACGTTGAGATCTATCATCATCGACGTAGATATTCAAAAACCAAAAGTACGGCGGTTTTGATTACTTACGTGTGTCATCGTCGGGCGTCCTGTTCAATCTGTGAGCGGCATCGGGTCCGATGGCTTCAACCTATTACCAGAGAACAAACGCTCATAAAAACGTTGATCAGACATCATTACCATCCTCTTACGTATTTGATTGAAGCAGCATGTAAATCCAAAAGGTGGGTCTGTTGCTGCTGAGAAATTAAAATCGTCTCTAAAAATCAGTACAAATCATTGGTCAACCTGAAAGCCACACAGACAGACAGACATCAAGTTCGGCGTATACTTACCATCCGCCCAAGGCCCCAAAGTATCTGCAATTGTTCCATCCGAGTTAAAACTTCTCCTCGTCAAACTTGTCACCAACACAGGTTCAGCCCCCAAACCTCGGATCTCCATTACCATCTCAGTCAAATTAGCACCCATAGATTCAGGAGGTGCTATCTTTTGATCATTGTGGCCAAATTGAATCGTCACCAATGTGCGTCGCCCCTTTGCCACTTCACCACGAATAGCAGCGATGGAAATGTCCCAGAAACTACGAGTGCAAGGGCATGTGATTTAAGCTCCAGAGGGGATTTGTGCATGAAACAGTGACTGACTTACCCATCCGCTACAAAACTTCCTGTAGTAGCTCCATTATGGGCCGTATTGATACAAGGCGTTCCCGCCGCAACGGATGGGATATTTCCTGTAATAGAAGAGCCGCAGAGCCCGTTACCCCAACCTCCACTATTTGGTGTAGTCCTACGAAAAGTTCCAGGCTAATACTTTCATAGATCGCACCGATATCCACATACCCGTTTGCGGTAGTACTGTCGCCAACGAGAACAAACGATGTCGGTTCAACTACGGAAGGTGCTGCCTTTGCACACAGAAAAAGTACAATCGACGTCAAAATTTGTAAGAACATCCTTGAAAGGAGTTTGAATGAGTTTTTGGCAGGCGCCTGTTTCTTTTAAAGCGCAGCTCGGGCAAAGAGCGGATGAGATACCTTTGGCCGGTCCGCCTGTTGACAAATACAGCGAGGCACAGGGGATAGTATATTGAGAAGTTCAGTAGAAAACACGTGAAAAATTTGAGATGTATCCAAAATCATTGAGAAACAATGTTCCTTGCGAAAAAATCCCATCTAAAGATAGTAACGATCGCCTATCACCATGTCAGCAGCCACATTCACTGAAAGAACAATTCAACATTCACCTATGTGTCCCATTCCAGGCTGCATAATCCAAGTCTTTCGTCCGACTCCTGTGGGATTCGTCAAGTCATCCTGCAACCCTTCGAGCCAGCATTCTTCCATTTCATCATCGACAGCAGCACAAACGATCTTGACTCCCGGAAAAGCACGTCTAAGAATTGAAATCCCACCGCCACGTGCAACAAGAAAAGTGACGAATACAATACGATCTTCTTGAACACCGTGATCAAGTAGGATACGAATCGACATGAAGGCGGCTGCGCCTGTGCCGATCTACCGGTCCGGGAGGATGATCCAGATTCAAGGGTAAACCGACAACATCAGTGATGCGAGCTCACCTGAACATCAAGAAGGAATACCCAAGTATTCCCTGCCATATGCCGATATCGGATATACTGAGGGAGCATCACCTGAAGACACATTGGTTCTCCTGTAGCAGCGTCTGACTGGACTAATAGAGAGCCCATTGGCGCGTCGCGGATGACCCTCCGAAATCCCCGTTCCAGGCAGCCGCCACTGGAGCAAGTGTTAAGATTGCACTGCAGATAGGTTCCTGAGGACTCACGATCGCTGGATGCAGACTCCACACAGATACTATTGCACGTAATTAGAGTGTGTAGATAACAACATCTGGGGAAACTTTACTGTCACATCAAGCTGCTTTCCAGGTGTTTCAACTCCCAACGGCGTAACCACGGTTCTTGATAAATACGGAACACGCTGCAATGCATGCTCAACAAGAAGCGTTGACAGGCGGTCAACAAAGAAGATGAAATCTTGACGACTACAGTTCCGATCACGCAGAATGGTCAAGATACCCTAGTAAACATGATCATATTCAGAATTTTAGTTCACATGACAATCCCAAATTACCTTGAATTGCGGTGTGTTGGGATGGACAGTCAAATTCAGATATTCTAATGGAGGAGCTGATGGTCCAGTGATGGATTTAGTGTAAAGGTGGGGAATAGCAATCTTTTCGCGGAATTGATTGGAACGCTCCTGAAGCTGACGCCTCACATGGGTACAAATAAGTTCAATTGCAACAGTGTTGTTAGAACCTGGAACAATCTTTTTGGGCTCCTATGAGTACAATGGTTTGAGAGGAGAATTGAAGGGTTACTTGCTATGTCGGCGTGAGAGGCCGTAGGGCGCACAAAATTATCATATGAGGGCTTAACGAAGCGCAAATATCTGTTAATGATGAATATGAGGTTGCTGAAGATGGAAGTTCATTGGACCATACTGGTCCAGTACCCCCTCAACACTCCGACCACGTTCCTTCACATCCCTCTTGATGCGGCGAGCGAGCATCAAATCGGAATCGCACTGTACGAAGATCTGGGCAAAGTGAGACAAGGCAAGGCAAGGTAGCAAAATCACAAATTACCTTAAGGTCATATAGAGCCCTCAACATCGGATCATGCAGGGCCATTATGCCTTCGGCTTCACACTCCATTCAATATCCAAGCTGACACTTCAAATCAACCGAAAGTATTCACCGATTATTACAGTAGCTCCATAAAGGTATTTGGTCTCCTGCAGACGTTGATGCTCCGTGAACGAATATACAGGTATGTTCGACTGTTTACAATCTTTGAGGTCCGCCAAGCACTTGAGTTATTAGCAAGAATGGAAAAGCACGGAAATACATCGTCACTCACTGAAGCAAACATTCGCATGTCGATGGCATCAGGATGATCGAAATCCAACATGTTTGCATGAGCAAGAATAAGTTCCTCGGAGGTATGAGGCTTATAGAAGCTATCCTGTAAGCCAACTCAGCAGGACATACAACCACAATCACTGACACAGTCATCTCACCTGCGAAAGGATGATAACGGTGGGGATAGATCCAAGCGCCCGAACAATTTCACGAGCAACATGTGTCTGGTTCCACAGAACAAATCTCGTACCATAGACCACAGTAGTTGATTCAAGTACGACCACCGACCTTTCCGCTTGCAGAACCTCCTACAATGGCCAATAAGTAAAGTCAAAGTCTATGAAGCAATTGACGACCGCACCGGCAACACCGATCACAAATGCATTACTTGTTTTCCTGCCATCCTCATCATACCTTGGGGCCCGAAAGTCGGATCAGCATGTGCGCAAGAGGTTGTAACACCAATACATACATACCAGGGTGGCCGGCCGTGAGACACCAATACCGTGTTTTTTTGAGGCTGGAAGAGTTTCAAATCCTTCCCAGGCGGAATCGGAGAGGCAGGCATCATGAGAGGACCACTCAGGGTGTGCTTCAAGAGTAGAGCAGACATCCCACTAGTGACACGAGGAGTATAGGGGTGACAATAACGTTAGCGGAATGGCTCAGTAAACCATCAACCACATGGTCGAAATCAGGAGCGTTAGGATCACTTTATTTCATACCTAACACTGTCATTTGGATCCTATTATTCAGACGAAATCTATGAATCGTAAGTACAGCATTAGCTTCCTTCGCGTGACTGGAAATTCCACTTGAACATTCATTGTAATTTTCTCTCGTGACTTATTCTTTTTTTGATTCAGAATTTCTATTCCGCAACAAGCAAACTAGTACTAGGACGCAGAGGGCCTAAACAGAGCCCAACATTCAAGTGTGTATCTACAGAAGACTGTAGCTAAAGGAGGAAGGTGTGGGCGAAGTGATTCCATTGACTGTGAGAAGATATGTATTGAAAACCAAACCCGTTTTAGTCCCTACGCTATAGACGGACCAGAATTCTGCATCTGGTGTCAGGAATGGAGATTCTTCAGGCTGACAGACACAATGGACTAGGCATCGCCGACCCCACTCTGGTGGTGAATCATGTAGTCTACAATCTCCTCACACGCGGTTTTCGTCAATGCTGAACAAACCAGTGCTCTTGAACAATTTGGTTGGACCTACGGATACATGCCGGCTTCTTCATCCTCCGACGAGGAAAAGACATTGAACACAGGAAAATCTCATCAATGCGATCATAACAGATGATAATGATCTGATAATTTCTACTCAGTTTCTACTATGCTTCGCCAATGCCCCTCCCCCAACTTACACACTAGCAGCCATGAGCAGTCATAACACATCAATTGGGGGCTGTTCATATTCAGCCTTATGATAACCTAGGTCATGATCCATTGCCGGCCTCCATGTGAAAAACGTTCCATCCATTACATATCCCATTCATCCCTAATATCGGACACGTTGGAGACAGCAGAGTAGGAGACATACTCAACAGTCTCCACAAGTTCTACAACCCTTTCAGCAACACTGTCCTCTTTCTTGTTGCCCCTTATGGCAACCAAGACCCGATCATCTCTATCGCTGGTAGAATATCCGGAGTACATAAGACGTATATCAACATCTTCAATCACTTGAACGATCTTCCCTGTATTGATGTTCCTAACTTCAATGAACTGTGAAGAGACCAACAGGATGTGATTTCCGCGATGGGCAAACCCACTAGCCTGTGTTTCCCACCTGATAGCCACTTGATCGGCTGGGAATTCCTCGTCTGGTGACATAGCATCCTATCCCTAGATGAGACATAAGGTTCAGCAGTTGTTTTGATGGCTATAAGCGATGCCCACAATCATAAATCAACAAAAGCTCATTGGCGTCGACCCGTGCCAAACCGAGTGGTCTCGCTTCCTTCAATCGGTCTTTGAGCAAGGACATTGGTGCATTGAACATGACATCCTGAAGATCAGGCATAATGGTTATGGCAGACTTGGCAAGGCTGGATGAAAGCTTAATGTGAGCCGTTGGATATGTGATGGGTCGGGCCTACTTGGTCGGGTCTGCGATCACAATCCCGTCCTGTGTACATATTGCAATATTTTTGGTCAAACCAATGACATCAAAGGCATCGCGTGGGATAAATCCGGGCTTCATAGTACAAGTCAGATCAAGATATCAAGACAAATAGATGGCATTCCACCTCGCCGAAGGGTCTGAATGAGGGATTGTTTCCTTTGTTACCCATACTTTTGATTTCTGCTTGATCTATGGCTTCCACGACTTGAAGAGTGAGTGATGTGCTTAATCGTCGTTTGCTCGCATATATGACTGATATTTCGAAATTTCAGCATCAAGATGTGGCTCTCAGCCGTGGACGTGGAACAAGAGATTTACCGAGTGCCCTCCCACCTATTTGTATGCACTTGCAGAAAGTTATATTAGATTCCGAATTGCTGATGTCTTCCTTTGATGCATCTAGCATTTCGGACTCGGTTTGCTCCAAGGCCCGTCGGGCTAGCAACTCTAATGAGTACGAAACTACAGCCGAGTCGGTATGGACAATCAGGCGATTGAATATGCCGCGAATAGTCTCTCCTATTGCTGACATATATCTTGGATTCCGACATTGTAGAACTTGTTTGAAATCTGGTAAATAATCGAATTAGAATTGGCGTCACAAATATTGACCAAATGCACCTTCATGACCTCTGATAGAAACAAAGATCCCAGTGGGGCAACCTACCACCAGAAATTTCCGATTTGCGTAGGCTGAGTACCTCGTTAACATTTACCCAGGATAGTGCTAATAGGGCTTACTGAAAGGTACAATCGATGAGATTCTCCCTGTGACCTTCAATCTCTGCGATGATGTTTCCAACTGGGTTGGAACATGGAAGTAAGAACCACTTATGTTCAGAGGGTCAAACCACTGGAGCAAATTAAAAGCCACGGGAACATCTGGATAAGACTATTACATACCTTGTTTGAATCTTCCCTAAGCCGATGTAGAGCAATAGCCTCAGAAAGACAGGTTTTCCATTTCTGTCGCTGGGCTTCCGATGTCACGTACAAGGTATATCGGCGGGTAGAGCGACTTGAGTGGAAAATAGTAAATGGAAATATAGGCGCTGAATGGGACCTCAAGGTTTCAAGTAAGCCGCCCTCGGACTTGACCCTGCGCGCGTCAGGAGCGTCATCAAAATTCCCGAGTTGCAGGAATGATAAATACAAAGGCTTCAAAAAATGAGTTTAAGCCTTTTCGGAGAGGTGTACAGTCTACCCGTGATGTGAGACGTTGTTTTACCGACGAAGAGTTCTGCTGCTGCTCCTCTCTGGTAAGAAGTACTATGAACCACATGAGAAAAAGGATGTACGGACAAAATGGCAGCCCACAATAATTGTCCAAAAGGGATGCAACGAGGTCATCCCATTCTTCGTGAAATCCAGATTCTGATCTTGTCTTCCTTGTGACCGGGCTGGAGTGGATGAGGGTGCGACTCTGTTCATAAAGATCCATATCCTAATAGAACAGTATATCCACTTCATCTGGCAATGATTCCATTATCTTAAAAAGTCACGCACAATAATTTCGCCCTTTTGATACACAAGGCTTTCGCAAAGGGACCAAAATTTTACTTTGCTTTCGGCGACTTCAATTCCTGGTTGGGTGCTTTTGACACAGTCATGAAGGATCCCCAAGATGAGGGGCAACGTCTCCAAATCTGGGTGTTTGTAGTTCTTTTCAGTAGATTTTAGGGTCTCCTCCAACAACAAGCCCAAACGAGGCAACCTCGTAACTGGTCTGGATAGAAACGTGATGAGATCACGTTTACGGACACGAGGGTCATTATAGATTGACTGGCACAGCTGTTCGTATGCACCGTTACGTTTGAGTTCCTTTCTATGACGTGACTCTGCCAGAGGATAGTGTTTGATGTATGTCTCGTACGCAGAACGGAACTCATTTCTGATCACCCCTAACTAAGAGTTAGAAAAAGGATTTCAAGTATGGAGGTAGTGACACACTATCAAGAATGATGTCGGCTACAGTTTGCAATACTGGATGCTGCTCGGACTGACGCTCAAACAATGCATACAGCAGCTGTTGGTGAAGATTGAAGATCTCTTTCATATTTCCGAAGACATCTTGAACGAATGAAGATAAATCATCTGCAGACATAATCTGAGGATGTGCAGCCCAGAGACCGCTAATGAAAAGCTTTCGCATTATCAGATACTTTCCAACCATGACAATACCGGCGCTTTGCATACCGTTTGTACTAGCTCCAAATCAGCAACATAATCACGTTCTCCCTTTATTATTTCGAACATGATTGACTGTCGGCGAACCTCCTGTTTACCTAGGGCAACTTGCGCCTGTGTGGGTACTAGCATGTGCCACTCCTGAATCTGATCGTTGACTTTGCTATTTTGAAAGCGACTAAGCGAATCAACTAGACTGAGATGGTGATAGGAACGGGTATGTTTCGAAGGCCAGAGTTTAGAACCCACTCAGAGTCTGATCCTGGAAAAGATAGCTCTCCTCTGTCTTCATTCCTGGACTAAGATACTTTGGCGTTCCGTCGTGCCTAACATGCGACGAATAACAACGAACCTTAGGGTAATTCTCCAATCCTCCTTGACCATAGTCTTCATGATGTGAAGCGAAGATCTGAGATTGTGATCTCAAGTCATCTACACTACGTCGATGCCGAGGATTCCGGTGTAAACTCGAAATGGACGAAACTGATGGTGTAAAATCTGGCTCTGGGAATGATATGGGCGGATCAAGACCAGGGAAACTTGAGGTAGTGGGATGATTGAAGGATCGTTCTTGCATGGAACGAACGCGAGGACGTGTTCTTTGGGAATCTTCCCAAGGATTGGAGAGAAATGCTATGTTGGTTTCGCGTGAAGTGGGAACATTAGGAAATGTCTGGTTGTGGGTATTGCCATGCATAACAAAGGGCTATCGCGATGGATGGGGAAGATTCGAGCGCAAGTCTCGGCGATACAATATGACCGGCAAACAAAGCCGGCCAATCATCATCTTCTATTCAGTGCTTGGTCACAAAATTGGTTCTCGTTCTATCTCAATGTTTTGATTGAGACAGGTATATCTCAAGCCCACAGGATATCTGTTCCTGGGCTCCCGAGGGTTCTCACTCCGAAACCGGGGAGAAAGCTAACCGAGATGGAGCTGTAATGATTTTTTTGATTTTTTTGCAGTCCTGAAATTTTTGTTCTCCGACATGACTATTCGAGAGCAGAGCATTCACTGCTTTAATTCATTGGCACCTGTCACATCGTAGCCAGTGAGATGTCTGATAGAGCTCGGATGCGAGCTTGCATCGCTACCAATGGCAACTCAATCAGTTCACTGCCTATCTCTCAAACAACTATCTCTCAAACAACAACAACAACAACGAGCTCCTCGCAATATGCAAACTGGGATGTATAAAAGTTAGATTGGCTGGCCACCAAAACTAGTTCTTCTCAAAGCCTCTTCAGCCGAGAAAATGTGTCGCCTCAGACAGTAAGTCATTGTCGTATTTCGTATTTCATTTGCATAACTCACGTTATTCAAAGGGTCAACAAGGTGTATCATGCCTGTGGTCATATTGAAGTTCTGGTACGCCTCAACCTCTGCTCTGAAATTAATCATGAACCAGGCTCTGTTTGCTTGCAGCCAGATGAGCTCGTATGTCAAGGTCTCCCCTGGTGGGACACAGCTTCCTTACATCAGATCAGATAGTTTGCTATACCAAAACCTGCAAGCTCAGTCCAAACCATCCTGAAAGCTGTCAGCCTCCCCGGTGTAGACAGACTTGCTGGCAGAGGTTCGCACCAATATCGTCGTCATCTTGTTGCACACATCAGCTGATGCCATTATCATTGACAGACGGTTGTATCCCGAACAGTACAGTAACGATTTCTCATCTCTGATTTCCGACAAGGCATCCTGATTGGCTATGACAGCACGTAATATATCAGGAAACTGCCCTGCATGCAATTTTAGCGCGTCATAGCGGCTCAAAACAACCAATTTCCCGCTGCCAGCTGGATTTGGCCTTTGTCCTCGACTTTTAAGTAGATAGTCTGCCAGCTGGACTTGGCCTTTGCAGTCGACTTTTAGGTAGATAGTCTATGTATGTCATCATGTATTTTAAAATCTACTCATAATGTATCCGATCCCGGATAGTCTTCTACAATCCGCGGTCGGCTTGTGATGTCAAATTACTGAGTTACTATCGCCTTACAGTTTCAATTTATAGCTTGATTAAGTGCATTTATCCTTCAGAAGTGATTTCATCAAAGAACAATTTGGAGACTCAGAACCAAGCCACTATTGATCCGTTGATGCATTTAACGTCGCCAATGATCAATAAAACATCCAGTCAAGGTATCCAAATACCAACCCCTGATTGGCTCTATATCTGAACAATGCGCCCATTGAAACCGTGTCTTGCCATACAATGATGCTGTGATCAAACTATCAGCTGTATGTCTGAACTCACACAGACATCGTGCCATTTCCACTTCATCAAGTGTTTAGTGGTATATCTCGATCACTTAGGCTACAGGGCTACAGTTGTGTCGCTTCCGTCAAATCAAATCTCCAATGCACAAAGCTATATTTATATCTAGGGACCCGGATACACAAGTTGCTAGGAGCTCTGCCATAAGAAACAAAGATAATCAGAATATGCTATGTTGGTTTAGGCGGGGGCGATCGTGACACAACTCGAGAGGGTAGATACGTTTGAGCCTTTTTTTCACACAAAGGTCGTAGACCCATTATCAAGTTAGAACAATTAGTTGTGTGCAACATACTCACCTGGGTAAAACCAAAATGAAACTGCCACGATAGTATAAAGACCTAATAGTGGGTTGGCGTGACATGACTATGAAAGCTGCCTGTGGTACTCACAAATCAGAATCACACCCTCAAGCCAATTTGATTTTCCATCTGCTACAACATAACTCATGACTTGAACTAGATTAAAAGCATGAGAAGATGAGCTGTCGCCCAAGAAGGGCTGTCATACCGGAGAGATAAAGGACCTTTAACGAGCTAAGTCGGTATTCATCGATCAAGAAATCAAGACATCACTAACCACAGATTGAAAGGGATCAAGCAGAAGTGACAAAGGCTTCTGTATGATCCAACCCAGTATGACCATGAAACTAGCTGAATTAACCACCGCTACATCAATCAGGTGGCAAGGAAACATACGGAAAGACAAATAACGCAGTTTGCTTCAAATTAGTCAGCATGGCGCATCATTCCGAGGTACCTCGACGACTCACAATACTCGATCCAACAGCGACACTTACGCTGAGCGTCAATTCATCGCGGACAGACACGTTCACTGCGGTTATGCATTCTGTTGACCCTGATGAGTCAAGTACGCTTCGTTATGCTGGAGTGATTCACCTGCTATGGCCGAGACGCTGGGCAGTACAATTAGACCGATCCACTCTTTGCTGACCGTGGAAGAGACTCCATTCATTGATTCAACTAGTGCCTCTGCGGTGAGGGCTACAACCTGAAATGGTCGTCAACAAAGGAGATTTCCGTGTGCCTGGGCCCAGTGCTGCTTACGATCGTTGCAATCACCATGGAACCCAGTGTCACGGTCCAACTCAGACGAGGTTCTTTATCACGACTCTGGGTTCGATGCTGTTCCTGCACTAAACCCTCTGTATCAAGATCTTCGTATGGCGTCACTGCGATTGTGTCGCTAGACATGTTGCTTATGGATGTATCTTTGCGAGTCAATGGCACCACTTGGGGAGTGGTTAAAACCCCTTGTACTTCATTCTTTCCAGCACTGGAGTTTTTGTGATAGTTATTGGATTTGGAACCAAACGATGTCGCAGAATGTTTTCCCGTATGCTTTGATATCTGGGCCTTCTCTGGACGTGCCACTCGAGCCTTCAATGGCAAGGGCTGACTCTGTTTATTGTGACGGTCGTGATACAAGTGTTTGTGCGACCAGAGTTGGAATACAAGATACGCAGAATAGACTGTGGGAGATGACTAAGGCCAGAGAATGCAGAAGCAAAGGAAAGACCTTACTGAAGAGCAGCACAATGGATACCTGCACCATGTAAGCAGCAGGCAGAAGGATTGCACCAACGCTTATACTCATGAGTGATGTGTTCATTTGAGTCGCAGCTGCTTGTCATCGCACATGGCAAACTACTAATGCTGAAAAAAACTTACTTGCGTCAAATCCTTGCTCAGAAAAACGTAGCCCTCCTGCAAAGAAGCACAGTCCTAAAACCAGCACTAAAATCGATGAGGATGGGATGAATTGAGGATTGATGAGGCTTACATAGTTTGCATAGTATAGAACCAACGACTGACAGGAAAAGGTTAGACCGAGAAAGAGGTTCTGGGAAAGCGCTTACGCGCGGACTGTACTACGCCTAATTCGCAACGGTGCAGAGCACTAATCTATGATCAAGAGTGAGGATGACATCGGGAAAATAAATAGATGCGATAACTCACAGAAATAACGATTTCGACTCTGAATATATGCTAGTTAGTGTACCTTGATTAGCGATGTGATAGGGCACCTACATGTTACCCTGCGATCATGATAAGAAAATTTATGAGTAGCATATAGAATGTCATACTCACCAGGCTGACGT
>Ga0153999_1000521_pt1 | contig 16848 bp, 14 predicted proteins | sample TSNC083MetaG_FD_104675 | JGI IMG/M metagenome (GOLD analysis project Ga0153999, IMG submission 104675) | Attine ant fungus gardens microbial communities from North Carolina, USA - TSNC083 MetaG | ecosystem: Host-associated > Fungi > Mycelium > Unclassified | place: USA: North Carolina, Lumber... | reverse complement strand
TTCGCAATAAATTCAACGTCCGCTACGATATGCGTTGAAAGCAATACCAGACGGTCTTCTGATAATTCACTAATCAAATTTCGGAAACGGATTCTTTCCTTCGGATCAAGACCTGTCGTTGGTTCATCCAACACCAGTATTTTCGGATCATTAATCATTGCCTGCGCAATTCCAACACGTCTTACCGTCCCGCCAGATAAAGTTTTCATTTTTCGTTTTTTGTATTTTGACAATCCCACCCGATCTAATAAATTCTCTATTCTTTTTCCCGCTACAGTTGAGCGGATGCCTTTAATCGATGCAATATACATCATATAATCATAGATTGACAAATCTGGGTAATACCCAAAATCCTGCGGTAAATATCCTAATATATCTCGATAAGCTGCTCCTAATTCAAAGATATTTTTTCCGTTCCATATGATATCTCCAGATGTCGGCTTAATGAGCGTACACAACATTCTCATTAATGTGGTTTTCCCGGCACCATTAACACCCAGAAGTCCATACACACCTTTTTTCATTGGATACGTAACACTATCCACTGCATGTACACTACCGAAATCTTTTGATATACTTTTAAGCTTTAATTCCATCAGAATCCTCCTCGAACTATTTCGTAATTATCGCAATTAAATTGTGATTTTCGAATACAAACTATTAAATATCCAAAGGATAGCAAAACCAAGCTAAGCCAAATCGGTTCCGCAATCACATGATAGATTGAATTCTGCATTGTAATTGCTGACCATATGACAATCCATACTATACTCGCAAGAACTGCAATGTATTCCGTTTCAACCCCTTTGCTATATAGGCACCGGAAGCAAATACAAGCGGCAACATTGAATGGAAGCAAAAAGTTCATTATCATTCTATACGCCGAAATCTGTATTGTATTATAAGTAATCACTAAAAAAACGGTAACCATAACCATATCCACGATTGCAAAGAATAAGATTCTTGCCGCACATATCTGCCGCAAAGAATAAAATGATGCCCCCTCAATCTCCGTACATGAAAATCTGCGGTTCTTCCAGATTTCCGGAATAATCAAGACTGCAAATAATGCAGCAAAAACTCCCATCGTTCGTCCCATATTTTCTGCAACATCTGAATCTTTTAACAGAAGCCAGAGAAAAAGCAATACACATCCCTGCAATACCCACCATCTTTTCTTAATAAACTTAGATTGCTCATATAAAAATTCAAAATACGATATTCGGATGCTCTCCTGCGGGGGCATCACGTCTTTACACCGGTCAATCACGTTCTGAACGGAAGACTCCCTGATGTATTGTTCCTGTATAAGTTTCTTGTAATCATCAATTCTTTTTTTATATCGTTTCATTTCCTACTCACCTCGAGACATTCTGATAATATTTTTTTTGCTTTACTTATACGATACTTTACAAGTGATAGTTTTATATTTAACAAATCTGCAATATCGTTCTGCTTTAAGTCCTGAAAGAAAAACAAAATTGTGACTTCTTTCAACTCTTCCGGCAAATTATCAATTGCTTGTTCTATATCCATTTTAGTTGCTATATCTCCCATACTGTTTTCAGGCATCTCCGGAATTTCACCTATCAGCACTTCTTTCTTCTTTTTGTAATAGTTCTTAAGGATATTCCCTGCAATGCGATATAAGTAATTCTTCGTTTTTCCATAATCCGTATATGTCTTTAAGGATTCAAAAAAACGTACAAATGTTTCTTGCGTCATATCTTCGGCCAAATCACGATTATGAATATTTAAAAAACAATATTGATATATAGAGGAATAATATTTTATGACTAATTGTTCACTAGCTTCACTTTTTCCACTTTTTACTTTCTGTATTAACAAGGAATCAGGATACATCTCGATTCTCCTTCGTCTTTCTCAGTATACCTATGTATATAATAACAACTGACCATCATAAAAAGTTAGTCTAAAACCAATTTTTTATATTTTTTCTAAATATCAATAAAAAATAAGCTTATGATTCTAGCTGTTTTATATATTCTTCCAGGCAAACTCCCTTTTCTTTCATTTCTTTTGCAGCCGTTTTCCCAACATAGCGATAATGCCAAGGTTCATTACTGATTCCTGTAATATCCGTTTTATCCGCCGCATAACGTTTGATAAACCCATATTTATGTGCATTTTCATCAAGCCATGCATAAACCGCATCCGAAGAGCATTGGGAAGTATCGGCATTGATATCAACGCTAATTCCCAATTGGTGTTCACTCGTGCCGGGAATTGCAACACATTCTTCTGCAAGTACTTTTGCTTCGCTTTTTGAATGACCACTTTCTTGATATTCTTTGATTTTATCATCCATTATTTGCTGCTGTTCCTCCGGCGTTCGATATCCCTCTCTTACAAATAAGTGCAGACCATCAGTTCTTGCATCATCAAACATCTCCTGTAATTCTGGATAAATTCTGGAATCCACTTTTTCTCCATTTGATAATTCTGTAAGCGCCACTTCATAATTATCAGGAATATAATTCTCTTTATTAATCAGAATCAAATTCCATCCCAAAGAAGTATCTGCCTTATTTGTTCCATTGAGTAATTTATTCAGTAATGGGAATTCATCTTGTTTAATGGAACTCATACTGGTTCGGAAAGCCATAATTCCTAAAATAAGCAGTAAGAGAATAATGGAAACTCGTTTTACGGGATTTTTTAGGAATTTTCGTTTATATCTCTTCACTTGTTTCAACCTCCTTATATCAGATTTTTCACATAATGCTCTTCGTCTATCTAATATATATAACAATTCAGCATCTAAAAAAGTTAGTAAATTTTTATTTTTTTATTTGCTGCAAGTAAACAGTTAAAGATGCCTCTCTATTAAGGTCTCTAATGTTTGTTAAAATCAGTGTATAATTAGACAAGAGGTTATATTTCACAATGAAAATATACAACAAAACATCTTTAGGAGATTCAATATGACAGTATGGGAAATTGGGACAAAATGGGACAAAGAAAGCATGACAGAAAAATTTATTCAAGAGCGGTATATCGCCATAAAATTTATGCAATTTTATTACTATAGTCTATAATTGCAACCTCTGTTAACGGTTGAATAGCTTTTATGATCCGCTCTAATTTCATGGCTGTTTCATCATCGTGAACCACCTCTTTATATCACTGGGCTGTATATTTCTTTCCTGTAATCTCATTAATACATGGGCGGTCCATTTTATCGCCCTCTTTTCACACAATAGACGTAACTTCTCAATGTAATATTCAGCAATCTGAGTACATTCTTCGTCATATATGCATCCCGGCTAGTCGTCCACGAGTTGGTACAATTGAGAAGAATCATAACATAAATCTTAAACCTTTTTACAGTATTCGCTAGGAGATACACCCATAACTTTTCTAAAGCGTTTGCTAAAGTAACCAGGCGTCGTATAACCGCAGCTTTCGGCAACAAATTTTACATTTATGACGCCGGCATCAAACATTTCAACTGCATGCCTTATTCTAACTTGATTGAGATAATCATTAATTGTTACATTCCTGTCACGTTTAAAACAGGTACATAGGTAACTATAGTTTAGAAATAGATTATCTGCAATCATTGGAATGGTTAATTCAGGATTGTTATAATTTTTATTGATATACTCCTCAATTTTTACAGATACATTATTGCCAGAGATGGTTGAATAATTTATATACTGTATGCTGCTTTTATAAATCAAAAATACCTTTTCAGCAATCATCTTTATATCCGGAGAATTTTGAAAAGCATCTAGAACATCCTCGGTTTCTTTATGAACGGAAATAGGTAAACATGACTGGGTACTTAGAATTTCGATTAATAAATTAATTAATTGGACGCTTACCAGGAAGATAGAATCGAAGCTGTATTTTTCTTTTGAAAAATCAGTGTAAATTTCCAATATTAATGCTCTCAATTTCTCAATATTCTTTTCGAGAATAAAAATTTTGATACGAATCTTTGTCTCCAGGTTCAAAAGCGACAGCGGGCTGATATTATTGATATCACTATAATATAAAATAGTTGTGTTTGACTGGAGCGTTACATTTTTAAGAGCAATCTGTGCCTCCATATAGGACAAATACAAATAATCCATACCGGAATAACTGTTTCCGATTCCAATTTTAACCGAAACTTTTTCGGCTAAAAAAGTACTATCTAAATATTGAATTAAAGCTAAAAACTTTTTCTCATCAGAAGAATCGCATACGATATAATAGTTGCGATACATATCACGAAATAGGAAGTCACACTTTAGCGGTGCATCAGCTAAGTACATCTTAACTGTTTTCCGTTCACATGAAGCCAGAAATCTAAGGATCACGATTCTAAAAAACGAATATTGAGGCAGTGGAGAAAAAGTAGCATTTTGTGAATTGTCATAATAGTCATTTCGTGAAGCCAAGTTGTAGTTGATTAAATCATTAAAGTATTGTTCTAGCTCATATTCATAAGAGCTCTCCTTTTGTTCCTGCTTGTTCAAAATATCTTCTTTCAGTTTTTTAACGGAGATAATCAGCGCATCATAATCAATCGGTTTTAAAATATAATCATGTACGTTAAGCTGTATTGCTTGTCTGGCATATTCAAATTCATCATAACCGGTCAAAATAATATATCGGCAACTTACGTCGTGTTCATTTAACATCCTAATTAATTCAATTCCTGTATAGCCGGGCATATTAATATCTATAATCCCAATGTCCGGCTGCAATTCGCATATCCTTTCAAATGCACTTCCGCCGTTATTTGCCTCTCCGACAATTTCCAGATCATATTCATTCCAAGGTATATTATTTTTTAAAGAAATACGGACGAAATACTCGTCATCGGCTAAAAATACCTTTAACATTAGTTGGAATCCTCCCTTTCTAGCATATTATGTCCTTCAATGGCAGGGAACTTTATTTGGATGCATGTATATTCTTTCCTTATACTGCTGATGTTTATGATTGGATCTTGATTCGTAAAAAGTCGCAGCCGCCGAACCACACTGGTTATGCCAAAATGCTTATCAATGTATTCATTTCTTTGGATATCAGCTAGGATTTTAGAAATCGTTTCTTCGCCCATACCTTGTCCTGAATCAAAAATCTCAAAGACTACGGATTCATTTTCCTTATAACCACTAACAAAAATTGTGCCAAAAATTCCTTTCTTACGAATGCCATGATAAATTGCGTTTTCAATTAATGGCTGTAAGGTTAGCTTAGGAATATGGTATTTCATAATATCAGGCGAAACAGCTAGTGTATAATCCATAAACTCAATATAGCGCAAGTGCTGTAGTTCAAGATAGTGCTTAATTAGCTCGTATTCTTCATTTACTGTGACAATAGCGCGGCCGCTATTTAGTGAAATCCGATAAAAAGCAGCAATATTAGATACCGCTTTAATCGATTCCTGTTTGAGATCACTTCGTATCAAACTGTTGATTGTTTCAAGTATATTATAGAGAAAATGAGGCTTTATTTGTTCGTGAATAAGTTGTATTTGAATATGCTGATGCTCTTTATACCTATCGTTTAGCGAAGCGATAAGTTCCTCTATCTTTTTAAGCAGCAGGTTGAAATGAGAAGCCAAATCTGCAACCTCATCTTTTCCCTTTACTATAGCTCGTACGGACATATCCCCTGATTGTACTTCAATCATGGTTTTCTTAAGCCTTATGATTGGTTTTGTAATTATTCTGGACAATATCAGGGAACCAATCAATACGAAAAAGATACTGCTTATAGCCGTCATCATGACGCTTGGGGAAGATGTGATGATTTGTTCCCTAAACTCACTATACGAGGATAAAGTTACAAACTGCAAGTTAAGTCTTTGAAAGTTTTGAGTCGTGATAATTTGAGGACCCTGGCCAGTTTTCACAATCGCACTGGTATCATTGAAGAAAAATGCCGTATTAATCAGGTAATGTTGCGTAAAAGATTGGTAATAAGGTAACCCTTCAGCACTAGCAAAAAAATGGTCATCCTCTAAAATTAATGTAGTATTCGAAAAATCAGATAATAAAGTCTGGAAAGACTGTGTAGGAATATATAAAATAACATATCCAAGAACAACATTACCCTGATATACCGTCTGAATATAGGAAATTACCCGTTCTACGCTGTGATTATCGATGAATTCAATATTATAAGACGCTGACCACAACGCTCCTTTTTGAAGGATCATTTTCATGGTATCAGGATTGAAGAACCATGACAAGCGTCCCTTATCCAATTGTGTTTCGTTGACAAACGATTGATTACTGTCAAGAAAACTAATGTGACGAATATTTGGAAAATAATCCGTATAACTATTGATAATATCAGCAACCTGCATTTCAGAAAACAGCTCCGTATCATTAAGCAACAACTTTATTTCTGGAGTGCTGCTGATATAATTACCCACTGATTCAACATAATCAGTAAAATTATTAATCGAAGTATTAAGAAGAGTCAACTCCTGTAAATCGGTAATCCGCTTTTGCTCCACCAAAGTATCAATATTGTATTGGATAGAAAAATAGGACACAAACACAATTGGCAAAACAATTAAAGCAGATATCAGTAAAAAGCATTTAACCCACATGGAGTAAATATTGAATTTTTTCATGTTACCTCTATTCTAGTGTACTGTATCAACAGTGTCAAAAATTATACAATTGTCATGTTTTACTTTTTTTCAGTTTATTATATCACAGAATTTATCATCAAGAAAAGAACCAAATATGTGCATATTATAAAAACCAAGAATAGTATCAGTCACCCAAGAATAGTTTATTTTCTTTTTTAAAATAATAAACTATAATGAAGTCACAACAAACGCAGAGGAGGAAATTTTTATGTTGAAGAAATTTTTAGCAATGGCACTAACAGTATTGATGACATTAACATTAGCAGCATGCGCCGGTAGTGGTACAAGTGATTCTGACAATACTGACACTACCGTCAAGGAAGATATTACACTAACATTGCTGATGTGTGGTGATGGAACCACGAAGGAATCTTTGGATAAGTTATTGGAACGCTATACTGAAGAAACCGGCGTTAAGGTAGAAACTCTCTTTATTGCCGCAACATGGGGTGACTATGTTACAAAAGTACAGACAATGGTCGGCGGGGGCGAGGATCTGGATGCAATGATCCTGGCAATTGAAGGTGTAAGTAAATTCCTCGACATGGGAATAGCCGAACCTATTGATGATTGGATCCAAGAAAATCAGGAATTGGCTAATGCTGTTTTGGATGACACTAACCCCATGCATCAAGAGATTTTTAAAGATGCCGAAGGAAATACCTATGCTCTGCCTTTTTCTTATAATAATGTAGTTATGCACTTTAATACCCAGAGATTAGAAGAAGCAGGATTAGAATTGCCGGAAGAAAACTGGTCAAAGGAAGAATTTCTAGCGTATTGCGAAGCGCTCACGACAGAAGAAAATGGTGTGAAGAAATATGCGGTCACTCTCCCTTATGGTGAATATTTCTGTCTGGAAGCATGGCTTATCAATAATAATGCAGCTTATATGAATGAAGATTTTACTGAATCGACAATAAATTCACCAGAATCTGTTGAAATATTCCAATTAATGCAGGATTTAATATACAAATATGGCTATGCACCAATTCCCGAACAGAATGTCAGCGCAATTGAACAGCTGATGAATGGACAGGTAGCAATGGGATCATGGGGCAGATGGCCGACTGCCAATTATATAGCTAGTGATTTTACAGATGTTGCAGTGCAGTACTTACCATCATTCCAGACAAATCAGCAGATATTCGGTGTAGATGGGATTTTTGTATTAAAAAATTCTAAAAACATTGAAGCAGCTAAAGACCTGGCAGGTTGGATTTCTCAAAAAGAATTTGCCAGTGAGTATTTAACAGTGGGAAATATCCCGTGTTTAAATACCTTAGCTAAGGAAAAAATTGACGAATTAGGATTACCACAAAATGCAGAAATTTTCTATAAGGACGCATTGACTACAGATTTTAAAGCGGTTAGTTCACCACCTCAATATGCAGAGATGAGCAATATAGTTTTAACCGCTTTGTCGGATATATTAATCAATCAGGCAGATGTTCAGGCTACTTTAGATGATGCAGCAGAACAGATGAATACAATTTTGTCAGCGAACCAATAGCAAGGGAGGGCGCAATGAAAGGACAGAAAATAACGTCTGTATATATAAAAAGTAAAAATCGCAAAAACAATGTGGCCGGATATTTGTTCTTGGCTCCCACACTGATACTATTTATAGGATTCAATTTTATCCCGATTATTCTGGCGTTTGCACTTTCTTTCACTAAATATAATTTAATTACTACTCCAGAATTCATAGGTCTTGAAAATATTATGAGAATATTTCATGATAGTAATACCTTAATATCATTCCATAATACGTTTAAATTTTTATTAATATTGGTTCCAATTCACGTCGGATTAGGCTTAATACTGGCATTTCTTGTTTATAAGGCAAAAAGAATGCAATTTTTCTTCCGGACGGCAATCTATTTCCCTTCAATAGTAACAACAGCCTCTGTAGCCATTGCCTGGGGATATATTTTTTCAACTGATACAGGGGTAATTAATTATTTTGTTCGTTTACTGGGTGGAAGCAATATCCCCTGGCTGACAGATCAAACGATGGTGTATGTGACAATTGGACTGTTTAGTTTTTGGAAGTTTATCGGAACTACGTTCTTATATTACTTTATTGGTTTGCAGAATATACCCGAAGGATATTATGAAGCTGCAAGGATAGATGGCAGTAGTTCCCTACATACATTCTTTCACATAACAATACCATTGTTATCACCCACTATATTTTTTGTGATGATTACTAATATTGTAGGCGTATTTCAAATTTTTGATGAACCTTACTTGTTAACTGCCGGGGGGCCGGGAACCGCAACGAGGACTGTAGCATTGCAGATTTACCAGACAGCTTTTAAAGAAATGAATATTGGATATGGAGCCGCAATCTCCTTTTTACTTTTTTTAATAATTTTGGTGATTACGCTTATACAATATGCAGGGCAAAACAAATGGGTGGTGTATGATTATGAGTAAATTACGTAAGGATCCTTTACAAATATTATTATTAATATGCTTATTCTTATTATGTGTTCTCATGCTAGCACCTTTTTTATGGATTATCTCTACATCTTTACGTTTACCGGCGGATTCCTTTAAATTACCGCCCTCCTTTTTACCAACAAGTTTTCACTATGAAAATTATGTAAAAGTATTTACATCATTTCCCTTTGCCAGAACAATATTTAATAGTCTGAAGGTTGCGGTCATCGTAGTTGTTTCAAATATAATAGTATCAACAATGGCGGGCTATGCCTTTGCCAGAATTTCGTTTAAGGGAAAAGATATTATCTTTCTTTTCATTTTAGCAGGGATGATGATTCCTACTCAGGCAAAATTGGTTCCTACGTATATCGTAATGGCAAAATTAGGATTAGTCGGAACACATGCATCTTTGATTCTTCCGGCAATGATTAGTCCATTAAACATATTTTTTGTGCGGCAATTTATGATGACAATTCCGGCAAGTTATGAAGAGGCGGCTTATCTTGACGGCGCAGGACGGATATGTATTTGGTGGCAAATTTTCATCCCAATGTCCAAGTCTGTCATTATAATGGTATCTTTACTTTCTTTCTTGGCATCATGGAACGATTTTATCAATCCATTGATTTTCTTGTCAAAGGAAGAAGTAATGACGCTGCCTTTAGCACTTAAGACTTTAAGTGGTACAATGAATACCGGAAGTGCTTCTGTAGTTCTAGCTGGGGTGGCAGTCTCATTGGTTGTTCCAACAATCGTATATATTGTGGGACAGAAACATATTATTAAAGGCGTGGCGCTGTCTGGATTAAAGAGTTAATAATTGAAAGGATTAAACATCTGATGAAGCAATGGGCAAATAAAAAAAATATCAAAGATAATATTAAAGAATACAGCAATAAAGATAAAGCTTTTCGTGCACTATTAGGAGGAATTGGCACCGGCAATATCTCGTTGGATCAAGATGGCAGAATGTGTGATTTTGAGGTGATGAATCATCCTGATAAGGGCAATAAAATTCCATATACCTTCTTTGCACTATATAGTCAATTTGGGGAAGAGAAGGCAAAAAGTTATATTCTTGAAGCCCAATATGAAGGCGTAAGTAATCATGCACTTGGTCACCCGTCTGGAGAATTGATGGGCATACAAAGATTTGATAGTTGCAAAATCAGACCTCAGTATCCCAGTTATCATTATGAATTTAATAAAAAGGATTTACCACTTGAGGTATCAATGGATGCAGTTACACCATTCATCCCTTTGGATGATAAGAATTCAGGGATTCCTATGGCGCAGATTCGCTATAGAATCAAAAATAATTCTGAACAGGAAGCTAAAATATCTGTTTGTGCTACAATGTATAATTTCACGGGAATGTATGAGTATGATGGATATGATCGTCTTTATCAATATGGCCAGCCAATGAATGTTCCAATTGAAGACGAGTCCCTTACGGGGATTTATTTTGCCAATGATTGCTCGGAAAAGCAAATAGAGTGGATCGAATATGGCTCTTTGGCATTAGCCACCTCCAATCGCAATGTAAGTATGAAGCCCTGCTGGCAATTTGGGGGTTGGTGGGATGGTGCCCAAGAGTTCTGGCAGGATTTTAGCACAGATGGAAAGCTTGAAAAAAACAGCCAATCAGATGCTATTGGTTCAAATGTTGTAGCTACTTACAATGACCGTTTTGTTGGTTCTTTGGCGGCTGCGGAAGTGCTCTCTCCGGGTGAGGAGAAAGCATTTGTCTTTTATCTTACATGGTATTTCCCGAATCGCTACGGCTGGTGGCCCGATGGTCATTTAACAAAAGAGAAAGAAAAACATGACAAAGTGGTGAAGAATTACTACAGCACAATCTGGAAAGATGCATGGGATGTGATGACATATTACCAGAAAAATAACGCATATCTCATTGAAAAAACGTCAGATTTCTCAGATGCACTATATAGCAGTAATCTAGGAGCTAATACCATAGAGTCAATGGTGTCATCTATTACCGTGCTGCGCTCTACAACTTGCTTTCGAACCTCAGACGGAAGGTTTTTTGGTTGGGAAGGATGTTTTGAACATGCCGGCAGTTGTCCGGGAACCTGTACTCATGTGTGGAACTATGCACAGACTGCAGCATTTCTCTTTCCTGTTTTGGAGCAGAGCGCAAGATTGACGGAGTTCTTAGATGAAACTGATGAAGAAGGCAATATGGCCTTTCGGGCAAAGCGATACCTAGATGGTATAAAGTGGCATATGTTACCGGCAGTTGATGGACAGCTGGGAAGTATCTTAAGAGTCTATAGAGAGTTTAAGCTATCCGGCGATAAGGACTTTCTGAAAAAAGTTTGGACTAATGTTATATCATCTATGGAATTTGGGATTCGTACATGGGATCCTGATGAAGACGGCCTTATGGAGGCGGTACAGCATAATACTTATGATATTGAATTCTATGGTTTTAATTCATTGGGAAATGTCATATATCTGGCAGCTTTAAAAGCGATGAAAGAGATGGCACTGATCATGGAGCAGGAACCAATGGCGGTAAGGTATGCAAAAATTTACGAGTCAGGCACTAAGAGTGTAGATGAAACACTTTATAATGGAGAATACTACATTCAAAAAATTGATTCCGAAGACTTAAACAAGTATAAATATCAATATGGTGAAGGCTGCTTATCTGACCAGCTTCTCGGACAAACCTTGGCACATTTATACGGACTTTCCTATCTGCTGCCAAAAGAACATGTTCAAAAAGCACTTATGGCTATATATAAATATAACTTTAAAGAAACATTGGAAAACCACCAAAGTGTTCAACGGACGTATGCCTTTGCTGATGAAGGAGGATTATTACTGTGCTCCTGGCCAAATGGCGGACGTCCAAAACAGCCATTTGTGTATAGCGATGAAATATGGACAGGTATCGAATATCATGTGGCAACACATCTGATATATGAAGGTTACATTGAAGAGGCTGTAAAAATCATTGATAAATCTAGAAAGCGATATAACGGAAAACGTAGAAGCCCATACAATGAGATTGAATGTGGTAATCATTATGCCAGGTCTATGGCAGCTTGGGGAATATTAGTAGCTCTATCAGGGTATGAATGTGATTTAAGTAAAGAATATGTCAATTTTAATCCAAGAATCAATAAAGAGAACTTCACATGCTTTTATTCTAACGGAAGGGAATGGGGCTTACTGCATCAAGAGATTGATGCAGTAAGTAGAGAGATCAATAAAACAATAACGCCTATATATACAAAAAGTGAAGTCTCTTATTGATCTGTCTGAGTTATTTTGAGGATTTTGAAGGAATAAGAGGATTATTTAGTCAGCATACAATGTATGCTGACTAACCGTTCGCGAGTTGGTACAATGATGAAGAATTATGGCACATTTACAAATTAACAGATAAATGTTTATAATAAAAATAACGATTAGCATCATCCGATGAAAGGATATACAATTCATGTTCAAGTATATTAAACCAGCTTTCTTGTGTATCATGATAATGACTATATCTCTGCTCTCTAGTTGCCAGAAAAAAGTCAATACAGCCAACCGCACGGAAGAAGTTCTGGGTACTATCATTACCGGAACCATCTACAGTACCCAAAATGAAGATCAATTGATGACTGCCTTAGACGCTGCTTTTGACAGAGCCACGGAATTAGAAGCTATATTCTCTGCCAAACTTCCTGACAGTGAACTAACTATCGTCAACGAATCTGCATTTAGTGCTCCGGTAAAGATTTCAAAAGAATTATACACCGTATTAGAAAGCAGTCTGTATTATGCAACGTTGACTGGCGGTGCCTTTGACCCTACTCTGGGCAATCTTATTGGCTTATGGGGGATTGGTACGGAGAATGCCGCTGTTCCTGATTCAGAAAGCCTAGAGGCTTATATTAATCAGCGCAATTATGAAAATGTCGTTTTAGATAAAAATGAGCAGACGGTTTTCTTTACTTCTGATGATTTTTCTCTGGATTTAGGAGCCATTGCCAAAGGATATGTGGCCGATGAAATGAAGCGTATTTTGGAAGAAGACTATGATGTCACCTCAGCTTTGCTTAATCTTGGCGGCAATGTAATTACCATCGGCAGCAAAACTGATGGCTCACCATGGAATATCGGTATTGCCAATCCTGATGAACCAACATCATCGATAACCGCTATTTCTATAACTAATCAAACCGTTGTCACCAGCGGTAATTATGAACGTTATTTCGAAGAAGATGGTATCCGCTATCATCATATTTTAGATGCTGCCACAGGCTACCCGGCTGATAATGGCTTAATTAGCAGCACAATTATCACCGATAGCTCCATTGATGCCGATGCTTTATCAACGGCTACGTTTGTCATGGGATTAGACGCTTCTATGGAACTGATTGAAGCCCTTGATAATGTTGAAGCCATTTTTATTACTGATGAAGGGAAAATTTTGTCAACTGAGGGCTTGAGTTTCCGCTAACTGCAATAGAAAAATGGCTTCTTGCAAACATATCACCATTCGACCTGATCGACACGCATGTCTTTATAATAATACTCCCTGTCATGCTCCGTAATCTCACGCAGTACCTTGCATGGATTCCCGACGGCAATCACGTTGTCGGGTATATCCTTCGTAACCACACTTCCCGCACCGATAACGCTGCCCTTACCAATCGTGACGCCAGGTGCGATAATCGCGCCGCTGCCAACCCATACATCGTCTTTGATCACTACCGGCAAGGCAAACATACTTCCGCGCAGGTCGGGATGCACAGGATGGTTTGTGACAGCAATGGTCACATTGGGGCCGAACATGACATTGTTTCCAATCGTCACCTTGTAATCATCCACTACGGTCAGGTTGAAATTGATGTATATGTTATTGCCCAGTGTTATATTGCAGCCATAGGCCATGTGGATAGGAGGTTCTAACCACACGTTTTCGCCCATACTGCCAAACAGCTTTTTCATCAGTGCCATACGTCCTTCGATATCGTCGGGGTGCAGGCGGTTGATTTCATAACAGAGCACTTTGCCGCGCTGACGTGCGCGCGCAAGTTCCGCCGCTTCTTCGGGGTAGTTTGCGTCCTCGTCGGTAAATAGTTGACAGCACGCCATACGTTCTTTAATTGTCATATTAGTCATCCTTTCTTTTTAAGATAAATTTCTTGTAATATTATTGAGCCACCTGTATTTACGGAATCGGATCGTGGCTACAGGAAGCTTAATAAGCTCGTCAAGGCTAAGCACCATGTACAACATAATCGGTTGTATCTGACAAATAAATGCAGACAAATATCCCAGTGGTATAATAATAATCCACATAATAATAGCATCGCACCAAAAGCCAAATTTAGCATCGCCGCCCGCACAGAATATACCCCCGATAGACATGGTATTTAACGACTTTGCGACACAATAATAGGCACATATGTAAAGCATTCCGTTTAGATAATCCCGTGCGGTATCATTTAATTCAACCAGATTAAACACCAATGGTTTTATCAATAATATCGTCGCGCTTGCCAACACTCCGAAAAGGAGTGCATACAAATACAATCTGTTACCGGCCCTTTTCGCCGTTTTCATATCGCCGTTGCCCAGATATTTTCCAACAAGGATGCTGCCACCGCTAGCAATGCCGATGCATAAAACAACCGCCAGATTTTTGACTACCGTGGCAATGGAGTTTGCGGCTACCATATCGGAGCTAACATGACCGATGATGGCGGCCATGGCGGCCATGGCGCAGCCCCATACGATATAATTTGCCTGGACAGGCATTGTGTAACGGAGATAATCCTTTAAAAGCAGCTTTTGCGCATTATCACGCAGCGGCAGACAAAATCGGACACTGCCTTGCTTCAATGAATGGATAACGCAACATGTGATCTCGATAAAACGTGCGCTTACAGTTGCCATCGCAACGCCGGTAATGGCTTTTTCCGGCATACCGGGGAAAAGTACAAAGATACTTAAAGCATTCAATGCAATGTTCAAAATCAAGCACACTGAACTGACGATTGCGCTGAAACGTACCTTTTCCATGCTTTTAGCTACGCAAAGGTACATTTGGGAAAGACTCATCGCAAGGTATGAAAACGAAACCACCCGCTGGTATTTCGCACCGTATGCAATCAACACCGCGTCATTGGTAAAAACACGCATTAAAGTATTCGGGATGCATATTGAGGCTATTAAAAAAATGATGGATATGCAAACCGAAAACATACAGGCTATACTCAAAACCCGCTGTATCGCACCATTATCTTTTTTCCCCCAATATTGAGCGGTAAGAATACCCGCACCCATGGACAATCCCATATAAAACAACGTCAGGACAAAGGTTATCTGTCCGGCGAGGGATACGGCGGACATGGCGGACTGGTTTATCATACCCAGCATCACCATATCCGCCGAGCTTACAGTCGCTGAAATTAGGTTTTGCAGAGCAATAGGTGCCACGAGTGATATCAAGGCGCGATTAAAGCTTTTGCTAAAATTGTCAATTGGTTCATTTCTCTTTTTCATGGCGGCGTATCACCTTTCTGACTAACAGGGTATGCCTAAAGTTTCTTCAAAATTTGGGCAATACCGTCTTCGTCATTGCTCAACGTGGTCTTATCGGCGACATTTTTAAGTACATCTACGGCATTCGCCATTGCCACCCCCAGACCGGCGTACGCAACCATTGAACAATCGTTTTCGCCATCGCCAAAGGCAATCATGTCATCTTTTTCGTAACCAAGCGGTTTAAGCACACAATCTAATGCTTTGGCTTTATCAATACCTTTTGCGGTAAACTCAAAATAAACCGGTGATGTAAACATCGCGCTTAATTTGTCCACAAATGGCTGCATCATTTCTTTGTAATGGGCCCCAAGATACTCCGGCTCGCCGGCTGTCAGTATCTTGTTTAAGGGGAAATCAGCAAATTTCGCGAGATCATCTATTTCGCATAGTTTGAATTTTCCGCCTCTTGACTCATATTGAATAATATTTACTTCGTCACCATATATATGGACTTTATTGTTAAACACATCATTCACATACATGTATTCGCCCTTATTGATCATTGGCCGGACGTCGAACTTTTTCATATGCTCCAAAACAGCTTGCCCGTCTTCCACTGGAATGGTTTCGTCAAACATAGTTTCTCCAGTCTGACAATTTACCACTTTTGAGCCATTAAAAGCAACTAAAAGCCCTTGGTTTTTGTCCATTTCCAACTCTTTGGCCAAATCTGCCAATCCGCTAACCGGTCTGCCGGAGGCAAGAACTAATAACGCCCCTTCCTTCTGTACACGCAATAATTCTGCTTTCGTTTTTTCGGGGATCTTTTTATAGCTGTTTAGTAAAGTTCCATCCACATCCATTATGATTACTTTTTTCATAGTGTCCTCTCCTCCTTGACTGCCAAATCTTCTTTGGTAATTTCTCTGTCCTTATAATAATATTTACTATCCTGGTCATCAATTTGTCTAACAACCTGGCAGGGATTTCCAACGGCGACTACATTATCTGGGATATTTTTGGTCACAATACTGCCCGAGCCGATAACGGTATTGTTTCCTATTGTAACGCCGGGATTGACGACAACATTGCCGCCGATCCAGACGTTATCCCCTATGCTAATCGGTATTCCGTATTCATAGCCTGAATTTCTTGGCGTGGGATGAATTGGATGTCCTGCGGTCAATATGGATACATTAGGCGCAAACATAACATTATCTCCAATCACTACCTTGCCGACATCAAGAATGATACAG
>Ga0153999_1000520_pt1 | contig 16875 bp, 14 predicted proteins | sample TSNC083MetaG_FD_104675 | JGI IMG/M metagenome (GOLD analysis project Ga0153999, IMG submission 104675) | Attine ant fungus gardens microbial communities from North Carolina, USA - TSNC083 MetaG | ecosystem: Host-associated > Fungi > Mycelium > Unclassified | place: USA: North Carolina, Lumber... | reverse complement strand
GGTGCGACATTATGCGACACATATATATGACAAGGATACTAGGTAGATAGAGGAAATAGCAAGTGTACATAGGCATGGTAACAGATTTGTTACATATGCCTTATTTTTGTAACAAAAGTACTTGATAAAAAGGGTGTCAATAGACTAAACATATAAAAATATCCCAGTTAATTAATAAATTGGGTATAAGGAATTTGTTACCATGAGGGTGGGAAACCTGGTAAACTGCAATTTTAGTTTTAAATACTGTAAGTGTAATAGCTTCATTTTGAATGATGGTAAATGGTGGTCCATTTATTACAAAAAACCTGTGATATGATCAATTTGTCAAAACGACCAAAAGGAGATGTCATTATGAAATCAAGAAAATTCACAACCATTGCAAGTTTGTCATTCGCACTACTCTTCGGTAGCGCATCAGGCATGTTGGGAGAACACGAAGCATCTGCAGCATCCCAGAAGACTACATATAAGACATATTGCTATTACTCTAACAAAACACATTCAAAGCATTGCTATAAAGTTGTAAGTAATTCTGGACAGCAACAAAATAAACCTTCAAATGATTCAAATAATGGACAAGTTCAGAAGCCAGTAGAAAAACCGACAACAGATAAGCCTGCGCAGGATCAGAGTCAGGCACCAGCAAGTGTCAGTGCTTATGAAAAAGAAGTTGTTACACTTACCAATAAAGAAAGAACAGACCGTGGTTTGAAGGCTCTTACAATTGATTCGGAGCTTAGCAAAGTAGCACGTGCAAAATCTGAAGATATGCAGAAGAAAAATTACTTCTCTCATACAAGCCCGACATATGGTTCACCATTTAACATGATGAAGCAATTCGGTATTACTTATAAATCTGCAGGTGAAAACATTGCCAAAGGACAAAAAACACCTAAAGAAGTTGTCAACGCATGGATGAACAGTGAGGGTCACCGAGCTAATATCCTTAATGGAAGCTTCACACATATCGGTGTTGGATACGTATCAAATGGCAGCATTTGGACACAGCAATTCATTGGAAAATAAGTATTGAAAAAAGAGATCTGGATTTCCTTAATGGAAATTCAGATCTCTTTTTTAATTTAAGCTGAGCGATTTGCTCTAGCAGCAGCCTTCGCTGCCTTTTCTTTTGCTTTTTCTTCTTTAGCAACTTTCATAAAACGCTTCGTTTCGTATGCAACGACTCCTGAGAGACCGAGCAGACCAATGAGGTTCGGTGCGGCCATAAGCGCATTCATTGTGTCAGCAATGCTCCATACAACATCAAGTTTCTCAATTGCGCCATAAATGACGACTAGGACGAAAGCGATTCTGTAATAAGGAACAGCTTTGTCATTGATTAAGTAAGAGAAGCATTTCTCACCGTAATAAGACCAGCCAACGATTGTAGAGAAGGCGAAGAAAATTATACCAAGTGTTACGACATAGCCGCCTGCAGGACCGATAAACTGAGAGAAGGAGGCCGAAGTCAAGTTGACACCTTCAAGTCCGCTCGAATATTTACCAGCCATAACGATGGTAATACCAGTAATCGAACATACTAAGATTGTATCAATGAATACTTGTGTCATAGATACAAGAGCTTGGCGTCCAGGATAGTCCGTCTTTGCAGCTGCTGCAGCGATAGGCGCTGAGCCAAGACCTGCCTCATTCGAGAATACTCCGCGTGCAACACCAAAGCGGATAGCAGTACCGAGGAGACCGCCTCCTATTGCCTTACCGGTAAATGCGTCATTAAAGATTAGACCTATTGTTCCAGGAATTAAATCCAAATTCATGACCATAATTATTAGACCAGCGATGAGGTAGAAAAGAGCCATAATTGGTACGAAGAATGCAGTAACTTTACCAATTGATTTAATACCACCAAGAATTACAAGTGCAATCAATACGAACATAATAATACCAGTTATCCATGTTGGAACATTCCATAATGTGTTCACTGCTTCTGAAATCGAGTTGGCCTGAACCATATTCCCGATTCCAAACGCTGCAATCGAGCCGAATAGTGCGAATATCACACCAAGCCATTTCGCTTTTAGACCGCGTTCGAGGTAGTACATAGGACCACCAGACATTTCGCCTTTTGAATTCGTTACACGGTATTTCACAGCTAGAATGGCTTCTGCATATTTAGTAGCCATACCGAATAGTGCTGTGATCCACATCCACAAGACAGCTCCAGGACCACCTAGAACGACAGCCGTAGATACCCCGACGATATTCCCTGTACCAATTGTTGCTGCCATTGCGGTCGTCAGCGCTTGATAATGACTGATGTCGCCTTCCGATTTATCATCCTGTTTGGAAGGACTGAAAGCGAGCTTCAATGCGTAAGGCAGCTGTCTGAACTGAAGGAAACCGAGCCTAAATGTTAAATAAAGACCGGTACCAACGATGAGAATCAAAGTTGGCGGACCCCAAACAAAACTGTTAATAGATTCCAGAATTTGTGAGAAACTCATGATGTTTAACCCCCTTTGTATGTTGTATGCAATATTTAAAATCAGCATGACACTAAAAAAATATACAAGTCCTTAGAAACTAATTGCATGCTGTGTTACTAACAATTATGCTTGAAAATAATCCATTTATCTACATAAAAGTTAAAATAATTAGAATTATTTCATTTGTGTTACATAACGTGAATACCAACTCTTGGAACTATTAAGTATTTTCCTGTAAGATAGTTATAGACTAAACAAGCATTGGGTATTGTAAACTGATGCGTAAATTAAATTAAATGAGGTGGATTACAAATGGCAAAGAGTAAGTTGGCGAGTCGTATGCTAATTGGTGCGGTTATCGGGGGAGTGACGGCTCTTACAGATCCAGGTGTGAGAACATACGTAAAAGATAAATGGTTACAGGTGAAATTAGGAGCAAGCATTTGTGCGCAGCAACCATCGTTCACCTTAGAAACGGCAAGGCAAGCATTTAATGAATTCACTGCTAATGTGGATACACAAGCAGGCAATGTTATCAATGCAGTTGAACAGATTGAACAGACTGTTTCCAGAGTTAAGGGCGGAAATAAAGATAAGATTGAACTTGAAGTTGTGAAATAGGTCTTGTCCATTTGGAAAAATTCATTTGTTATCTAAAAGAAGGATTGCAGTATATAAAGAGAGTGGAGATTTTCTCAACAGCGGCACAGATGGCTTACTTCCTTCTACTGTCGCTGTTTCCACTTTTGCTTTTTCTAATAACTCTCGTTGGTTATTTGGCAATCGATTCATATCAGTTCGCAGGATTTATTTCTAATTATGCTCCTGATCCAATTGCGGATTATATTCATATAAATATGAAGGAAATTGCTGAGACTCGAAATGGAGGCTTGCTTTCAATTGGTGTCCTTGGAACACTTTGGAGCGCATCTAACGCGATTAACGCTTTGAAAAAAGCGTTGAACCGTGCATACGGAGAAGAGGAAAAACGTTCCTATGTTATGTCACGTCTTGTTACATTAGGGCTTACAGGAGGGATGCTTGCAATATTGATTATTGCATTCCTTTTGCCGATATTTGGAGAGATCATTGGTGTTCATCTATTTGCACTCATTGGACTTTCAAAGGATTTTCTAGAGCTATGGAATAGCCTGCGCTGGGTAATATCCTCACTAATTTTTATTATTGTGCTTGCGATGTTATATAAGCTGGCTCCCAACCAAAATAATTATTTTAAAGATGTACTTGGTGGAGCTGTCCTTGCGACTTTTGTTTGGCAGGCGGTTTCCTTAGCATTCTCTTTTTATGTGAGTCAAGTTCATAATTATACGGCTGCCTACGGAAGTCTTGCGGCTGTGATCATGTTACTCGTTTGGCTTTATTTATCGGCTGCAATTATCCTTGCTGGTGGAGCGTTTAATGCATTTTTACAACAGAAAAAAAGCTGTCCGTGAGTGGAAATGGTTCTGCGTGTGCAGACCATTCCATACGAGACAGCTTTTTTGTTATTTAAGCAAGCGCAATCCATTCAAGATAACGAGAATTGTGCTGCCTTCATGACCAATAACACCGAGCGGCAGATCGATTGCTTGAAAGAAATTTGAGGCAATAAGCGCGGTAATAACTGTAAGTGAAAAGAAAATATTTTGTTTCACAATGCGATTCATTCTAGCAGACAGTTGAATCGCATTTGGAAGCTTGGAAAGTTCATCTCTCATTAATACAACATCTGCTGTTTCCAATGCAACGTCTGTTCCTTCACCCATTGCAATACCTAAATTGGCTGTAGCTAGAGCAGGGGCATCGTTAATACCATCACCAATCATAGCAACATTATTATACTGCTTACGCAATTCTTTTACGTGGTTTACCTTATCATTAGGCAAGCATTCAGCAATATACGAATCAATGCCTGTTTCTTCTGCAATAGCCCGTGCTGTTACTTCATTATCACCAGTTAGCATGAAAGTCTTAATACCATGAGCTTTTAAAGTTTTGATGGCTTTCACTGTATCTTTACGAATTGTATCTTTTAAAGCAAAGAGAGCTACAATTTGTTCATTGCGCTTAGCAAAGACGACTGTTTTGCCTTGTTCGGCTAGTTTCTTCGCCATGCCGTCTTTGTACATTAAACTTTCGATTGATCCAATGAAATTCGCCTTGCCGACCTTCCATTGTACCCCGTCGACAGTAGCTTGAACTCCATTACCACTTATTGTGTTCATATTGTGTACTTCAGGGATTGTACCGTCCTCATTATTAAGGGCATATGCAGTAATTGCTTTAGCTAGTGGGTGAGTAGATTCTTTTTCAATTGCACCCACAATTGAAATAATTTCTTCTTTATTAAAACCTTCCGTTATATGAACATCGGTTACTACGGGTTTACCGTTTGTAAGCGTACCTGTTTTATCAAAAGCTATTGCTTTTACCTGGCTCAAATTCTCCAAGTGGACGCCACCTTTGAAAAGAATACCGCGTTTTGCGCTGTTCGATACAGCGGATAATGTTGCTGGCATGATCGAAGCAACAAGGGCACAAGGAGACGCAACAACGAGCAAAATCATCGCACGATAAACACTATGTGTGAATGACCAGTCAAGAAGGAAATAAGGGAGGAACATCATCAAGATAACCACTGCAAGAACGGTTTTCACATAGGCACCTTCAAAGCGCTCAATGAATAGTTGTGAAGGAGACTTCTCTTCTTGTGCTGACTGGACCATTTGTATGATTTTTTGGAAAAGCGTTTCATTAGCTGACTTTGTAATTTTCACTGTGAGTGAACCATCAAGTGCAACAGTACCGGCAAACACTTCTTGATCAATACCTTTGCTGGCAGGTACAGATTCACCAGTGATTGCACTTTCATCAATTGAAGTTTCTCCACGAATGGCGCTTTCGTCTACATTGGACAGACCTCTAGTAATTACACCATCTGCTGGAATCCGTTCGCTTGCACGGACGAAAATAATATCTCCGACTTTAAGTTCTGCTACTGGGACGATTTTCTCAATACCATCGTTAATTCGAAGTGCTTGTTCTGGCTGCAGTTCCATTAAAGAAGAGATTTCTTTATTACTTTTGTTCATTGTGTATGTCTCTAGAGCACCTGAGAGAGAGAAAATAAAAATTAGCAGGGCACCTTCTGTCCAATAGCCAATTGCTGCAGAACCAATCGCAGCGAGAAACATAAGTAGTTCAACATTTAGCTCTTTATGTTCAATTGTTTCTGTAATACCTTCTTTGGCTTTTGCATAACCGCCGATTGCAAATGCAGCAAGGTTGAGTGTAATCCAAAAACTATAGCTTACTTCATTTTTGAAAATCCAAGCAGCAAGGATAATAATCCCACTTACAATTGCCGCAATTAATTCTGCATGCTCTCCAAGATCCAATCGTTTTTGTGTGTTCTCAGCTGTCCGTTTCGTTTGTGGCAATGAAGCTTTTACATTTGCTTCCATAATAGCATTCCTCCTTATTTTTAAGAGTGATTGTTATCCTTATTTATAATTATTATAATTTGATACTTTGTATTATATAATTACTTGTTTAAGAAAGTCAAAGTTTTTATGCATTATTCTTTTTCAAAATCAATTGCTCGTTTTTCTATTAATTGTTATAATCAATTAGATTTTGCAGAATATTGTCGATTATGAGAAAGTGGGGGAATAGATAATGAAAAAGTTATTAATGTTGCTTCTGACAGCTGTTGCGATATTCGCACTTGCAGCTTGTGGTAATACATCAGAAGATAATAAAGGTAAGAAAGAAGAAAGCTCTTCTTCATCCAATAAAGAAGATAAGGGCTGGGAAAAGATAAAGAAATCAGGAGAGCTTGTAATTGGTACATCAGGTACGCTTGCTGCAGCTTCCTATTATGAAGGTGAAAAAAAGGAAGATGGTTCTTTGACTGGTTTTGACGTGGAAGTTGCGAAAGAAGTTGCCAAACGTATTGATTTGAAACCAAAATTTGAAATCATGGGTATTGACAGTATGCTTCCAGCAATTAAGAGTGGTCGCATCGATATTGCAGCCAATGACATTGAGATTACCGATAACCGAAAAGAGCAGTTCGATTTTAGTTCACCATATAAGTACTCCTATACAACAATGGTCGTACGTAAGAAAGACAATTCCGGTGTTGAAAAGCTTGAAGATTTGAAAGGCAAGAAGGCAGGAGGTGGCGCAACAACTGTATACAGCCAGATTGCTGAGCATTACGGAGCAGAAGTTGTTACATACGGAAATGCAGGAAATGAAGCATACTTGCGCGATGTGAATAACGCACGTACAGATGTTGTAATCAATGATTATTTCCTATGTAAAATGGGAGTAGCTGCTTTCCCGGATTTTGATATTCAACTGCACCCAACGTTGAAATTCAATCCTACAGAAACAGCGGTTATTATGCCTAAAGATTCAAGCACACTTCAATCTAAAGTGAATGATGCATTAGATGAAATGAGAAAAGATGGCACATTGTCCAAGCTTTCTAAGAAATTCTATGGAGAAGATGCGACAGATAAGCCAGAAGAAGATATTCAGAAGGTAGAAGGTCTTAAGTTCTAAGGGGTTTATAAAGTGAAATTCGATCCATCTAAATTTGATCCTGCTAATATATTTGATTTCCACTTAGCGTGGGATTACTTGCCATTTATTCTTAGTGGTTTGCCAATGACAATCATTATTACATTAATCGGCATGGCAATTGGTCTAGTACTCGGACTGTTGCTTGCAGCTGCAAGCAATTCTAAGAATTGGATACTTCGAGTGTCAGCCCGGCTGTATATCTCAGTTATGCGTTCAATTCCAATACTTGTACTACTTTTTATCTTGTATTTTGGACTGCCAATGCTTGGTCTTGAATTTACTGCTTTAGTAGCTGCCTGTCTTGGGTTTGGCTTGGCAAGTGCTGCATTTATCGCGGAGATCAATCGTGCTGCTTTTAACAGTATTGATGCTGGACAGTGGGAGGCGTGCCGAGCTCTTAATATGAGCTATGTGCAAACAATGCGCAAGGTCATTCTCCCCCAAGCCGTTCGAACAGCTCTTCCGCCGCTTGGCAATGTCATTATCGATATGCTTAAGGCGACATCGCTTGCTGCTGTAATTACAATTCCAGAATTGTTCCAAAAAGCACAAATGGTTGCAGGAAGAACGTATGATACTATGACGGTTTATATTTTAGCTGCGTTGATATACTATGTACTCATTTTGCTGATTTCATTTGCACAGGAGCGTTTAGAGAAGCATTATAGCAAGTTTTTATAAGAGAGCATCCGGTGATTTTGCCGGATGCATTTTTATTGGGGAATTTAGAAAAATAAATCACCAAAAGGGCGTTTTTGTCTGATTTAAGATATGATTAAATAGCAACATAATCCCGAAGAATATGAAAAGAGACAGGGAGGAATGAATATGATGAAATTTCATATGAAAGAAAAAGGCATGCGCACAGAACTCGGCTACGGTACATTGGACGTATCTGGAGACGAATTGTACGGTTATCGTCCATTCCAGCTTATGGTTGCTTCGATTGCAGGCTGTTCTGGGTCAGTCTTTATGAAGATTTTGGAAAAACAGCGTTTGGAAGTTGAAGATCTCACAATTACGGCTGATGTTGAGCGTAATGCTTTGAATGCAAATAGTATTGAAAAAATAACACTTCATTATATAGTCAAAGGATATCGTTTAGATCCGGATAAATTGCAACGTAATCTTGAGTTATCACGTAAGAATTGCTCGATGATTCGCTCTGTTGAACAGAGTATTGATATCCAGGAGCGATTGGAACTGATTCAGCTCAATCGTTAAGTCCAAATGATGCCAGTATGTGGTTTTGCATAGAAAGCATGCGATTTGCAATCCTAAAAGAAACACGATAGAAAGAGGATTGAGTCTCATGAAAAAAATTGCAAAACCACTATTTGCTCTTATGTTTGCTGTATTGATTACAATGCCTAGTACCGTATTTGCAAAAGAAAATTTCAAGATACCGAATCATGTTCTTCACATATCTAAAGAGAATACGTTCCCAAATCCAGCAGCTGATCAGGAAATTGTAAAGCCTAGTGAAGAAACGCAAGTGCTGTTGGATTCAAGCAATGAAAAGCTTGATAACCCCGATTTGATTCGTATGTTGAACGAAACAGCAATTAAGCCTTCACCTGTTGCAATTGGTTACAGGGCGACAATTTATCTGGGGCATTGGGCATTAAATTATAAGTCCACTGACACATCTGTTAATTGGCAATACAAGCTAATTAACAAAAATGAGCAAGGGAACTTTGAAGGCAATGAAGCACGTAAGATGCATTATATGCAGAAGCAGGAAATAGCAGTAAAAAGTGCCCTTACGAATCGTATTCGCCATTCAGATGACGTTAAGAAAATGATGTTGTTACAGGCAAAGGATAAGACTAAGCTACCTTTAGCAGAACAAGCAGTGTATGGTAAAGGTACAAAAACAGATAATGCGTACGCAGTTCCAGCGGAGAAAACAGGTCAGCTTAGTGCTTTTTCTGCGGCTGTTAATGAGCGTGGAGAGGCTTCATTTGGTGAAGTTTATCTCGTTCTAAAAGGTTCTAAAAAGCAATTGATGGTAAAGAATGTAACAAAACAGGGTATAGGTGGCTGGATTCCAATTCAGGATCATCTGTCATTCTCCATGCAAATAAATTAATGCGTGCAGGCAGTTCTCTAACGGGAGCTGCCTGCTTTTATTTGCTGGAGTGAGTGATGTGGCACTGAATTAGCTTATAAAGTCGGGGGACTTTCAGCTAAAACCACTAAACCTCTTGATAAATGCCCCTAATCTGCTTATGAACGCCCATAACTAGCGTCCGTGCTATTATTTCCATTAACAGCCAACCCAATTAACTGAAAAATGCTTGCATTATTAACTTCACTGCTTTATCATAGTAAAGTAATTGAAGATAAAAAATTATAGGCTTCGTCAGCAAAAGCAGTTGAACAAGCATGAGGGGAGAAGCGGAAATATGGAATGGGTAGTAATCATATCAGTCCTAATCATGACAGTCCTGAGCCTATTACGTGTCAATGTTGTTATGGCTATTGTTATCGCGTCTATTACGGCAGGGATTATGTCAGGCATGAATATAACAGAAACAATCAGTATGTTTATTGAAGGGATGAGTGGTCAATTAGAGACAGCGCTCAGTTATATTATGCTAGGGGCTTTTGCAGTCGCAATTAGCTACAGCGGCATTACAACACTTTTAGTGAATAGTCTTGTGAAAATACTTACAGGCAAAAAAACAATGATGGTACTTGCACTTGCAGGTGTTGCTTGCTTAGCAGAGAATTTAATTCCGGTGCATATTGCATTTATTCCTATTTTAATACCGCCGTTGTTGAAACTCTTCGATGAGATGCGTTTGGACCGTCGTGCAGTCGCATGTGCACTTACATTCGGTTTGCAGACACCTTATATCGTAGTTCCACTTGGATTTGGACTTGTGTTCCAGAAGATTGTCTTGGAAGGACTTAATAGCAATGGGTTACATCTTGCTTTAAGCGATGTAACAAAAGCAATGATCGTACCAGCAATTGGAATGGTCGTTGGTTTGTTAATAGCGATTTTTATCACTTATCGCAAAGACCGTGTGTCACCTGGCATGCAAATTACATTAAAAGATGCAGATGACAAGATTGCTCAAGCTCAAAATGCAACATTTAACAGAAAACATTTATTCACGATTTTTTCTATTGTTGCAGCTCTTGGTATCCAGTTGTGGACGAAGAGCCTCGTTGTTGGAGCACTAACAGGACTTATTTGTATGTTCCTCTTTGTCGCAGTACCTTTTAGAAAAAACGACAAGGTTGTTGCAGAAGGTATTAATATGATGGGGCTGATTGCATTTGTTATGCTGACTGCTTCTGGATACGGTACAATCCTTAAGGACACAGGAGCTGTAGATGCACTTGTAAAAGTATCAGCTAATATGCCGGGCATTAACAATCAGATGTTTATGGCACTTATCCTATTATTGATTGGTTTGCTCATTACAATGGGAATTGGTTCATCATTCGGTACCATTCCAATTATCGCAGCTCTTTTTGTACCTATGTGTATTGCTGCTGGATTCAGTCCGTTTGCAACAGCAATTCTGATTGGTACAGCAGGTGCACTTGGTGATGCGGGTTCTCCTGCTTCTGACAGCACACTTGGACCAACTTCCGGCCTGAATGCGGATGGACGCCATAATCACATTTGGGATACGTGTGTGCCTACCTTCTTGCATTACAATATTCCGCTTCTCATATTTGGCTGGATTGGTGCAGTTATTTTCTAAGTATAGAATAAGCGCTTTTAACAAAAGGTAAGGAAAAATAAAGGTAGGGTTATGATAATGAAAAAACTTTCATTTCTAATACCCGTCCTTGTTTGCCTTGCTTTTTTGTTTACTCAAAATGTTGAGGCGAGCGGCTATGGATGGGGCTATTCACGCAACAATGATCATAAGATCCCAGAAATCGGCAAGTATAAAGCCATGCTTGATAAATACGGTTCCTATTATGCAGATGATTCAGGGGCAAAGGATATATATCTTACCTTCGACAATGGTTATGAACAAGGGCACACTGCAGAAGTTCTCGATGTATTAAAGGAAGAGAAAGTACCAGCAACGTTTTTCGTAACTGGTCATTATGTAAAAGACAGACCAGATCTTGTTAAGCGAATGGCAAATGAAGGGCATATTATTGGAAACCATTCGTATCATCATCCAGATTTCACAATTATCTCTAAAGAATCAATAAAGGAAGAACTGGATACATTAGAAGCAGCAGTCGCAAAAATAACCGATCAGAAAAAACTTCAGTATTTGCGCCCTCCACGCGGGACGTTTAGTGAGAAGACACTGAACTGGACGAATGAACTAGGTTACACACATGTATTCTGGTCACTTGCCTTCAAGGATTGGAAAACGGATCAGCAAAAGGGCGGGGCTTATGCACATAGTGAAATTATGTCCCAGCTTCATCCTGGAGCAATCATATTGCTTCACACTGTATCATCAGACAATGCTGAGGCACTATCAAAGGTAATTAAAGATGCAAAGGCACAAGGGTATTCCTTTAGAAGTTTAGACGATCTCATGTTAAAAAATATCATGCCAAAAGGTCTTCTTGGTTTATAGCAAGGAAGAAAAGGGGAGAATCCATAAAGGGTTCTCTCCTTTTCAATTTTACTTATACATAAACAATGGTCAAAAATAATTTTAAAAAATTTGATCAAAACACTTGAAAGTCAGAATAGGTCAGAGTATAATAAAGCTATAGTCAAAGATAGTCAAAGTCAAAAACGACTTTTGAACGCTTGACTCATAATAAGGAGGAATGCATCATGCAATGCCAAAAATGTGGTTTGAATAACGCAAACATCAATATGATGATGAAAATCAATAATCAGCAAATGCAAATGCATCTCTGCCAAGATTGCTACAAAGAATTACAAAATGATATGTTGCAAGGTGGCGGAATGTTTAATAACTCCGCTTTTGGAGATAACGCATTTTCTGAACAATTTTCTCAAGGAAATGGTTCGAATAAGGCTAAAATGAGAACAAAACAGCAAGCTGGACGTAAGGGCAGCGATGGTCTAATTGATCAATTGGCCAAAAATGTATCAAATGCTGCTGAACAAGGCTTGATTGATCCGGTTATCGGACGTGATACAGAGGTAAAACGTGTTATTGAAACTTTAAATAGAAGAAACAAGAATAACCCGGTTTTGATTGGAGAGCCAGGTGTTGGTAAAACAGCTATTGCTGAAGGTCTAGCATTGAAGATAGTAGAAGGTACTGTCCCACACAAATTGTCAGGTAAGAAAGTATATTTGCTTGATGTTGCTTCACTTGTTGCTGGTACTGGAGTTCGTGGCCAATTCGAGGAACGTATGCAAAAGCTGATTGCGGAGCTTGAACAACGCAAGGATATTATCTTGTTTATTGATGAGATTCATTTGCTCGTTGGTGCAGGTACTGCAGAAAGCTCGCAAATGGACGCTGGAAACATCCTAAAACCAGCACTAGCACGAGGTCAAATTCAAGTAATTGGTGCAACTACATTGAAAGAGTACCGCCAAATTGAAAAGGATGCAGCTCTTGAACGACGCTTCCAGCCAATTATGGTGAAAGAACCAACAGCAGAAGAGGCTTTGGAGATTATGAAAGGTATTAAGAGTCGTTATGAGGCTTTTCATGAAGTAAGATATTCAGATGAAGTCCTAAAAGCATTTGTTACACTATCTGACCGTTATATTCAAGATCGTTTCCTTCCTGATAAGGCAATTGATTTGATGGATGAAGTTGGTTCCCGCTTGAACTTGGAAAATGCAGGGAAAGACTCTGATTCCATTGAAAAGCGTCTTCAAGAAATTAGGGCAGAAAAAGAGCAGGCAGCAGAGGAAGAAAACTATGAGCATGCAGCTCACCTCCGCTACCAGGAAATTCAGTTACAAAAGCAGTTGAAGAAGGCAAAGGATGAAGAACAAATCATCGATGTCGACATTTCTGATATTCAGTTGCTTGTAGAAGAGAAAACTGGTATCCCAGTAACGAAGCTTCAAGCAGATGAACAAGCCCAGATGAAGGAACTTGCAAAGCATCTATCTGAAAAGGTTATTGGCCAGGATGAAGCAGTACAGAAGGTTGCAAAAGCTATTCGCCGTAGCCGTGCTGGATTGAAGGCTAAAGAGCGTCCGATTGGTTCCTTCCTATTTGTCGGACCAACTGGTGTCGGTAAAACGGAGTTGACAAAAGTACTGGCTGAAGAGCTATTTGGTACAAGAGAATCCCTCGTTCGACTTGATATGAGTGAGTACATGGAGAAGCATGCCGTCTCTAAATTAATCGGTTCACCTCCAGGCTACATCGGTCATGAAGAAGCAGGTCAATTAACAGAGAAAGTGCGCCGCAATCCATATTCTATCCTTTTATTGGATGAAATTGAGAAAGCGCATCCTGATGTGCAAAACATGTTCCTGCAAATTATGGAGGATGGCCATTTAACGGATTCACAAGGTCGCCGTGTTAGCTTCAAAGATACTGTTATCATTATGACAAGTAACGCAGGGACTGGTGTGAAAGAAGTGAGCGTCGGTTTTAATAGAGAAGAACATGAATCGATTTCACAGTTAGATACATTGAGCAATTTCTTCAAGCCTGAATTCCTGAACCGCTTTGACGCAATCATTACATTCAGTGAACTCAGTGAAGATCATTTGCTCGATATTGTAAATATTATGCTCGCTAATCTACAGAAAAGTCTGAAGGAGAATGGTTTGGATCTTACAGTTACAGACCAAGCGAAGAAAGAGCTTGTAAAACTTGGCTATAATCGTAAGTTCGGTGCCCGTCCATTACGCCGTGTCATTCAGGACAAGGTAGAAGATCAGCTTACTGATCTAATTCTTGAACATGAAGAATTAGAAAAAGTTCTAATTGAAGTGAAAGACGAACAGATTGTTGCTGTAAAAGCCTAATCAATACAGAAATCCTGCTGGGAAAGTTTCCAGCAGGATTTTTTAATTTAATGAGCAATAAGATGGACGCATGAAAACAAAGAGGAACAATAGTTAGTAGAATTACGAATTAAATCCCGTTCAAGATCAGATTGGTTCAACTAATATTTTTGTAAAAAAATTTACGAATTGAAGTTTCACTTTATGCTTAATCACACTTCTTTCATCATATACATGAAACAAGCTTTTGACTTGTGAGTGGAATGAGGGAATAGCGTGCGGAATCTCAAATCGGTAATCCTAAGCGTATTTATTTTTATGCTGATGCCTTATGAAGTAATGAGTATAGGCAATGAGGATTTTATTAAAGGAATGAAAGTACATTTTATAGATGTTGGACAAGGAGACAGTACTTTAATAGAGACCCCGTCTAATAAGACAATTTTAATTGATGGCGGACCACCTGAGGCGGGAGAAGAGCTGTTAGTCTATTTAAAGAAAAAACGTATTCGAAAAATAGACTTGCTTATTACTACACACCCGGATATTGATCATATTGGTGGACTTGTACCGGTAATCGAGAAACTTAAAATTAAAAGAGTCCTTGATTCAGGTAAATTACATAGCACAAAGACGTACAGAGCCTACTTACGTGCCATCCGTCAGAAGAAAATTCCTTTTGAAATTGCTGAACAAAATGATTATATTCAAATTGATTCAAAGCTTGTTATCCAAGTAATTAATGCATTTGATCGTGATAAAAAGGATAACAATGAGGCATCCATTGTATTAAAAATCAGTCATGGGGCTGTGAGCTTTCTCATGATGGCAGATGCTGAGATTGAACAAGAAAAAGAAATTATGAAGCAATATGATCTTGAAGCAGATATTTTAAAAGTTGGGCATCATGGTTCTAATACGAGCACGTCGCGGGCCTTTATCGAAGCTGTACAGCCGGAGACAGCCATTCTAACATACAGCAGAGAGAATAAATATGGCCACCCAGTGTCACGAGTTATCAAAAACTTGAATAAACAAGGGTCTCAGATCTATTCAACCGCAACGTTTGGCGATACAATCGTTTGGTCTAACGGCTATTACTACTACCTCATGCCGGACAAGAACCCGCTAGATTTCTTGCAAAGAAGTAAAAAATAAATAACCAAAGGGAGCACACAGGTGAATCAATGCGCTCCCTTTGGTTATTTAACATATCTTCGTGCTCCTGCGTATTCCTTGCTATAAGCACGTAAAGAAATTGAATCAATTCTTATTGTTGAAGCGGTATTAGGTGAATGAATCATCTTGCCACTGCCCATATAGATTGCAACGTGATGAACCTGACCTTTTCCATTATTGCGAGCGAAGAATAAAAGATCACCAGGCTTAAGATCTTTCTTTTTCACTGCTTTTCCGTTCTTTGCTTGTGCACTGGAATCCCGTGGAATTGTAATACCATGAATTTCATGCATTGTATATGTGAATCCAGAACAATCAAAGCCAAATCCTGACATGCCACCCCATAAGTAGGGGAGGTTCAAAAACTGTTTTCCGGTATTAACAATATCGATTCCAGAAGGAACAGGTATCGCCTTTTTATTTTTAAAAGTAGTGAAGCTGTTTTTCTTTAACCATTTGCTTGTTCCATCTGGCATTATGACGAGAGCATGTCCATTAGAGTATTTCAAGATAGGTAATCTTGTATTAAAGCTTAATTCTTTTGATTGCTTTCTTAGTTGCTCATCATTATAAAGGTATGCTGTTTTGGCAGTAATCAACGCAAACGGTTTGTGCAACTGATTTTCATAATGTTTTGTTTTAGCTAGCTGTTTGGAAGGGATCCATCCTGAATAGCCCTTTTTGGAACGTGGTGTTGGTTGAGATGGAATAAGTACGCGCGTCCAGTTACCTTTTCTCTCCTGAATGATAACCTTCGTACCTACTAAAGCTTGAGTATCAAGCTTGCCTACGAGAGCTAACTTATCCTTATAGGATAGTGACTTAATCCATTTCTGCACATTTGCATCTTTTGCAGCTGAAGGCTGGTCAACTTTACGAAGGGTAGGTTTGACCCAGACATTGGCGACTGGCACATTAATGTAAGCGTGGTCTGGTTCTATAGATTTTGCTAAAGAACTAGAAGGACTTATAAAGACGAGCAACAAGAGCAGCACAAGAAAAGGATAAAGCCTCATTATTTTCAATTTTTAAACCAACCTTTCTAATATTTGGAATCAATAACTTTTATATATTATAGTGCAAAAACTATTAAATAGCTTCTTGTTTTAAAAATAGTATAAAAAAGCATCTCCGTTTCCCCAAGATGCTTTAATTCTTTGTTATATTTGGTCGTAGCTGATGATATCATCAAGTAATTTATGTAAATAGATTTGTTTTTTCAATGGCAGCTCTCTTAATCTTAAAATGGATTAATATTGAGGGTATTGGAATGGATAAGTTTATATAGTCTCCATTGCTGTTAAAATTGATAGTGATTCATATAGTTGATGGCATATTGGACGGAGCATGTAAGAATACAAGCAGAGAAAAAGATACTATATAAGTAAAGAGGAATAGGAAAAGCCGAAGTACTCCTGTAAATAGGAATACTTCGACCTTTTATATAATCATTATCCGACATTGCCTTCTTCAGCTTGTGCAATAGGTTGTTCTACGAATTGTTTCAATCCGAGGTAGTGGTCCTTTTCAACAACATACAAATCAAAAATCTCAGCTTTCTCGTTAATTTGATTGTATACAGATGCATGAGTTTCGTTTGCAAAGCTTGTATATGGAAGTTTTGTTGTCGATTTGCGTGAACGGATATTTTCTTTTCTAATTTTTAAGTAGACAGTTTCAATAGGAGTTTCTGTAAAGAGTTCATCAAAGAACATTTCTTTAGATGGTTTGCTATAGCCCTTTCCGAAATAAGGCTGT
>Ga0153999_1000519_pt1 | contig 16902 bp, 19 predicted proteins | sample TSNC083MetaG_FD_104675 | JGI IMG/M metagenome (GOLD analysis project Ga0153999, IMG submission 104675) | Attine ant fungus gardens microbial communities from North Carolina, USA - TSNC083 MetaG | ecosystem: Host-associated > Fungi > Mycelium > Unclassified | place: USA: North Carolina, Lumber... | reverse complement strand
GTTAAATGAATTTGATTTATGATGCATGAATTGCCGCTTAGTTGCCAAAATATACAAGAGACTAATTGGTCGATTCGGTTTGAGAGTTCCCTATTATGTTATCGAAAAGCCATCATTTTGACAAATTTTTTATTCGTACGATTTGTTATGGTCATTAATTTTGTCTATAATTGTAAATTATTAAATAATCTAAGAATGGGGGTTGAAGGATTGCAACTTGGATTGAAATTAAAAAATATACTATTTATTCTTTTTGGTGCAGCCATTTTCGCATTTGGTCTTGTACATTTTAATATGCAAAACAACTTGAGTGAAGGTGGTTTTACAGGAATTACCCTTCTTATGTATTTTCTTTGGGGATGGGATCCAGCTATAACGAATATCATTTTGAATATCCCTATATTCTTTATAGGATGGAAAATACTTGGGAAACAAACATTCCTGTACACACTTGTGGGTACGTTCGCTGTATCTATCTTTCTTAAATTGTTCCAAATCCGTCCCTTCCATACGTACCTCCAGTCAGATATGACACTTGCAGCCTTATTTGCCGGTGTATTCATCGGGGTTGGCCTCGGCATTATATTCCGCTATGGAGGTACAACAGGCGGTGTAGACATAATAGCCCGGATTGTTCACAAGTACTTTGGTTTCAGTATGGGTAAAACAATGTTCATCTTTGATTTCTGTATTATTACACTTTCTGTTTTCACAGCACTTGACCTTGTAAAGGGCATGTACACACTTGTAGCCGTTTATATCGCCGCTCGAGTTATCGATTTTATTCAGGAAGGTGCTTATTCAGCTAGAGGAGCGACAATAATTTCTTCAAAACCAAAAGCGCTAGCAGACCGAATTATGCAGGAAATGGACCGTGGCGTTACTGTTTTTCACGCTACAGGTAGCTTTACAGGAGAAAACCGAGATGTACTATACTGCATTGTTGGCAAAAACGAAATTATTCGATTAAAGCAAGTAATTGATAAAGAGGACCCGCATGCTTTCGTTGCTGTAACGTCGGTACATGAAGTAATCGGCGAAGGTTTTACACTGGACGAAAATAAAAATCCTCTTCACAATTGAAAACAAATGCAAAAAAGACGAATCCCCGAACAGTCGGGAATTCGTCTTTTTATTTTTAATCTCTGTTGCCAAGGAACATGAGTACAAAGCGAGCGAGTTCAAGTACTGCAACGAGTGCTGCTGCAACATATGTTAGAGCTGCCGCATCCAATACTTTCTTCGTTTCTTTCTCCTCATTGTTGCGAATGATACCGCTTGATACAAGCTGTGTCATTGCCCGGCTTGAAGCATCAAATTCAACTGGCAACGTAACAAGCTGGAATAAAACAGCTGCAGACATGAAGATGATTCCGACAAGAGCCAAATTCATCATTCCTAGGAAGAAACCAGCAAAGAGCAGGATATATGCAAAATTTGAGCCTAAATTAGCTACTGGTACAAGCGCATGCCTAAAGCGCAAAAACGCATAATCCTGAGCATCTTGAATTGCGTGTCCTACCTCGTGAGCCGCAATCGCAGCTCCAGCCATGGATGTTCCGTGATAATTTTTACTAGAGAGTCTGACGACTTTGCTTCTTGGATCGTAATGGTCAGATAAATGACCTTGCACTTCTTCAATCTGAACATCATAAAGCCCATTCTCATCCAGTATTCTTCTGGCAACTTGTGCACCTGTCATACTTGAAGAGTTTGGTACTTCAGAATATTTTTTATAAGCCTTCTTTACCTTAGACTGTGCCCAAAGCGGGATAATCAAAAGCACGGCGAAATATACAAGATATCCACCAAAGCCACCCATTTTCATTCCTCCATAAATACGTTATAGGTCAATTTTAGTCAAAAAAAGGCTGCTAGTCAATCTTTTAATCCTTATTCCTTTTTCTCTGCGCCTTATATTTTTTCCAACTGACATATGACAATGTCGCTGCTATGCAACCTCCTACAATACCAGTTATCCAGTAAAGCGGTAGCATGCTAAACCGATTATCGAAAGTATAAGCTGCTTCCTGAGTCGCCGGTTCCTCATGATTAGAAAAATTAAATAATACCATTGCCGAAATCCCTAGGATTAGCACAATGATTGACCAGCGGTGTTTTTTTATTAGCTTGACCAAGAGATCACCTCGCATACATCTTATACAGCTAATGTATGAAAGTGTCTCTGCTGTTATCACTAAAGTCGGATTTCCTTGCTTTTATTAACATTATAAATTTTCCAAGCGATCAAGATAGATACAATACTTAGCCAAAATGTGAAATATCCTATTCTCTCCATATTATTCATAAGTGTAGAGTAAATGGGCATCATCCCAAATACATAATCAATTATAACATCATGTAATACCCAAATTGCTGCGACAATGAGATGTTTTAGCTTATATGTATACATAGAGGCGAATAAGATGCCTTCAAGCGCCATCGCTCCGTGTGATGCCATTAGCATGTAACCTTGATACCCAAGATTTCCATCTTGTAATAATACGAGCAGATTCATCACTACAGCCCATATACCATATTTAAATAAAGTAACAACTGCCAACGCTTCAATATATGGAAACTTTTTTCTACAAAGTAAAGCAAGTAAAAAAATCGTAAAGAATAAACTCGCTGTGGGACTATCGGGTACAAATGCTTTGAAAATTGAAGGTGTTACAGCAAGTTGGTATTTGTACCACCAAAATCCATAAACAGTTCCTAACAAATTTACTAAGAATAAAGCCCAAATTATAGTTCTATTAAATAGAAACATTTTTAAGTAATTCATAAGCGCCCTGCTTTCCAAAAATGAAAAGCATCTTTACCTTTTTAAGGCAAAGATGCTTTTCCCCTATTTTGCTTCCCCATTTACAGAAGCAATAAACTCAACTAGCTGATCTAACTCTTCATCAGAGCCTTTAAATATACCAGCTGGCATGCCGCCAATACCTTCTTTAGCTATCTTGGCAATTTCTTCAGGTGTATGATCAACTCCAATGAGGCTTGGCGCCGCAGGTCCACCTTCCAATTCATTACCATGACAAGAAGCACAGCTATTTTTAAATACTTCATAGCCAGGATTTGACGTATCAATTTCTGGTTTCTCTCCCGGTGGAATCGGCTTGTTTTCTGCAGCCCGAGCTTCCCAATCAACATGAGCTACTGACTCATAAGTAAGCCAGCTACATGCGCCTAGAGCGAGAACCATTAATGCCACTGCAATTGGACGTTGCGGCGGTCTGCGTCCTGGTCCTTTGTCAAGGAATGGAGCAAGCAGTAAGCCTCCAAAAGCAAGACCTGGAAGAATAAGAATTCCGAATAGAATGAATGGACCACTGGCATAATTATATTTCAATAGTTGATATAGAAATAGAAAATACCAGTCCGGCAATGGAATATAACTGGAAGATGTCGGATCAGCAAGTCCTTCAAGTGGCGATGGATGCGCAATTGTTAAACATAAAAAACCAACAAGGAACACTGAACCCACAAGCCATTCCTTTAACAGAAAGTTAGGCCAGAATGCCTCAGTACGTCCAGGATATTCAGAATAATCTTTTGGTACAAATGGTGGCGTGTCTGCCTTGATACGCGAATCACCGACCAGCTTCATTCCTTTTCCCTTTTTCATCGTTTAACCTCCTTTTTTAGCATGTTCAACAAACTCTTATAGCGGTCCTGAAATACCTTGCTTACGAATCAAGATAAAGTGAACTGCCAGTAGAGCAAATAAACCTGCAGGTAGGAAGAATACATGGATTGCAAAAAATCTTGTCAATGTTGCTGCCCCAATAATATTCGGGTCTCCAGCTAGCAGAGTTTTTAAATAGCCGCCCATAAACGGTACTTGGCCAGCAATATCAAGACCTACCTGAGTAGCAAAGAATGCCTTGTTATCCCAAGGTAGCAAATAGCCCGTGAAACCGAGTCCCAGCATAATAAAGAATAAGAGCACTCCAACAATCCAGTTGAGCTCTCGAGGTTTCTTATATGCTCCTTGAAAGAACACTCGCATTGTATGTAGCAATAGCATAACAATGACAACGCTTGCACCCCAATGATGCATACCTCTTACAATCTGTCCGTGTGCTACCTGTGATTGAAGGTAGTATACAGATTTCCATGCGTTCTCAATATCAGGAACATAGTACATCATTAAAAACATACCTGATAGAATCTGAATCACGACTACGAAGAATGTTAGTCCGCCAAAGCAATAGACAAAGGCAGAAAAATGATGAGCAGGGTTTACATGCTCAGGTACTTCGTGATCAGCGATATCTCGCCAAATAGGCGCAATATCTACCCTTTCATCGATCCAGTCGTACATTTTTTGGAGCATAGGTTCTCCCCCCTATCTTTCTATTGTATTACCAAGGTACAGCATGCCGTCTTTCACTTTCTGTTCATAATAGTCCAATGGCGCGTTAGGTGGTGTATGCGGGACATTTCTTCCATCCTTGTAATATCTGCCGCCATGGCATGGACAATAAAATTCATTTTTGAATTTTTTGTCACCTTCCCACGTAACAACACAACCGAGATGTTTACAAATCGGGGAAAGCGCAATTATTTCGCCTTTATCATTTTTAAAGACCCAGGCAGATTTACTCACTTCTGATTCATACCATGCATCAACTTGATCAACTGTCCAGTCAACCCGTTTAGGCTTCTCTGTGATATCATCAACAGCTAGCTTGACATTGGCAAATCCAGCTGAGTCAGTTGCCTTTAAAACTGGGTCTACAGCCATTCGTAGCATTGGAACAATCATTCCTGCCGCCATGAATCCCCCTACACCGGTTAATGTATAGTTCAAAAATTGCCGGCGTGATACCTTCTGTTTGCCTTCGCTCATCTTCTTCCCCCCTCTTCCTGCTAAATGATGGGCAAATTAGAAACATTTTAACTACTAGGACAATTTTAATGATAGCTTAATCTGTTTATTCGGTCAATATGTAATCAGCTACTAATGATAGCGATTTCATTAAAACCATCTATTCCTCCCATGAAGTCATCATTAGATCCATTACATCCCTTGCCTGGCTTCGAATTGTCTGATGGAATTCCGCAGCTGGCATATTACTACCATCTGCACAAGGGATCCAAATTAACTCTGCAGTTAGACTCTTATTCTGTTTTCTCCATGCAGGATCAAATGTCAGCAGGAATACATGTTTGAAGCCAGATGATTCTAGTTCTTTCATCCAGGCCTCAAGTCTTTCTGCCTCTAACTTTAAGTCTTTCTTCATTAAATAGGTATAAAAGGGTGCCATAATCAGTCGACCTGTGAGTTCCTTTTCTAGTTCATTGCTGAAAAACTGCATAGTTTCGTGTTGCAAAGCTGATTTCTGCAGATTATCCTCTTGATCGAGACCAAAAGGAACAAGTGGTATGACTGCTGTATCAATATACTCCTTTGCCCCTATGTATTGCACTATACCAGAATTTGACCATTTCATAATTCTCACCTCTATATTCTATTAAACTTAAATAAGCTTATGTAAAAGCTAAAAAAAAAGCAACCCTCAGCCAAAGGTGGAGAGGGTCGCATCACTCACTATTATTTAATTGTTCAAGTTTATCTGCCCAGAAACGAAATTTCTCTTCATCATGATTATCCAGCGCTTCATCAATTTTAGAAAGATACTCGCTTTTTTGATATTGATATAACGTTTTACTAAGAATATTGTTCGCTATTTCAATGTCTTCATCAGGAGTCGTCTCTTTCTTGAATGGATTCTCTTCCAGTACAGCTGCATAAAGAGCATTTTGATGAGCGTTCTTGAAGTTAAGCTGGATAAATAATGACTCATGTTTATTCAAACGGATATCATGGAATGTTTTTTCTGCATCTGCGGTTTCAAGATGATTCTTGTAAAAACGAAAGGCCTGCTCATCTGTACACTGACTGCTTATTACAATCCCACGAGGACATAGTTTAGCATCAGGTACAAAATGTACATGTTCAAGAATCTCTTGATGATTGAGCAAGTATTTAAGAATCCAAGTACTTTCACGCTTTTTAAGTCGATATTCACTTAAAAACCAACTGATAAAACTTTTTTTATCCTGAACAGTTACAAAACTTTCCAATCAATCTTTCCTCCTTTATCTTTCCGCTTATTAGGATTGTTGTTGATCTCCAAGACGTTCCAAAAAACTTGAAGTTTCTGCATCAAGTGGTTCCAGCAGCAAATATGCTTGAAGCGCATTTACCGCTTCATCTACAAATCCTTCTTCTACTAAGAAGTACCCGAATTCCTTAAGAAAATCACGATCATCCTGTAAAGATATATATGCTTGACGATATTGTTTTAATGCCTGTTTATAATCTTCTGTTTCAGCAAATGCTTTCGCAAGGATCCAATTATATAATCCGTCTTCTGCTCCAAGTTCCATGATGGACTCAATTAACTCTATTACGTCCTCAAAACGTTCATTTTCTTGTAATATACGGGCTAGATAAAGCACCGCATCCTTATAATCAGGATCTAGCGCAATCGCTTCTCTAAGCAACGCTTCTCCTTCATCAAATAAACCTAATTGGTAGGCGAAAGCTCCACTCTCAAAATAGAGATCTTTATTAAACGTGTCTTTTTCCAATCCTTTTTTGGAAGTATTGTATGCCTCTTGAATCATATTCTCACTCTCGTATGCCTTAGCAAGGAGACTATAGGCCGTTAGATACTCAGGATCTGTATCAATTAGCTTTTCCCATGCTTGGATTGCTATGTCCATTCGGTCAGCCTGATAAGCAGTAAAACCATACCTAAAGAGATGCTCAGGGTCCTCAGACTCTTCTTGTTGATAAAGCTCTAGTGCACGTTCCTGATTACCTAGTAGTGCCATACATTCAGCGAGCCTAGCCGTAATGACTATGCCAGCTATAGACTTTTCTTTGGCTAATACATTTTCATAAAAATGAGCTGCTCTGCTATAATCACCAATAGAGAATAACAACTCACCTAAAGCAAAATCAAGCAGCAGTTCATTTGGATAATGCTGTTTTGCTAATAAAAGTTTCTGCTCAGCGACTTCAAATAAGCCTTGCGATTGATAAAGATCTGCTTGCTGTAAAATCATTTCCAAATACTGTGGATCTTCTGGATCCGTTTCTGGTTCACCGATAAGTTCAAGTGCTTTCTCATCTTCACCAAGCTCTATATAAATATCTGCAAGCGCAGTTAAAAGTTCAATTTCTTCAGGGAACATCGTGACTAGTTCTTCTAGAATGGGTACTGCTTTCTCATAAAAACCGAGCTGACGATAAATTTCCGCTATGCCAAATGCTGTATCCGGAGCTGAACCGGAAATGCTTTGATCTAGAAGTTCAATCGCCTTTTCTATTTGTTCTTGATCAATATAGTCCATCGCTTGTTCCAAAATATTCATCGTGGTAATGCACCCTTTCATAGCGCCTGTTAAGCTTATTCTAAAATAGTAACACACGATTTAACATTTTGCTCTTTACCAACTCTGCAAAAAGAAAAAAGAATGAAGTACTGCCTTAGCAGTCTTCATTCTTGAATGGAATGGAAGTGTTCGAAAAATGTAGGATAAGAGATTTGAATAGATGAAATATCATCAATTGTAACCGAAGCTTCTGATACAAACGAAGCAATTGCAGCCATCATCGCAATTCTGTGATCATGATAACTGCGAACTACACCACCAGAAAGTTTTGAATTCCCTTGAATGATCATCCCATCTTCTGTTTCTTCAATTGTTGCTCCCAAAGTTGTGAGTACATCACCTACTGCTTTGATTCGATCAGTCTCTTTTACACGAAGTTCTTCTGCATCCCGAATAATCGTTTTCCCAGAAGCCTGAGTCGCAATCAAAGCAATAATTGGAATCTCATCAATTAGTCTAGGAATCATAGATCCTTCGATATTAATTCCTTGGAGATCACTATGTCTAACAGTAATATCACCAAAAACTTCTCCACCAGTTTCGTTGAGATTGTGAATCGAAATATCAGCACCCATTTGTTTAAGAACATCGATAATACCTGATCTTGTTTCATTTAATCCGACTTTTCTGAGCGTCAACTCACTTCCAGGAACAATTGCTCCCGCAGCAAGATAAAATGCAGCCGAAGAAATATCGCCTGGTACTATCACATTCGTTGCAGTTAGGCGCTTTTTGTTTGTAATGCTAATTTTGTCACCATCTACTTTAATATCGGCACCGAAAGCTTTCAGCATGTTCTCTGTATGATCGCGCGTGGGTGTTGTTTCTATAACCTCAGTTGTGCCATCCGCAAGTAAACCACCAAGAAGAACAGCAGATTTTACTTGAGCACTCTTAAGTGGCATTTCATATGTAATTCCTTTTAACTCTTTTCCTCTAATAGCAATTGGCAAAAAAGAACCGCCCTCACGCCCATCAAATTGTGCACCCATCTCTCGGAGTGGATTGACAACTCTGTCCATTGGACGCTTCGTCAAATACGGATCACCATATGCAGTTGAAAAGAAAGGTAGCCCTGCTAAAATACCAAGCATGAGTCTTGCTGTTGTACCAGAATTACCAAAATAGAGCGGTACAAGTGGTTCTTTCAAACCATCTGTTCCAGCACTTTTCACTGTTACATTGGTTCCTTGTCTATGTATTGAAACTCCCATTGCCTCGAAGGTTTGAATTGTACTTATACAATCTTCACCATCTAAAAAATTGCTAATGTGGGTTGTACCTTTTGCAAGCGACCCAAAAATAACAGCTCGATGAGAAATAGATTTGTCTCCCGGAATATCAATTGAACCATTTAGAGGTTTTTTGGCTGGAGCCAAAGATAATTCTCCCATATGAAGACACCCTTCCTTCCTGATACTATCCCTAGATTTCGATCATAATGTCATACTCATGTTCTTTTAGAATATCGCAAGCCAGATTTTGTTCTTCTTTTGAACCGAGGCTAAGACGAAGCGCCCCCATTATTCCTTCTCTGATCTCAAGAATTCTAATATTGGTTAAGTTGATACCTTTTTCGGAAAGTAATTGGACGACTCTTGCAATTGCACCGGTCTGATCTCGAATATCTACAAAGATATCGAAGAATGAGCGCAATGCACCTTTTTCTTTTGTTCCAAGACCATCACGGTAATTTTTTGCTTCTTGTAAATAAGTAATCATTTCGTCCTTTTCATTACGCTGAATCATTTCTTTAAGTCGCGTCATCTCACTAATCGAGTTATCGAGCATCAGTGCCATTTTATCTTGATTGTGATGGAATATATCCTGCCATAAATATGGATTGCTAGATGCAATTCTTGTAATATCACGGAAGCCACCAGCGGCAAGTTCTCGTAAATAAGGATGTTTCTTCTGCCATTTGCTTGCTTGATGAACGAGAGAAGATGCTACTAAATGTGGAAAATGGGATATAATACCTGTCATTTCATCATGCTCTTCTGAATCAAGAATAATAAAATGGCTTCTTGTATTTTCTAGCGCTTCTTTAACCTGATCAATATGCTCATCCTGACATCTCGGACCTGGTGTCAATACATAGATTGCATTTTCAAAAAGATGTGTTTTTGCAGCTTGAACACCTTTTTTATGCGAACCTGCCATTGGATGTCCACCGATAAAAATCAAATTTTCATTTGTAAGTGACGCAGCTGCGTCCAATATAGAACCTTTAACGGAACTAGCATCAGTTACAATAATGTTATGATCAAATGTTGTTTCGTCGAGTTCTTCCAACAACTTGATTGTTGCTGTAATCGGCGATGCAAGAAAAATCATATCGGCTGTCTTAGCTGACTCCTTAAAATTTCTAGTAACCTCATGAACGATTCCATTTTCTATTGCGAATTGTAATGTATCTTCATCAATATCATAGCCAATAACATGGTGATCATTGACAAGTGCCATACCCTTTGCCAATGAACCACCAATCAGCCCTAGACCGGCTACTAAAATCGTCTTCTTATTCATTCGTTCACCTTGCCCACTTCATCATTTATTTCTTTTATGGCAAGCTTCATACTCTCCATGTCCTCAGCTTTACCAACTGTTATGCGAATTGTTCCAGGCCAGCCAACTTTCGTTCCAGGTCTTATAATAAACCCGCGTTCAAGAAGCTTTTGGAATATCTCCATGTCATCGATTGGAGTTTTAACGAGTAGGAAATTTGTTTCAGAATTGAAACAATGCCACCCAATACTTTTTAAAAAGAGAGAAAATTGATTACGTATAGCCGCATTCTTCTCATTGACTTCTGTAATAAAAGTTTGATCAGATAAAGCAAGCGTCGCTGCCTTCTGAGCAATGCTCGATGTATTAAATGGGCCTCTGGCAACATTTAATTTTGTGATAAGTTCAGCGTTACCAATCGCGTAGCCAATACGCAAGCCAGCAAGTCCGTATGCTTTGGAAAAAGTTCTCATAACGAGAAGATTCTTATATTCTTGAAGTTTTTGAATTGCTTTAGGATTTGCTTCTTTATGTGCAAATTCAAGATAAGCTTCATCAAGTACAACGAGTACCGAATCTGGGCATTTTTCTAAGAATCTTGTAAGCTCACCTTCTGAAATAGCAGAACCTGTAGGGTTATTAGGTGAACAGAGCCAAACGATTGCTGTATGTTCATCAATTTGTGAAAGAATTTGTCCCAAATCATGTTCGCCAGTTTCTGTTACAGGGACTTCTCTAGGCTCAGCACCCTCTATTAATGCCTGATGTTTATATTGTGGGAACGTCGGTGTTGCCATTACTGTGTTTTTTCCAGCTTCTAAGAAGCATCTTGAAATAACAAGTATCATTTCATCAAGACCCGCACTGAATACAAGTTGATCTTCTTTAACAGAGAGATGTTTGGCAAGTGATTCGCGTAACTCAGCAGCATAGCCATCTGGATATATGCTAAAATCAATCTCAGTTTCCTGTAATCCAGTCTTAACCTTATTTGAGAAGCCGAACGGATTTTCGTTTGATGCCAGCTTAACAATTTTTTTTAGGTTGTATTTCTTTTTAACTTCCTCTATTTGCATACCTTGTTCATAGGGTCTTAATTGACCAAGAATTTTTTTGCCTTCCATTTTCTCACTCACCTTGTACCAAGTCTGGTCTAAGTTTTATTGCCTTGTTTAAGAAGACATGTTTTACATCCTCTTGCTTAGCATTTGTTTCAGCTACCATCATAACGCGTATACATTTCTCCAAGGCCCCAGGTACATCGATCTCCTGCGTGCACATTACAGGCACATGCTTGCATCCCGGAAGACTACGAAGTGCTTTCGCAGGAAATGCAGCATCGATATCCTTTGTAGCAGAAATAAGCACATGGGAAATGTTTTCTGGATCAATTTGATTTTGAGAGAATATCTCTTTACAAAGAACAGTTGTAATATTAATAATTTCTTCCGCTTGATTATTCTCAACTGTTGTTGCACCTCTAATACCGCGAATCATACTTTCACCATCTTTCCAAGAAAGGCATCGAGTTTTTTCTTTAGCTCTTCTTTTTCGAATTCAACAGTTTCTGGCAGACCAATTTTTTTAAGGAGAACCATTGGGATCGAATCATTTAGTACCTTTTTATCTGAGGCCATTTTAGTGAGAAGTTTATTTGCATCTAGATTTGGTAAGATTACTGGATAATCATTTTGGGACATCCAGTTATTAAGCTCTGCTCCAGGCAATTGTATATTGTAATGCGTTTCACTTAAATCTATAGCGAATAGCATGCCAATTGCAATTGCTTCGCCATGCGTCATCTTTCCATATCCGAGTTCAGCCTCAATCGCGTGGCCAAGTGTATGTCCGAAGTTAAGAAATTTGCGTACACCAGACTCTTTTTCGTCTTCTTCCACAATCTCTGCCTTCACTTGAATACCCGCTTGTAGATGTTCAGTTAATAATCCATTATCCAACTGTTTCAAGTTAATTTGCATAATCTCTTCAAAAAAAGAAGTATCAGAAATAAGAGCTTCCTTCACAAGCTCTGCATAACCCGAACGCACTTCAGCTTCACTAAGTGTATGAACGGTTTCAACATCATAAACTACAGCTTGCGGCGGATAAAAGTTACCAATAAGATTTTTGCCAAGGGAATGATTTATAGCTACTTTTCCACCTACACTGCTATCATGGGCAAGAATTGTTGTTGGTACTTGTATATAGTCTACACCACGCATAAATGTCGCAGCAGCAAATCCTGCCAGATCTCCAACAACTCCACCACCAAGTGCTATAATCAACGAGTTACGGTTTAATCCATATTCAATCGCCTTTGTATGAAGTTCATAAAATTGCTCAATACTCTTTGACTGCTCTCCAGCTGGGATAACAGCTGTGAAGACTTTATGTCCGTCTAAGCCTTGCTTAATATCCTCCAAATATAAATCACGAACATGCTCATCCGTAATGACCATGATAGAGGAATAGTTTTTAGTCAAAAAGCTGCCTAAGTCGAAGCGCAGCTTTTCGCCTATCATTATTTTATATGGATGGGTGCTAGTTTGAACTAAAATTTCTTTCAATTAGAAGCACCTGATTTCTTCTCTGTATTCATCAATTGCTTTTTTAAGTTGAGGGAACTGGTCACTTGTGAACTGCTCAGTTAATGCATTAGCAAGTTCAAAGGCAACAATATGTTCCATGACCACTGCAGCAGCGGGAACAGCACAAGAGTCAGACCTTTCAACACCAGCATTGAATGGCTCTTTCGTTTCGATGTCAACGCTCATAAGAGGCTTATACAAAGTAGGAATCGGTTTCATGACGCCTTTGACAACTATCGGCATTCCAGTTGTCATACCACCTTCAAATCCGCCAAGACGGTTCGTTTTACGGTAATAGCCACGTTCCTCGCTCCAAGCGATTTCGTCATGCACTTCACTGCCATTTTTGCGAGCAGCTTCAAAACCAAGACCGAATTCTACACCTTTGAAAGCATTAATACTCATGACTGCACCAGCGATTTTTGCATCTAGTTTTCTGTCATAATGAACATAGGAGCCAATTCCTGCAGGCATGCCTTCGATATATACTTCACAAACGCCGCCAATTGAATCTCCATCTTTCTTAGCTTGGTCGATTGCATCCATCATTGGTTGCTCAACCTTCTTATCGAGAACACGTACCGGAGATTCTTCACTAATCTCTTGGCGTTCCTTCATTGTTAAACTGTCAATTTCTTCAGCTTGAATGCCGACAATCTCTTTTACATATCCGCATACTTCAATGCCTAAATGTCTAAGAAGAGTTTTTGCAACAGCTCCTGCTGCAACACGAGCAGCAGTTTCACGCGCTGAAGAACGTTCTAGAACATTCCTCATATCACGATGTCCATATTTAATCGCACCGTTCAAATCAGCATGACCAGGTCGTGGGCGAGATAGAATACGACGGATCTCAGCATCTTCTTCAATAGGGTCTTCACCCATAATATCTGTCCAATGCTTAAAATCATCGTTGTTCACTACAAGTGTGATCGGTGAACCAAGTGTATAGCCATGTCTAACACCACTTTTAATATCAATAAGATCTTTCTCGATCTTCATGCGACGACCGCGGCCATGACCCTTTTGACGACGTAATGTGGATTCATTAATATCATCAGGTAAAAGAGGCATTCTTGCAGGTACGCCTTCTATGATTGTAGTTAGTTGTTTGCCATGTGACTCTCCAGCAGTTAGGTAGCGCATAGACAGTCTCCTTTTTCAATTTAATAGATTCATAGAATCAAAAGACAAATAATAGAAATATTTCAAATAATTCAAGTTAAACGTTTAGCTCTTTTGATAGAAAAATGTATCAAACAGCGAATAACCATATTTCTCAGAGCTGAATATTTGTTCAGTACTCCCTACAAATAAGACGCCATCTTTTTTTAGTGAAGAACTAAAGTTACGATAAATTGAATCTTTTGCTTCATCAGTAAAATAAATAAGTACATTACGACAAACAATCAAGTCGATATCACGAGGATATTTATCAGCTAGCAAATTATGCTTTTTGAATTCAATCGATTGTCTAATAACCGGTTTTATTTCAAACAGCCCGTTTTTTTCGTCAAAATATTTCCGATCCAAACCAACTGGCAGTTCTTTTAGGGAGGGTTTTTGATAAATACCCTGTTTAGCCCGAAGCAGTATATTTTCATCAATATCTGTAGCAAGAATTTGCACTTTTAGAGAAGGAAAATATTCCTTCATCATAATTGATAAGCTATATGGCTCTTCTCCTGTTGAACAAGCTGCACTCCAAATCGTAAGTTTAGTTTTTCCAGCACTGATGGCAGGAATCACTTTGTTCTTCAAAACATCCCAGCGTTGGGGATTACGATAAAATTCGGACACGTTAATGGTAAGCCTGTCTGTAAATTCACTAAGAAGGTCGGAATCTTTTATAAGTGCTTCATAATATGTATCAAAATCTTTGTAGCCTCTTTTATTTCTAAGAGAGATAATTCGGCGTTTCATCTGCGCTTCTTTATAAAGAGATAGATCGATTCCTAACTTTCGCTTAATCCTATCAATGAATTCAGGATAGTTTTCACTCATTTACATCTGCCTCTTTCAGCTAAATCTTGGAAAAAACCTCCGTCATAAAACGGAGGCTTGTCCAAAATTTTCTTAGTAGATCCAGTTGCTACCTTGCTTCTCGTATGAAACAATTTCACTTTGGTCGAAGAATAGGCCGATTTCGCGTTCTGCGCTTTCAGCAGAATCAGAACCGTGAATTATATTCTTACCAACTGTTACAGCAAAATCACCACGAACAGTACCAAGAGCAGATTCAGCAGGATTTGTTGCACCCATCATTTGGCGAGCTGTAAGAATAACACCTTCGCCCTCCCATACCATTGCAAATACAGGACCTGAAGTAATGAAGTCAACAAGTTCGCCAAAGAAAGGACGCTCTTTGTGCTCTCCGTAATGCTGTTCAGCAAGTTCGTTTGAAATAGTCATCAATTTAGCTCCTGCAAGTTTGAAGCCTTTACGTTCAAAGCGACCAACGATCTCTCCTACTAGGTTACGTTGTACACCGTCTGGTTTTACCATCAAAAAAGTTTTTTCCATTTCGTTACACCTCTTATGTATATGTTAGTTGTTTTTGTTTATTGCCATGGATCTTATTTAGCTTTCCCGGCTATAAAAATTCCATGCACCTATTTTATCATAATGAGCCATGTATTGAACAGATGCAATTGTTTTTTCGCTACAGAAACGGTTAAAAACTTCTCTTTCCCATGTATGCAGCGATCTCTATTAAGGTTTGTTTTGCCTTTGTTTCTTCAAATTCAGTTAATGATTCTAAAGCTTTCTTTAAGTACCGGTTACTCATTGCATAGGATCTCTCAATCGCATTCAGCTTTTTCATTTGGCAAACGAGCTGCTGGATATCTTTTGAATCGGCATCTTCACCTTTTTGAATCAATGTTTTTGCATGTTCAAAAAAGTCTTCGTCTTTCATCGCCTCAAGCACAGGAAGTGTGATGTTTCCTTGAAGCAAATCATTGCCAACTGGTTTCCCAAGCTGCTTCTCAGAAGCTGTAAAATCAAGGATATCATCTATAATTTGATAGGACATCCCTAAATAATAACCATACTTGAATAATTTATTAGATGACCGATTTGATAAACCAGCAAGCATCCCACCAATTTTGCAGCAAGTCGCTATAAGTATAGCCGTCTTCCGCCGTATTCTCCGCAAATATACTCGAAGATTCTGGTCCCAGTCGAATTTATAACGAATCTGTTCTACTTCCCCCGTACATACTTCGACGATTGTCTTGGAAAGAAGTTTGTGAATATCTGGATTGTTAATTTTTGTAATACTTTCGAGGGCGCAGGCCAAAATATAATCTCCCGTGTACATTGAAGTCCTATTGTCGTATCGGACTCTGATTGTCGGCTTCCCACGTCTGATAGCTGCATTGTCAATTACATCATCATGAACAAGCGTTGCCATATGAATTAATTCAATAGTAACCGCCGCATCAATTAAAGATTGTTTAGCGTTTTCCGGTCCCAACGCTCCCGAAAGCAATACAAAAAGCGGTCGGATTCGTTTTCCCCCTGCTTTCAGAAGTTGCTCTGAAGTTTGGCGCAAGATTGGCTGCCTTGCTTGTACCCGGCCACGCAAAGATTCTTCTATTAAATCGAGATCTTTTTTTAAATATCCGTAAGTCTTCGCTAATCTCATGCTTGTCACCTTTATTGTGATTTCGGTTTTACAATTTTAAATCCAATATGTGCAGCCGCTACTCCACCTGTGTAGCTTTTCACAAGCACCTGGTCAAATCCAGCTTCCAGAAACATTTGCTTCAGAGCACGCTTCCCAGGGAAGTCTTTTGCGGACTCATAAAGCCACTCATATTCCTTGTAGCTCTTTGCAATGAGTTTGCCAAAGAACGGCATAATAAATCGGAAGTAGAAATAATATACTTGTCGAAAAACAGGCATAGTAGGCTGTGAAGTTTCCAAACATACAGCCATTCCGCCAGGCTTCACCACTCTGTACATCTCTTTCAGAACTGTCATGTAATCAGGAACATTACGAAGGCCAAAACCAATAGTTACATAATCGAAAGTATTATCTTCGAATGGAAGTTCCATCGCATTGCCCTGTATGAATTCTGCAACACCACGCTGAAAGTTGCCTTCTCTTTTTCTCGCGACTGAAAGCATATTACTGCTGAAGTCAAGACCTGTAGCCTGGCCTTCTTCACCTACAATTTCTGCTAGCGCTAATGTCCAATCCCCCGTACCACAACACACATCGAGACATTTCGCTCCAGGTTGTACATTCATACGCTCCATGACATCCTTACGCCATGCTTTATGCCGCTGAAAAGAAATGACAGAATTCATGAGATCATAATCATCATATATCTTCTCAAAAACTTCATGTACTCGCTTTTCCTTTGACTGTCCGTCCATATAT
>Ga0153999_1000518_pt1 | contig 16903 bp, 13 predicted proteins | sample TSNC083MetaG_FD_104675 | JGI IMG/M metagenome (GOLD analysis project Ga0153999, IMG submission 104675) | Attine ant fungus gardens microbial communities from North Carolina, USA - TSNC083 MetaG | ecosystem: Host-associated > Fungi > Mycelium > Unclassified | place: USA: North Carolina, Lumber... | reverse complement strand
GCTGCCGTATCCGGCCGGATAATGTCTGGCGGCATAATATTTTCCGCCTTTTAACGGCTTCATATATTTATGTCGTTTGAAGAACATCTCATCTTCGCCTTCACAGCCCTGATTATATTCTTCGACGGTAACCTTGAGATTCTCATAATGGATGCCTGTTTTTTCACATAATTCTTCCAGCGTATCCGCTACAAATACACATACCTGTGTCTTTTGACTCTCATCATGTAAATCGCTGAGTCCTGACGCTTCAATCGTTCCGCCGCTTAAGTAAGTCTCAAGCTCTTTTTCCCATTTTTCAATTGTCTTTATGTTATGATGCTTTGTAATATAATCCAAACCGGTCTTTCTGTACGTATCCAGGATGCTGTCATCGATAATGGTAAATCCGGAGCGTTCCCGCTGTATGGAAATGGAATTTCCGGTATAAGTGGTATTATTCATGATCGATTCATTGATAAAACGGTTTCCATCCAGATTGACCATCAGATTTGGCTGGCGCATCGTTTCACTGATGGTTTTAAATACGTCCGTAACCCCAGGAGTTGTATAAGTCATTTCCATCGTCGGGGTGGTTCTTCCTGCGCCCACTTCCCAGAGCATATTCAGACCGTCGCCGTGTACACCCGGAATGCGGAAGGAATGCAGGTCCTTGCCCCATTCATAGCCCAAAATATCATAAAGCATTTTCGGATTATTGCCAAATCCTCCGGTTGCCACAATCACCGCATTGCACAGCGCCGTCTGCTTTACGCCGTCTGCGCCCTCCAACTCAACCCCTGACACATAATCCTCTTCCATCAAAAGCCTGGTTGCCTTGGTTTGATACATGATCTGAACACCCAGCTCCTCGGCCTGCTCCGTCAACACCCGATACATGTTGGAAGCCGCCCGCTCTGCCGGAAGATTGCTTCCTTTTGTCTTTACAATGTGCTCCGTCTGCAGAGACTTTTCAAAATATTTAAATGCTCCCAGGAATTGAACGCCCATCCCTTCCAGCCATTCGATCGTGTCGCTGGACTGCTCATAATATTTTCTGACAAGCCGGGCATCGACTTTCCAGTGAGTGTAATTCATAAAGAAGTTAAATGCGTCCTCCTTTGTCAAATCTACCATCTGGGCTTTCTGGTATTTGGATTCTACTGCAAAAATTCCCATTCCCATGTTCGCTGCACCACCGGTTGTATTTCCTTTCTCCAGTACAATCACGCTGGCACCCTTTTCTGCTGCTGCCACAGCAGCCGTAATTCCCGACGCTCCACCACCAATTACGATAACATCTGCTTCCAATTTTGCCATAATATTTTCTTCCTTTCTTGATTTATCATTCAAATTTATGATCTTCGCCGCCTTCTTGTGCCGCCTTCCGATGCGCCAAATGATCCCACTGCGACCGGTTCATCCGGGCATTTCGGTTTCACTGCGCCGGCTTTCTTGATGGCGCCGGATGGGCAGGCATCCACACAAAGCAGACAGCGGTCACATCTTTCGTTGTCAATCACATGAATCAAACCACTTCCGCCTTTGACGGCATCTTGGGGACAAATCTCTTTACATGTTCCGCATCCCGTGCAGTCCGCCGGCATTGCATGCAAGGTGTAATAACTCTTGCAAACCAGCTTCTGACAGCGTTTGCGGACAATATGCTGTTCGAACTCCGCTTCATATTCCTGCAGCAGGTCCAGGCACTCTCTCGCTGCTTTCTGCGCCGGTTCACATCCGGCTGCCTGCCGGGTTACTTCACACAATTCCTGCACCAGCAACCTGTCTTCATCCTGTCCTTTTCCGCCGGTCATGTCCTCCAGAATCACTGCGATCTGCAGTGTACCTTCCCGGCAAAATACACATTTTCCACAGGAATTCACCGCTGCTTCTTTCATAACGCTTCTGGCCCGCTCCACCGGACAATCGGTCTCCGGATTGAAAGGAGCCCCGGAATGTTCTATTGTCTTATCACAAATCATACGCCAGCCTCCTTACTTTCCGCTTTCCCTTTGCTGTAACAGGGATCGGTCCAGAATTTCACTTTCGGAATCTGCAATCGCAAGTCACATTGCAGACAGCGGACGGCCTGTTCTTTCGCTTCAACATCACTTAAGCATCCCTGCCCACACCGCTTCCTCTGGGTGAAATCCTTCACCACACCGATATTGGCCGGCGGAATCTCTTTCTCATAGTAAGTTTCTTCAACATTGCCATCACCACCTAAGTACCGGTCGATAAATCCGGCCGCCTTTGTACCCGCAGCAATGCCATCCACAATGGCTTTCGTGCCGGTTACGGCATCACCGGCGGCAAAGGCACCAGGTACACTGGCCTGCATGGTGTCATCTGTTACAACACTGTTGGCGCGGCCCAGAGCCAAGCCAAAACTGTCGTCCAGGTCGATCTGCTGACCGGTAGCAAAAACCAGACTGTCGGTTAAGAAAATTGTCTCGCTGCCTTCCTCCGTTTCCATCTCCAGACCTTTTGGTCCAAAGGAGAAATGTTTCACTTTAAGACCACGGATACCAGTTACGTTACCATCCGTTTTTTCCACCTCGGTAAAAGTCATGCTGTTCCAAATCTCTGTTCCTTCCGCCAGTGCTTCCTGAATTTCTTCCTCGTCGGCAAGCATCCCTTCCCGGCTTTCCAGACAGGCAACCCGCACCTTTTGCACACCGGCTCTTTTGGCAATTCCGGCACAGTCAAAGGCCACATTGCCGCCGCCGATGACAGTCAGGCAATTGCCCAGATTCTCCGGTAAATCACCGATGGCGGCCCGGCGGCAGAATTCCACGGCGGTCCATACATTGCCGCAGCCGGCCACATCCAGATGCGTTCTGCCGCCTTTTTGGGCACCGACGGCGACAAGTACTGCATTATACCTTTCCGCCGAACGAATGTGAGGGGGACTTACCTCTCCGTTTATCAGCAATTCACCCGCATTGCCAACCTCCGCATCGCAATAAACTTCAACCCCCATATCCAGAATAACCTGAATCTCCTGATCGACGATCCGACGATCCAGACGATACTCCGGAATACCATAACGCATCATCCCGCCAAGCTTTGGCTGTTTTTCATAAACAGCGACACTGTGCCCCTTCCGGGCCAGGTGCCAGGCGGCTGTCAGTCCCGTCGGACCGCTGCCGATAATTGCCACTTTCTTGCCGGTCGCCGGTAATCTGGTCACTTTCTCTCTCCATGCCATCTCTTTGTCCTGTTCCACCGCATAACGCTTCAGGCTGCGGATGGTTACTGAATCATCCAAATGTCCCCGCTTACAGTCGTATTCACATTTGTGGGTGCAAACAATCCCCAGAACATGTGGAAACGTCAGCTTTTCACGGATCACCGCCACGGCATCCCCGTATCTGCCTTCTTCTGTCAGCCGAATGTACCCGGGAATATCGGTATGAGCCGGGCACCCGTTCTTACAGGGAACCAGCGCCTGATCTTTGGGAACATCGGTTTGAAAGACACCCGGCATATCCTGAATGGCACCGGTCGGACAGACCTCGACACAAGCTCCGCAGAAGCGGCAGTCGCTGGCGGTTAATGATGTATTACTTTTAATGCCAACATAGCTTTCACCATTCCGATTCAGGAACGCCAGGGCACCTACTCCCCGCATCTCCTCACAGGCCCGGACACAACGTCCGCACTGGATACAACGCTCCATTTCCCGCTTGATCAAAGCATTGGCCGGACCGGCGGCAACATTACTATTTTGCTTATCCACCCGGCGCAGCCGGGAATGTGCCACGCCCAGATACTGCAGCAAGGCCTGCAGCTCACAGTTTAAGTAAACGGCACAGGAAGTGCAATCAGCCGGATGGGAAGCCATCAGCAGTTCCATGGCAACCTGTCTCACGTGTTCTGTCGCTTTTGTTTTTGTTTTTACCACCATGCCCCCGGCTGCCGGTGTATTACACGAAGTCACGGTTCCTGCCGTACCTTCAATCTCTACCGAACACAGCTTACAGCCGCCCTGCGGCTGCAGGGCCGGATGATGGCACAGATGAGGAATATAGATGCCGGCGGCCAGAGCGGCATCCAGCACGCTCTGTCCCTCCTTGGCTTCTACTTGTCTCCCATCGATGGTCAAAATTTTCCCTTCCTTTTGTTTGATGGTTTCCATGTTCTGCCTCCACTTCTTACACTCTTCATTTATTACTTCTGTCCGTATTCACGGTCAGCAAGGTTCGCATCCGGGATGCTCCACATTGACACAATGGCGACAAATGCGATTACAAGCATAACTAACATGCCTACATAAGCCGGTGTCATCTTTGTATAATCCGGCGCACCGGCAGCCGTTGCCGCACCAACAAAATGAACCATATAAGGAATAGCAAATGCCATGATAACGGCCTGGATCGTCATAATCCATTTATTGGCCCCCTGGTACTTTTTACGGCCATATACATAACTGGTAATGGCCGGATGCATGGTCGGCATACCGCCGGTCATACAAGCCACTCCAAACGCCCATATACAAATCAATGCTACTGAACTATCCGGTTTGATAATTGTCAGCGGAATCACGGCGAATAAATACAGGACACAAAGCAGTAAGGAGGCTTTAATTGAGCCAACCTTATCATCAACCCATCCCAGCAGGTAACTCATTGGAATACCTAATGCCGCACCAATCGCCAGCCAGGTATATACCGGCCCCAGTCCGTTCTCACCAAAGACGAAGGTATAACGCACAATCATAAATGCCATCATTGCAACAATGATAAACTGCAGTAATCCATAAGAGACAATCAACTGCCATGCCACCTTATCAGAAAGAAGCTCTTTCAACGTGATCTCTTCACTCTCACTGACATCAGAGGTCGGTTTGTCGGAGCCATCCGCATAAAGTCCTACCGATTCCGGACTGTCCTTAACCAGCAGCATCGTCAGAATCCCTATCACTACAACGATTCCGCCCATCAGCATATAAGCAGCTCTGATCCCCATTGTGTTGGTTATATTGGTTAATGTAGATAAACCAACAATGGAAAACAACGGCGACCCTATGGTTACAAAACCAAGCGCCCGGCCCCGGTATTTAATGAACCAGTTGCTGCACAACATGAAGCCGCCCATCTGCAGCGGAACCACCAGAATCCGGACCAGAAAAAGACATACGAAATAGATCATATAGTTATTCATTCCTTCTGATATTCCTACCCCGGCAGTTGCCAGACCCAGAACAACAATACAAGGGGTCATAAACCTCACCGGTCCGAATTTAATCATCGCCGTACCGCAGATCAAATAGAAAATAATAACTGCATAACCGGCTAAGGTAATTGGATTGTTAATCTGCGCTGCGGTCCATCCTTTATTTAAAAAATAAGGCGTAATTACATTAATGTGATCGTTTTGTAAACCCGAATAAAAAAACATATATAGCACAGAAAGAAGCAGCAATGGCAAGGCCCATTTCATGAAATTCTTGTTTTTAAACATATCTCTTTCCCCTTTCGACTCATCTCTTTTATTGGTTGTTTTTTATAGATTCATTATTTAGTTTTTGCTTTTATTGTTTATTATTTACATTGTAGATGATTTATGATAATCCGTCCAATACCGAACCTGCATATCACAAATAACCAAAATGTATTACATTGACACCCATCAGCGGAACGTGGTAAACTCAAATCAATCATACACATGGGAGGTAATATTTACATGGATACACGTACCCTTGATGCATTTCTTTCCCTGGCCCACTACCTGAATTTTACGAAATCCGCCGAACAGCTTTTTATTTCCCAACCGGCTTTCAGCCGACAGATTACAAAGCTGGAGGAAGAATTCGGCTGCCAGCTTTTTTTCCGCAACAAACGGAAAGTGGAGCTGACCGAATACGGTCTTGCCTTTCTGGAACATGCCGAAAAAATCGCGGCGGAATACAGTAAGTGGAAAGTGACGTTAAATCATATGCAGAACCAGAAAAGCGGGCATCTGCGAATTGGTTTTCTCCAGGATCTTCCCCATGAATTCCTGCCTCTGGTCACCGGCACCTTTACCAACCGGTATGACCATATCCAGCTGACTTACCGGGATCTGGGCATGTCAGACATTGTCGACGGGCTGCTGCGGGGAGAGCTTGACTTCGGCTTCAGTCTTACCGGCGAACATGATTATGAGGAAATCCACCACCTGATGGTATCTCATTCCGCCCTTTGCGCTGTTTTGCCTGTCTCTCATCCCCTGGCAGGAAGCCCCACTATCCGGCTGGAAGAATTAAGGGATCAACCCTTCGTCATGCTGCTGCCGGAAATAAATGCCCCGGCCACCCGTCATATCAACAGCCTGTGCAGCCTGGCCGGCTTTGAACCGAATATTACCGCTTACTGCTCATATGTTCCCAGTCTGCTGATGCTGGTGAAATGCGGTGCCGGCATTGCCCTGGTCGCTGAACATGCCCGGGCCACGGCTCCGGATGGACTTGTCTTTATTCCCATTGACCACCGCGCCGCCGTTATGCGGACCCAGCTCCTTTGGAAAAATACCAACAGGAATCCGGCTGTTCCCCTGTTTTTAGAATCAGCCAGGATGCTGTTAGAAAGTACATAATGTTTAACGCTGCCAATCATACCCCGTCAGTTCAGCAGCTTTATTCAGTATCGTTTCCATGCCTTCGGCTTTTCCGTTTTTACCTGCATTATCCATTGCTGCACCTGCCGTTGCATCAAAGCAGGCAGCCCACAACCGGTCAATATCCGCCTGGCTGAACTCCACAAATTTGTGGCCGGTTTTTTCCTCTATCAGAGCAATATCAGAAGCAATGGCTTCATCATAGATGGTCCGGGAATATTGTTCCGTTTCTTTTGCAGCTGTTTCAATGGCATTTTGCTGTTCCGGAGTCAATCCTTCCCACCAGTCCAGATTCACCGTAAACATGTTACCGGCTGTATAGGTACCGTCTAATGCCCAGTAAGGTGCTACCTCATACCAGGCCATAGCGGTCATCGGTGCCAGCGCCATCTGGGTAGAATCAATCAAACCACGGTTCAGGCCGTCATATACATCCGGCGGAGTGATGGTCGTTACCTGGAATCCCAAAGACTCCCACTGAGCCGCCATGAAGTTGCCAAAGGTTTTGGAGTCTTTGATATAACCGTCCAGATCCGTAAATGCATATTTGCCACACAGGGCATTGGTTCCGCCGGCAATGACATTTAAATATTTAATGTTATAGTCTGCCGCTTCCTCCTGAATCAGCCTGGAAGTCTCCGGATCATGGAAAATCAGTTCATTAAAATAATCCAGCGCCTTCTGGGTGCCGCCCGGCGCAAATCCGGGAAAACTTAAATAATTGAGCGTTCCCACATGAGGCATATGCCCCAGCGGTACCAGGTCTACGGCACCATCCGATACGGCATCAAACTCACCTTTACTGTCAAACAACGTTCCGCCCCAGTTGATTTTCACAGTAATCGCATCGCCTGACGTTTCTGAAAGTTTATCCATAAAGTACTTAATGATCATACCGCCAGTTTCATTCTCACTAAAGGTAGTCGACATCCTGACCGTCAACGGTGTGACTTCGCCTGTACCTGATGCGGCGCCAGACTGGGGCGTGGCTGCGGTGGCACCGCCACCACAAGCGGTCAGCAGTAAGGCAGCAGCTGTAGCTGCAGCAATCCATTTTCTGTTCATTTCAATCCTCCTAATTGTCATTGTTTTTGTCCTGTCCTTTGGACATTAAGGTAGATTACACCGGAATCCCCATGAACCGCGGTAAGAAAAGCACAATATCCGGGAAGAATATCAACAACACGACAATTCCTACTTCACAGATAAAGTACGGCAATACCCCCTTAAACACATCACTGGAATTTCTTCTAAGCGCATTCGCCGTGGCAAATACATTCATGCCCACCGGCGGCGTCAGCCCGGCAATCTCACACATAAAGCAAAGGACAATAATCAGTACATAAGGACTGTACCCCAGGCTGGTCAGAACCGGAAATACCACCGGCACCGTGATGATGATAATCGACATAATATCCATCACACAACCACAGAATACATAAAGCAAAATAACCAAAAAGAATATTACAAACGGCGGTGCATTGACACTGGCAATGGTCCTTGCCAGACTGTCTGCCAAACCGGTAGCGGCAACAAAGCTGCCGAAAATCTGACCGGCGATAATAATCGGGAAAATCCCCGCTTCCATCGTAGCTGACTCCCAGATACAATGGCAGACTTTGCTGAATGGCATTTTTTTCACAATCGCGTATAAACAAACTGCGAATGCCCCAATGGCTCCGCCTACTGTTGCTGTAAAGAATCCGGCAAAGGTTCCGCCGATAATGATTCCAAACAGAATTAATATAGGAATTAACAGTCGTAAGGATTTGATTTTTTCCTGAACCGGAATCTTCGGTCCGCCGCCGGGAGGAATGGTGTCCGGTTTTACCTGTCCGATCATCCTTACCGTTAAACACAGCATCAATGCTGTAAAAATACCAGGAATAACACCACACATCAGTGCCGTTCCCACCGATAAACTCATAGGCGCAATCAGACAAAACATGATAATGCCCATACTGGGAGGAATCAGCGTCGATAAAGCACCGGAAGCTGCCACACATCCCATGGAGTATTTTTCATCATAACCGGCTTTGGTCAGCTCCGGCATCGCCAATTTACCAAATACGATATTTCCGGCGATGGAGGAACCGGAGCAGGCACCAAATACAGCGTTAGAGCCAATTACGGCAAACAAAAGGCCGCCCTTTACTCTTCCTAACCATGCCTTCATGGCATCAAAGGCTCCTTCGGCAATTCCCGTCTCGCCCGCCAGCGCTCCCACCAGCATAAACATCGGCAATACCGCATAATTGTAATTGGCTCCCAGGTCAAATGGTGCGGTGGTAAACTTGGTCAGCATCAGCGTCAGGTCACCGCCGCTGAGCACGATAAATCCGCCAAACGCAGCAACCAGCATGGAAACAAACACCGGAACTCCGGAAAACACCATCACCATCATGAACAAAAAGGTAATAATACCAATCATTGCATTCCCATCCATTTATGTTCCCTCCTCACTCTCCGCCGTTCTCATCACTGGCGGTACATTCTGTACCATCCCATATCCACCGGCAAATTGCCGGGCGATACTCCAGAAAAACGAGAAAGAAAATAAGGCAAATCCGATCCCCATAATCAGACCAAACGGCCATAAAGGAAACGCCATTCCCGTAACACTGCTCATCTTGTGCCGGGTAAAAAACTTTTCCGTCTGCACAAAGCTCCGGTAACTGATAAAGCCGCAGATAAAAACTCCCAGCAGGTTCCCAACCGTTGTACAGATGGCCTGGACCATCGCCGGAAAATGAGCACTGAGCAGGTCGATCCTGGTGTGCCCCATATCAAGCGTCACATAAGCTACCGCCAGAAATACTACCGGAATATGCAGATATTGAATCAACTCCGTCGACATGGGAATGCCATGTTTGAAGATCTTTTCACCCAATACATTAAAAAATGCAATCAGCATAATCCCAATCAGGCAGATTCCTGACAAATACGATATCCTTTTTATCACTCCCACCACCAGATCATCTGCTTTCTGAAATGATTCCGGATAGTTATTGCTTTTCCCATTCACGCTTTTTTCCCTCCTGTCCTTATAGTGTCATTGCTGCTGCAAATGCGGTGCGGTTGGCATGCTGCAGGGAGGAAGCACGGTCACAGTCACCGATAAACCGGAATTCCGGTGAAATACCATAAAACGCCAGCGCTTCTTCCGTCAGTGCCGCCCGGCCTGCCGAAACCACAATACTGTCAGCGGCAATACTCTGTTCCCCATGATCTGCTCCGTCCGTAAGTTTGTAGGTAACCTTTCCCGCTTCCACCGAAGTCACCCTTGCATTCAATACCCAGTGGAAGTTCGGCTCTGCCAGCCACGCATTCTCAAACATGGAACGGTAATGGATCTTGGTGGTATCAGCTGCCAGTGTATCACGCATCTCCAGCACGGTGACATGGCGGCCTTTCTGCGCCAGGTGAATTCCCACCTCTACGCCAACCTCACCGCCGCCGATAATCACTACCTTGCGGCCTAAGCTTTCCGGTTTTTCAAAGGCTTCCTCGGCAAATACATATTCCTGCTCCTGCAAGCCCGGAATTGGCGGTAATACCGGTTTTGCTCCGACGGCCGCGACAATCGAATCATAACCTTCTGCCTGCAGCATCTCTGCCGTTGCATATGTATTTAGTTTCACCGTGATCTGGTCACGTTTTGCCACCTGTTCCATTAAGAAATTCTTGTACCGGCGAAGGGGCCATTTAAACCCTGCATAGTCGGAATGCTTAATGGCTCCGCCTAAACTGCCGGTGGCCTCATAGACCGTCACCTGATGGCCTCTGTCCGCCAGATACATGGCACAGCGAAGTCCCGCCGGACCGCCGCCGACCACCCCGATGTTCTTGCCGCCCGCCGTTGGCAGGATCATGCGTTCCACCTTGTGTTCCAGTCCGATCACCGGATTAACCGAGCAAATACTATGGAACGGATCTTTCTCCCCGCCGCCATGGCACTTGTTGCAACGCAGACACGGCACAATGTCTTCGCCCCGCCCCTCATTCATCAGCTGCCCCAGGTCAGTATTGGAGAGCCATGCGCGGGACATCACAATGAGATCTGCTTTCCCGTCAGCAATTGCTTTATCACAAAGCTCCAGATCCTGATAACCGCCAATGGTTGCCACCAGCAGATGATCCACCCGCTCTTTCACATAAGCTGCATAATGCAGGAACGGGGTTTCTTCCGCCGTAAAGCCGGTCGGATGAGCCGGGTCAACCTCGGGGGCCCGAAGCTGTACAATGTCAATGTACTTTGAAGCTTCGCGCAAGAACGCTACCGATTCATCCAAGGTATAGCCACCTTCCACATCCTCGGCGCTCCACAGCATTTCCAGAAGCATATCCTGGCCGATGCGGTCTCTGATCCGCTTCAGCACCATCAACGGAAAACGCATCCGGTTCTCCAGGCTGCCGCCCCATTGATCCGTCCGCCTGTTGGTAATCGGAGACATGAATTTGGCCGGCAGATTGGCCCGGTAAGCAAAGTGCAGGTTCAACATATCAAAATCCAGCATCTTTAAGATCGCGGCCTGTTCGGCATAACTTTCAGCGATTTTATCCAGGGTTTCTTCCTCGTACTCGTGAGGCAGTTTATGAGCTTCGATCTGCTCGATCTCATACTCCTCCAGCACCGGGATGCCAAACGGTTTTTCCTTGTCATGGTGAACACCGTTTACATCTTGCTGTATCACACTTTCTTTTTTCATCTTCATCAGCGGATAGAAAGACGGCGGTCCGACAAAGATGCTCATCCCGGCTAAGGAATGATAAAAATGAATCGTATCCGTCAGCTCCAGCAGATAATTCTGGCAACTGCAATGATACAGATCAAAGTCAGGGAAATGACTCATATCCATATTCATCGGCAGCTGCTTGCCATTGGTGAAGTTATTGATGCCCATACAGGTAACCATGGCGGCCCCTTTTGCTTTATTCGCAAAGTGAGCAATCACCGGTGCTGCCGGATAAGGCTCCGGTCCCTGTAAAAAGTGCGGCAGGGAGTTACCGGCAGTCACACGGTTCTTTAAAACAAATTTCCCCACTTTAATTGGTGATAAAAGGTGTTTATATCTGGGTTCCATAAAGCCTCCTTTAGATCTTTTCTAACTGAATAATACATGCTGCACCCATACCGCCACCAATGCACATGGTGATCAGTCCGTATGTTCCGCCTGTCGTGGTCAGATAATTTAAAGCCTTGGATAAAAGGATTGCGCCAGTCGCTCCCAGTGGATGCCCCATCGCCAACGCTCCGCCTCTGGGGTTCACCTTCCCTTTGTCAACACCCAGCTCATCCATAACTGCCAGAGCCTGTGAAGCAAATGCCTCATTTAATTCAATGACATCCATATCCTTCACGCTAAGTCCGGTCTGCTTCATTACCTTTTCTACTGCTGTCACCGGTCCCATGCCCATATAGGCCGGGTCTAAGCCGGTTACGGCAAAGGAGACAAAGCTGGCAGGCGGAGTGAGATTTAATTCTTTTGCTTTTTCCTCACTCATTAATACGGCAAAGGCAGCGCCATCACTACGTTGTGACGAAGTTGCCGCCGTCACCAGGCCATCTTCCATAAAGCAAGGTTTTAGGGTTTTAAGTTTCTCGGCATTAGTTCCTTTGCGGACACATTCATCGCGGGTCAGCCTGATTTTTTCACCGCTTTCAGTATAGCCGGTCACCGGGATGATCTCTGCATCAAACCATCCGTTTTCAATGGCTTCGGCGGCCTTTTGATGACTTTCTACTGCCATCTGCTCCATCACTTCCCGGCTGATGCCATATTTCGTTGCTACATTCTCAGCGGTGATGCCCATCGGCACATAGCACTCGGTGTGATCTGTCAGCCACGGATCCAGGTATTCTTCATTCGAAGATAATACCGGACAGCTCATGGACTCCACGCCGCCGGCGACGACTACCTCCTGCAGGCCGCTCATGATCATGGACGCGCCCAGGGCAATCGTCTGAATCCCGGATGCGCAAAAACGGTTTACTGTCTGACCGGGGATGCTGTCCGGCAGCTGCGCTCTTAAAATAATGTTTCTGGCCGGGTTTAAGCCCATCTGTCCTTCCGGAATCGCACAACCAACGATGACATCATCAATTGCCGCCGGATCTAATGCCGGCACTTTGGCAAGCACTCCATTCAGTACTTCGGCACCGTACTCCACCGGATTTGTAAATGCCAATGATCCTTTTCCTGCTTTTCCTATGGCCGAACGGCCATATGCAACGATGACACATTTCTTCATGGTATCCTCCTTCTCCAACTGAATTTTTTTATTTTTTAACAGCTTTTTTAACAGCACATGACGGAATGTTGACGAACATCTTTTCCATGTGTTATGATTACAATAATTATCTTTTCATGTGCGGGAGGTTTGTTGTATGAATATTGAAACCCTGAAATACTTTCAATACATTGCTAAATATAAAAACATCACCCAGGCTGCAAAACATCTTTACGTCAGTCAGTCAACCTTGAGCCGCCACATTATGGCTCTGGAAAACGAACTGGGTGTCAAGCTTTTTGAACGGGACAATAAGACCGTAACTTTGACCGAAGCCGGAAGGATGCTGTACCAGGACAGTGATTCATTTATCAATCACATGGATTCCCTGTTAAAGAACGTCACCACAGCCGGCAGAGGCCACTCCGGTATTATTAAAATGACCGCTCCCAACAGCCTGTTCCACACCCTTTCACGGATCGTTACGCAAACCCAGGAGGAATATCCTTCCATCCGTTTTTTTGTGGAATCCTATGAGTTTAGTGAGATTCCACTGGCAGTCAAATACAATATGTATCATATCGGCGTTACCTATGACTATGCCTTATTTGAACATGAGACCTTAGATTATGTCCCCATTGATACGGATGAATTTTCCATCATCTACTCTTGTAAATTCCAGAAAGAGGATGTAAAATCCACCCTGACCAATATTCTCTCATCGGTGCCTTATGTTTATCCAACCTACGTCAGCCCAGCGTTTTTGCCGCAAATGCTGGCATCCCTTCAGGAAATGACCGGACATAAAATACATACCATGATGGAGGTCAACACCTCCGATTCGCTGCTCCTGAATGTTTCCTTAGGTCTGGGCTTCGGACTGCTGCCCAACTCCTGGGTCAAACTTTTAGGTCCGGACAATGATATGATGCATATTGCGCCGCCCGGCATCAATACCAGGACGGACATCATTGCCATCTGTCGAAAAGTAAACCGTACCCAATTGACCGACACGGTCTTTCAGCTTCTTGCAAAAGGGATCAGCTAAGTACCGTACATAACAGTATGGAGTTCAATTTTTCCTCCATACTGGCACTTCTGGAGGTTAATACGATCGGGATATCCGCTCCCACCAGACAACCTGCCATAATGTTGTCCGGATCGCAATTCCAGATTTTACTCATTACGTTGCCAGTTACCAGCTGTGGTACCAGAAGCATATCCACATCACCGGCATACGGTGAATCATAACCTTTGATTTCTGCCGATTCTTTTCTGGTCGCCAGATCATAAGAAAGCGGGCCAATTACAACTGCTTCACCAAATTCGCCGGCCTCTGCCATTTGCTGCAGCTTTGCGGCATCTTCCGTCTCCGGCATTTTGCTGTTTACAGTTTCTACCGCACACAATACTCCCACCACCGGTTTTTGATATCCCAGGCGGTGCAGGGATTCTACCCCCGCCTTGATGATCTTCACCTTGTCTGCCAGGGTCGGATATGGAATCACCGCACAGTCACTGATCGCCAGCAGTTTGTGGTAACCCTTCAGCTGCATATAGCCAAAGTGGGTGATAAATCCATTTTTATTTAATCCTGTCTCTTTGTTTAAAATCGGCTTCAGCAAATCTCGGGTCTCCATTTTCCCTTTGACGATAAAATCACCCTTGCCTTCTTTCATCAGCCTGACAGCAGCTTCCGAAGGATTGGTACCAGACGGGATTGACACCAGTTCATAGATTCTGTCGGTATATCCTTCCTGTTCCAGCACTTTTTCAACCGCTTCTTTTACTCCTACCAGTACTGGGGTAACGATGCCCAGTTCCTGCGCGGCGAAAACCGCTTCCAGCACATGAGCATCGTCAGCACCTGCGACAATCGCACCCTTTGGTAATCCCGGCTTTGCTCTTAAGTCGCTTAGAATGGCATCAAAGCTATCATACATACGTTTGTCTCCTCTTCTCTTACTTTAAAATCCCCAGGATTTCTCTGGCTTCATCCGGTGTGGCTACTTCTTTGCCAAATTCAGTTACGGCTCTGACTGCCCGATCTACCAGTTTGATATTCGTTGCCAGCTCACCGTGGCTGTAGTATACATTATCTTCCAAACCTACCCGCAAGTGACCGCCCAGAGCCAGGGTTGCGAACATAATCGGCATATGCTGCCTGCCGATACCAAAGGCGGACCAGGTCGAACCTTCCGGCAGCATTTCCGTTAAGTACAGCAAGTTCTTGACGGTTGCTTCCATTCCGCCTAAGACACCCAGTACAAACTGATAGTGGCAAGGGGCTGTCAGTACTTCTTTTTTCACGAAATACTTTGCTACATTCATAAATCCGGTATCGAATACCTCGATCTCCGGTTTGATCTGCAGTTCTTTCATCTTCAGGCCCAGCTGTTCCAGGAACTGCGGGGAGTTGTCAAAGATTCCGAACGGCATCCAGTTAAAGGAACCGGCATCATAAGAGGCAATCTCCGGCTTCACATAAGCTAAATGTGCCATTCTTTCGTCGTATCCGGCTTTGTTATCACCGGAGGTGGTGCAGTTGATGACGACATCACAATCCGGTTTCTGTTTAATTAAGTCAATGGTTCCCTTAAATAATTCTTTATTCATGGTTCCTGCGCCGTTTTCGTCGCGCATATGTAAGTGAACAACTGCTGCGCCGGCTTTCCAGCAAGCATAAGCATCATCAGCAATCTCCTGCGGTGTCGTGGGAATATGCGGGTTCATACTTTTAGGTGTCATCGCACCGGTCAATGCCGCTGAAATAATTACTTTGTTCTTTAAATCTGCCATTCTGTCTCTCCTTATTTTTTAATTATCCTCTGTTCCGATGTTCCGATCAAATCCGATTCTATGCCAGATAACTGGGATTCCGGATCATTTCCTCAATGGAAGAATACCCCTCCGGGTATACGTCGTAAGGATGAATCTCTTCTTCCCCATTCAGCACCCGCAGCGCTCCGGCGGCCAGGGCTTCCATCTCTTTCTCGCCCGGTATTACCGACACCGGTGCGATAAAGGAAACCTTCTCGGTGATCCAGTCGGTAATTTTCTGATCATATGCCACACCGCCAGTCAGAATAATCTGATCCACAGCACCACCGCGGATCACCGACAACTGTCCGATACTCTTGGCCACACCATATGCCATTGCCTGCAAAACCTGTTCCGCTTTTTCATTGCCCGCGGAAGCCATTTGCTCCACTTCCCGCACATCATGGGTACCAAAATAAGCAACCAGACCGGTCTTGCCACACAGATACATCTTCATCTCCGACAGTGTCATCTCGCTGCCATAGCAAAGCTCCGCCATATAACGGGTCGGGATCGCACCTGCTCTTTGTGGTGATATCGCCCCTTCATCGTCATAGACCCAGTCAGCAATTCTGCCATGGTCATGGAATCCCATGGTAATACCGCCGCCCAGCTGGACAATAATCAGGTTTAAATCCTTGTACTTTTTGCCAATCGATTCTGCGTAAGTGATTCCGGCCATCTTGGTATTCAGCAGATGGGCAATCGGACGGTTCTCAATCTCCGGGATACCGGTAATCTTGGCAATCGGATCAGCTGCATCGACGCTGGTCGAATCATAGATGATGACCGGAATGTCCATGCCCTCAATCAGCTTTTTACCAATCAGACAGGACAAGGATGATGCATGCTGTGCCATCGGCACATAGGTAACGGAAGCAATCATCAAATCATTGACCTCATAAGCTCCGTCGAATAGTACTGCCGGAATCGTGCCGGCTCTGGCAACGACCATATCAAATTCCGCCGGTGCCAGTTGATTTTCCTCTAAAAAGGTTTTTACCTGATTCGTCCGAAAATCCAGCTGGTCCATTACTTTCGGCATTTCCTTCAGCTGTGCCATGGTCATGTCCAAAGAAACCTTTTTGACCATTTCCAGATCTTCAAAATAAGCTACCTTTGTTGAGGTGGAGCCACAATTAATTGCAAATATCTTTTTCATCGTTTCACCTCTTGATAAATGGAATATCCCCGGCAAAGACGCCGTGTATGCTTTTTCTGCCGGGGATAGTTGTTATGTTCAATTAATAATCGTCTGTTATCTGATTTT
>Ga0153999_1000517_pt1 | contig 16927 bp, 17 predicted proteins | sample TSNC083MetaG_FD_104675 | JGI IMG/M metagenome (GOLD analysis project Ga0153999, IMG submission 104675) | Attine ant fungus gardens microbial communities from North Carolina, USA - TSNC083 MetaG | ecosystem: Host-associated > Fungi > Mycelium > Unclassified | place: USA: North Carolina, Lumber... | reverse complement strand
TACCATATTAACCAACAATAATCAACAATAAATGGCAAAAAGTTGACAAAAGAAATATCCGCCAGTAAAGGCGGAATCAGTGTTTGCAGACTTGATATAAAAAATCAGCTTCCGAAAAGACGAAAGAGAGTCTTTAAAGACTCTTTTTCTTTTTATTAATTTTAGGGTGATGTTTGCGACAGCTTTATCATATAAAATAAAACCATCTACATTAGGGTGGTGAGCATATGGGTATATCTATTATTGACAAGAACGGTAAACTTTATAAGGCACTTGAGGCGTTGAATGAAGCAAATATCAAGGCACTTTTCGATATTGACAAAGAAGATGTTGTATTATCTGATGAGCATAACCGAAGAATTCAGGAAATGATTGAAGAGAGATTTCTCCATTGCTGATTCTTTATTTTCGACACATTCACCAATTCTTCGACACCACATATATTGTATTAGGGATATAATCCCTTGAGCATAAACCAAAAGGGAGGAATTTATATGTGGCGTTGCTGTAGATGTTGTAGATGTTGTCGTTGCTGTCGTTGCCGTAGATGCTGTTGCTAAAATAGACTCCTTTATAAGTTACCCGCTGGCTTGCCGTAAAAGGCAAGCCAGTGTCTTTTTCACAGAGCTATCGCCTCATCTGCCAAAGGATTTAATTCATAATAAAATTTACCCTCGATCTCGCTTCGGATAACATATTCTCGGCAAACAAGATAATCCAAATGAGCCATTGCTTCTCCTGTGGCAAACCACTTCTGATTATCAGGGAAGTCTTCCCAACCATTTCCCCTGATTCTCCATGTCATCTCCTTGGTGACTTCGTAGGCAGACAGCCGGCGGTTATCCTTCGCCAATATATGTAATACTTCCTCCAGGCGTTCCCGATGATGTTCTATAATACGGTCAATCCGCTCATAAAAAGCGTTGCTTGTATTTCGGTGCGCCGGCATGCAGGTTTTGACTTTCAACTGCTTTACTTTCCTAAGACTGTCTATATAAGCACCCAAGCTGTCACTATGACCGTGCCACAAAGTAATATTTGGTGTAATATCAAAAAGCACATGGTCACCTAAAAAAATCAATTGTTCACTTTCCAGATACAGGCACATATGCTCAGGCGTATGGCCGGGTGTGGCTATGCAGGTGAATTCATATTCATCAACCCTTATTTTATCCCCATCAACGATGATGCTTACCGGGAAAGGGCCTTCCGGAGTCAGCGTTATGGAAGGATTTGTTTTTCTTAAGTTTTCCAAAACATTCCATGGCACACCTTCCTGATTAAACTTTTCATCAATCTCTTGCCAACTGTCACTCATCAAGCATGCGACAAGATAGTTGTAATCTTTCTCGCTAAAATATACTGTCGAATCGGGTGTCATTATTTTTTCAACCAATCCCGAATGGTCAGCGTGCAAATGGGTAATAAATATGTCAGTATGATTCATATCAGCATCCAGCTCTTTAAGTCCTTCTACTAATGCCTCGTAACATTCAGGCTGATTAAAACCTGTGTCAACCAATAAGTTTCTATCTCTTCCTTTAATAAAATAACTATTGAGGTTCCTTAAAGGATTGTTTGGAAGTGGAACATGTATTTTAAATATATCCGGTTTTGAATAGACCTGCTCTATCATGTGATTTCCTCTCTTAATCATTATATTCTTAAATCTGCTTTTATAATTATAGCACCATATCCTTGATTGTCAAAGTATTCTGATGATTTTAAGACTTTACCAGAGGAATTAAAAGTGCTAAAATGAAAGAAAATTTATAAAGTAATGGAGTAATGTCATCATGAGTAAAGGACAAAATGTTGTTGTCGCCGTATATCGGCAAATTGCTATCGATATAGCCAAAGATATAGCTAATGGTACCTATATTGAAGGTCAAAAATTATTTGGTCGTTCCGTACTTTCTTCGCAATATAAAGTTTCACCTGAAACAATAAGAAAGGCCATGCATCTGCTAAAAGATGTCGGCATCTTAGAAATAGAAAAAGGCAGCGGCATCCAAATAAAATCAATATTAAAAGCCCAAGAATTTGTAAAAAGATATAATGAAGTCATGGACTTAAGCATCGCCAAAAATGAGCTGGTTACATGGGCAGGTAAGCAAATGAAAGAAACTGCTGATATGTTAAAAAAGGTCCAATTTTTAGTGGACACCTCAGAACGGCTTAAAAACCTTAATCCCTTTACTCCTTTTGAGATAAAGATTACCAGCGATACTCTCGTTATAGGTAAAACAGTGGCTGAAGTTCAATTCTGGCACAACACCGGTGGTACTGTGATCGCCATCAGACGAGGTGAAAATACGATTATATCTCCCGGTCCCCATGCAACCTTCGATGTAGATGACATTTTTTATATCATCGGCAATGACCATGTCTATGCCGCATCAAAAAAATTCTTATTTGGATAAAACATCAATCAAACAGCGCAATCGGCGCTGTTTTTAATTTGCACTCATTTGACAAATCAGCAAATGATGGTATGATATAAAGTAACAACTTATATCGTTATGATAGATTGTTACTTTAAAGGAGGGATTTTTTTGCTAAAATTTGAAAATATCAGCAAACGTTATAACCGACAAGACATTATTTCTGATATGTCGTTTGAAGTCGAAAAAGGCAAACTGGTCGTCTTAATTGGACCCAGTGGATGCGGTAAAACTACTTTGCTAAAAATGGTTAATAGATTAACCAAGCCAACTAGCGGCAAAATCTATTTAAACGGCGAAGATATTTTTACAAAAGACGAAATAGAATTACGAAGAAATATCGGTTATGTCATTCAACAGACAGGTCTTTTTCCTCATATGACCATCCGTGAAAACTTAGAAATCATACCCCGGCTTCAAAAGAAAGCCCCCGCAGACATAACCGCTAAAAGTCTGGAACTTATGGATATGGTGGGACTTGACCAGGAACAATATCTTGACCGATACCCTACTCAGCTTTCCGGCGGCCAACAGCAGCGAATCGGTGTTGCAAGGGCATTTGCCTGCGACCCTGAACTCATCTTGATGGATGAACCCTTTTCAGCCCTTGACCCCATTACAAGAAGTCAGCTTCAGGATGAACTTGTGGATTTGCAGGCAAAAGTACGCAAAACCATTGTTTTTGTTACCCATGATATGGATGAAGCGGTAAAAATTGCCGACAAAATCTGTTTTATTAACAATGGGCGAATCATTCAATATGATACCCCCGAGGAGCTTATGAAAAATCCGGCCAATGAACTTGCTGCTGAATTTATCGGAAAGCATAGAATCTGGTCTTCCCCTGAGTTTATTAGAGCAAAGGATATCATGATTCCTGACCCTATATGTGCCCCTGCCAATATGACAGCTTTGCGATGTGTCGAAAGAATGCGTAACTACAAGATTGACCGTCTCTTTATCACCGATAAACAAAAGCATTTGGTCGGCATTATAACGGCAAAGGGAATCCAATCTCAAACAGAAAAAAATATGCCTGTGGCAACGATTATGGAAGAGAATTTTGAGACCATTTCTCCCGAAGATAACATTATTGACATCTTACAAACCACAAATGAAAATCATCTATCTGCAATTCCCGTTGTTAGTGAGGACAACGTTTTACAAGGGCTCATAACCACAAGTAGTTTAGTGACCACGTTAAGTCAACAATATTTAGATACTTCGGAGGAAATATAACATGGGATTTTTAACAGAGTTTTTTGAATATATAGCGCTAAATATGGATGAAATAATTTCCCGAGTCATTGAACATCTTCAGCTAACAGTTTTTTCTGTCACTATCTCGATATTGATTGGTGTCCCCTTAGGTATATTAATCAGTTATGTCAGAGGACTTAAAAAACCTATATTGGGTCTTTCAAATGTCATGCAGGCCATCCCCAGTCTTGCACTTTTAGGTTTTCTTATCCCATTTTTAGGTATCGGCTCTGTTCCCGCTATTTTCATGGTGGTTATTTACTCGCTTTTACCTATTATAAAAAATACAACAACCGGCATTGACAGTATCAGTAAGGAATTGACGGAGGTTGCAAAGGGAATCGGTATGACAAGGTTTCAGGTTCTTACAAAAGTAAAGCTTCCTCTTGCCCTGCCTGTGATTATGGCCGGAGTACGAATATCTGCAGTAACTTCCGTGGGACTGGTTACCATGGCTGCATTTATTGGCGCCGGTGGGTTGGGATATTTGGTATATTCCGGTATCCGTACCGTCAATAATTTTCAAATACTGGCCGGAGCTATTCCGGCGTGTATTATGGCATTAATGATAGACTTTTTAGTCTCACTGGTAGAAAAGGCTGTAACACCGATTAGCTTTACCAACAAAGCTAAAACAGCGAATCGCTCTTCTATTAAAAAATTCAATATCCGAAAAAGAATTGTCCTTTGTACCGCCGCAGTGTTACTTATCAGTGTATTTGCCGCTAATATCTTCGGTAATAGATCTGATGAAAAAGTCCTTGTAATCGGGGCAAAAGACTTTACGGAGCAAAACATACTGGGACATATGTATACCGAACTGATTGAAGCAAACACAGATATCACTGTTGACTTAAAGTCAGAGCTTGGCTCACAGGTTGTTTTTACAGCAATAACTAATGAAGAAGTTGATTTGTATGTGGATTATACAGGTACGGTTTATGGAAGTATACTAGGACTTTCCGGTGAAAATGACCCGCAGGCGGTTTATGATCTTTGCGTAGCGGCGCTTAATGAACAATATAATCTTTTGATGCTTGATCCGTTGGGCTTTAATAATACTTATACCCTATCTGTCCGCGAAGATACTGCCCAAAAATACGGCTTGGAAACTTTTTCAGATTTGGCAAAGGTTTCTGACCAGTTAATTTTAGGGGCCACCTTCGAAATCCTTAACCGCAGCGATGGTATCCCAAATTTGCTAACGACGTATGATATGACATTTAAAGATATGATCGGCATTGACGGAACGCCGCGCTATACAGCGATTATCAATGATGAAACCCAGGTGACTGATGCCTTTTCAACCGACGGTATCCTTCTTCAATATGATTTGGTGGTTTTAGAAGATGACCTAGACTACTTCCCGCCATATTATGCCGCCCCAATAGTACGTCCTGAAGTTTTAGTGACATATCCCGAATTAGAAGCGGTTTTAAATCAGCTTACCGGAATTTTAGATGACGATACCATGCGTGATTTGAATTATCAGGTAGACGTCTTAAAAATGAATCCTAGAGATGTTGCAATTGAATTTTTAGAATCAAAAGGGTTGATTTAAATATCAAGGAGTTGTTGCAAAAAATGCAACAACTCCTTGATACTTTTAACTTTGCCTTAAATCAAGACCCATTTTCCAAATTTAATATCTCATGAATTGAATGACGGCTAAATTCCTTAATTAACAAATCATTCACTCTTTGAATTTCCTTGAAAACTTTCTTTGTATCCTGATAAGAAACGTCTTCATCCGTGCTTTTATTAAAACAAATGTCACCTTCCATCGTCCGAATCACATCATATATCGTTATATTTTTAATATTTTTGTCTAGCTTAAACCCTCCGCTTATATTTCCCCGTCCCTGATGAGAGCTAACAATTTTAGCTTTTTTCAAAGGAAGTAATACTTTCATCAATACCCCTTGAGAAATATTTTCTTTTTCAGATAACGTTTTTGTTGTAATCAGTTCCTCGCCCTCTGTATATAATCTGACAATAACACGTATGGCATAGGTTGTCATTCTGTTGATTTTCATTTTATCATCTCCTCATACAATTATAATACTCAACTTCCTTATATTATTATAAACTCGTATTTTGTCGCACGCATCACCCAAAAGGGTTAAATTGTATAATTTTCTGAAGATATGATAAAAAATTTTTACTAACCTATAAAGAGTGCAGAGAAAAACTACTCTACACTCTTCATGGATTCGACCATATTAATTTTCTTTAATTTAAAATGCATAATCAGATTAACAATTCCTGAGAAAACGAAGGTCAGCAGGATACTGAACAGAAAGCTTTGCAATTCAATATTTCGACCAAACATAGTCATGTCTACTTCCGCAGTAAGTATGACATAGCGGTGCAAAAGCCTGCCCATCAATAGACCGGCAATGATCCCGATGGCCGTCAGCCAGACATTCTCCCTGATAACATACTGCGATACTTCCCCATCATAAAAGCCCAGCACCTTCAAAGTCGCTAATTCTCTCATCCGCTCACTGACATTAATATTATTCAGATTATATAAAACAATAAAGGCTAATAGTCCTGCAGATACAACCAACACATATGTAATGATATCCAGACTTTTAAGCATATCCGCAATATTTGAAGCCGTCGCACTGACGAATGATACCCCGGATACAGCTTCGCTGTCCATGTACTTTTTACTGAATTCCGCTTCAAACTTCTCACTATCGTCCGCATTATTCGTGAATATTGTCTCATACAGCGGTGCTTCATTAAACAACGCTTCATAAACAGCCGGACTCATATAAATATAATGGAAGAAATAATTTTCGGTAATGGCGGTGATAACAACATCTACTTTACTGGTTTCATCATCTTTCAAATAGATCGTATCACCTACTTTTACACTTAATAGTTTAGCCAGCTTCTCAGTAATAATAACACCTTCATCAGTTAACTCATAGGTCCCGCCTGTTGTTCTGTCCTGTAATGAAACGAAATGATAAAGCTTAGACGGATTTTCAGGAATCAGTAAACAAGCATTCTTTGTCACATTCCCATCGCCGGCATCAATCGTCGTTTTAGCAAATTCCATGCTGTCGACAATATCAGCATCATTTTCAATCATATCGGTCAATGCCTGTCTCTTTTCTTCTGAAATATCATTCTCCAGGCTTATTTCACTATCATATATGTGCACTTTTGAAAACTGCAGGCTGCCAATAGAGGTAATAGAATCCTTGAGTCCAAAGCCCACCACCAATAGTGCCGTACATCCTCCAATCCCAAAAACTGTCATGAAAAACCGCTTCTTATATCGCACCAGGTTGCGTATGGTTGACTTCATTGAAAAATTAAGGTGTTTCCAAATAAAACCGATTCTTTCTAAAAGTACTCTTTTCCCTGCCTTAGGTGCGGCCGGGCGCATCAACTCGGCAGGTACGGCCATCAGCACTTTATAGCAGGCAAAGACAGTAGCACCTGTTGTGCATATAACGGCCATGGCCGTTGATGTTACCGAATACTCAAAGTTTAGTGGTGTCAATATTTTCGGCAGGGTTTGATACAAAATCTTATAGGCATTAATGAGAATGGCCGGAAATACCTTCTGCCCAATGACTAAACCAATCAGGCTGCCCAGCAGGCTGGCCGATAACGCATATAAGATATACTTACCGGCAATGCTGCCTTTACTGTATCCCAAAGCTTTTAAGGTCCCAATCTGAGTTCTCTGCTCCTCTACCATACGGGTCATGGTCGTCAGACATACAAGGGCGGCTACCAGAAAGAAAATCACCGGAAATACCGTACCGATTGCCCCTATCCGGTCCGCATTCTGCCCATATTCTACATAAGCCTGCAAAGACCGGCGGCTAAGCACAAACCATTCAGGAACCTCTAAGTCTTCCAGTTCTGCCTTGGCATCCTCTATCTCCTGTTTCGCATCAGCTATCTTCGGTTCATTTTCAGCAACGGCGTCTTCATATTCGGCTTCGCCATCGGCTAATTCATTCCTGGCATTGGCTATTTCTTCTTTGCCATCATCAAGCGCCGTCCAACCGTCGGCTATTGTCTGCTTAGCCGCTGCGATTTGTGACTTGCCACTGTCTATTTCAGCCTGCTTGCTCATTAATAATTGTTCAGCTGATGCTATTTCTGACTCTCCCTGAGCCAGCTGCGCTGCTGTCTCATCTAATTTGGTTCTTGCTGCGTTAATTGTGGCTTCGTTTTCCCCAAGGCTCTGCCATCCCGCTGCAATTTCCGTTTCACCGGCAGTAAGGGTCGGCTCTAATTGGGCAATACTAGCTTCTAGTTCTCCTATCTGGGCTGCAAGAATCTCGTTGGGATTAAGCTCATAGGCACTTTGTAGTTCCAAGAGTTGGTTTTTTAATCCTTCCAATTGGGACTTTCCACTTTCCAACTCTCTGGCTTTTGCTTCCAATTCCTGACGTCCGGCTTCCAAAGCCGTTTTCCCGGTCTGCCACTCTTCCTCACCGGCTGCTAACTGAGCTTTACCTGATTCTAATTCTGTCCGTTGAGACGCGATGGTATTCCAACCGTTATTGATTTCTGTTTGTCCCTGGGACAGAGCAGCTTCCTGATTTTGGAGCGTTGCCTGAGCATCTTCTAATTCCTTTGTTTGGGATGCTATTTCTGCTTCCGCCGATTCTATATCGGCTCTTCCCTGCTCAATCTCAGCTTTGGCATCGGCCAGTTTCTCCTCAGCATCGGCAATTTCTGCCTCGGCATCAGCAATCGCTTCCCTGGCCTCGGTCATAATCTCGTCATAACGAATTTGACTTCTTGCATCTGCAATAGCCTCAATTCGCTCTACAACCACATCTACCCAATCATCATAATCATCCGTATAGCTGGTTAATTCTGATGCCCCCTGCACAGTAGCATACACTTCTGTGTACACTTCCAGAGAAAAGGCCGACTCCGGTATAATGATAAAGCTATCGACGGTGCCCCCGCCAATACTGCTGCTTCCCCGATCCAGACTTAAATAATAAGATGTATTTCCCACCCCTACTATTGTAAACTCAGTTACCGACAAGGTATCCTTAATATCATCCTCAGTGCCGGATTCTACGGTGACTATGTCACCTATTTCATATTCGGTCTGTTCAAGGAATCGATTATCAACCAGACATTCATTCTCAGCTTCAGGCAGACGTCCCGATGTTACGGATATCTGGTTAATCGTCTCCGGTACGGACATCATCTTCAAGACCGTCTGACCCTCCGGGAGTTCAGACAAAACATCCGCACTAAAGGCCGGCATAACCGCCTTAACACCTTCGATCTCCTGAATTGCCGTTACATCCTCCCTGGTTAATCCCAGGGTACTTAATATCCTGATATCCATCAAATTGCTCTCATCATAATATTGATCCGCAGACAACCGCATATCCGGGTCTGAACCACGCACTCCGGAATAAAAAGCGACACCTAAAGCAACAATCAGCAATAAGGATATATATCTATTCCTGGTTTTCTTTATTTCCATAAAGAAATCTTTATGTAAAGCCTTCTTTCTCATGTAGGTACCTACCATTCAATCTCATCAATGGAAATCGGCTGTTCATTCAGAGTCATCTTGCTGACTTTACCATTCTTAATTTTAATTACTCTGTCTGCCATAGGTGCAATGGCCTGATTATGAGTAATGACAATCACCGTCATGCCGTTCTTCCTGCAAGTATCCTGAAGGAGCTTTAGTATCTGCTTCCCCGTGTTGTAATCCAGGGCGCCTGTAGGCTCATCGCAAAGCAATAGCTTTGGATTTTTAGCCAGAGCCCTTGCTATGGCTACCCGCTGCTGTTCTCCGCCGGATAACTGGGCGGGAAAATTAGTGAGGCGTTCTCCAAGACCTACATTCTCAAGAACCATTCTGGCATCTAAGGGATCTTTGCTTATTTGCAGTGCCAGTTCCACATTCTCCAATGCGGTTAAGTTCTGCACCAGATTATAAAACTGAAAAACAAAGCCTATCTCATTGCGCCGATATCCGGTTAATTGCTTTCCTCTATAGGTACTGATATCGACACCGTCAATCAGTACACTTCCACTATCACAGGTATCCATACCGCCAAGAATATTTAACACTGTCGTCTTACCGGCTCCGCTGGGTCCGACGATAATAGCAAACTCCCCTTTTTCTATCTGAAAGTTGATGCCATCGACTGCGTGTATGGTTACCTCTCCCATCCTGTAATCTTTACGTACTTCATTTAATTCAACGAAAAAACTCATTGTAAATAACTCCCATCTGCTAAAATCTGGTAAAACCAAGTCCCCTAAGCAGGGGTCCTTCATATTATACACTATAATCCGAATTTCATCTATAAAGGGAGTATTAAATTTTTATTATTCCTTCCTATTTCCCATAATGTTTCTCAAAATTAGACTCTATTTCTTTAAGCTGCTCTGCATATTCTAACAATTCTCCCGCCAATGCCTCTTTCTTCTCAGGATTTTTCTTATAACATATTCGATGCTCCATGCTGGCCCAAAAATCCATGGACATTGTACGCAGCTGTATCTCCACAGGAAAATATTCCATCCCGTCATCATAATAAACCGGTGTCCCCAATACAATATGATAGCTCCTATATCCATTGGGCTTAGGATCTAAAATATAATCACATTCTTTAATGATTACCAGGTCCGATTGCTTTTTAATCGTTTCCACCGTATGATATATATCATTGACAAAATAGCAAATCACCCGAATTCCCGCGATATCCATTAAATGCGTCTTTGCACTATCCTCACTGGATTCCAGCTCAAGGCGGGTAAGTTTATCATGAATGCTTTGCTTTTTCTTTATTCTCTGCTGAAGATTATGAATAGGATAGTTTTGATACTTTCTTCTATAATCTTTATTCAAGGCCCGTAAACGAGTCATTATATTTTCCCCTGCATCAATATAAGGTTGTATAAATTCAATGTATTCATGCTCTGTCATAGAACTTCTCCTAGCAAACCGATATATAATACTTATTTTTAATCATAGAAAAAATTTGTGTTCATTCTGTGGACAAACAATGAGTAAAACAGAACTTTTCTGTAAATAATATAAACATATTATAAATTAAGTATTAAGAGGTCAAGAATACAAAATAATCCTCTTGACTTTGCCCCCATTTTTTATATATACTTAGTATGAAATTGTTAATAAATTCAAAAAGGAGGTACCGACCTATGAAAAAACTTAAATATGTATCTGTAATGCTTTTAGCCATTATATTTCTGTTAGTTGGCTGTGGTTCCAGAAACCAGACCCCCGGCAACGAGGACACAATCAATGATACCACTCCCGAAACAACACCTACAACAGAAGAAACTACCGGAACTGAGGACACACAAGAGACTGCTGTAAGTATAGAAGATCAGTTGGCTGATTTGATTAAAGATGAGTATGACGGTCTTGAAATAAACGCCAAACTCCTTGAACGAAAAGCTATTCTTCCCGGTTCTGTTATTCCTATTACGGTAACCATTAAAAACAACGGCGAACAAACAATCGTATTCCCTCACGGCTCCAGTTCTTCTGAAATCCCTGAGGCTTTACTGATAGACGCTGATGGATTACAGCATGTTCTATCTGAATCCCAGTTGGGAATAGCAACGTTGGACATGGTATCTAATGAACTGGCTCCCGGCGAAGAGGTGACTTTTGTGATTCATATGATGGCGATTGAGCCTAATGATGAATTCGCGAACTATACCTTTGAACTATACAATACGTCCGAGACATATATCGGTGATATGACATGGGAAGAGATTCAGGCTAAATTTCCTGATTTAACTGCAGTCACTCCCGGCTCCTTTGACATTCATGTTTACTTCACTTACTATATACTGACCGACGAAACAAGAGCTGATGCCACTGCTAGTGCAACCGGCTATGCACAGACTGATTTGACAGTCCTTGTAATAGAGTAAATCCTTTTCTGATAAGACCGCAAAGGATCTGGCAAAGCATACTCGCATTTGAATACTATCCATGGCCGATTTAATAAGCCAAGAGATTTTATATAATCCCTAGATCCCTTACACGGACTTTCGTGTAAGGGATCTTATTGCATAAAGCTTTATTTATCCCTCATTTGGGCACGGGCACTGTCTTTTTTCTGCCAGAAGAGGATGCAATAAATAATCAGGGCAGGCGCGGCATTCGCGCTCCCCGTTTCCACCCGGAGTATGAATTTTGTGCTACATCAATTTTTGTACGCCCGTCGTCGGCTTGATAAATATTTATACCTTGAAGCAAAATTTTCACCGTACAGCGACTCATTACCTCAATAAGCAGTCATACAGTTCCTCAACCGTATCCATACAATAATCAGGAGGAAACCCAGTATTTTTTAAATCCTCCCTCTTTGCTTCTCCTGTAAGTACCAGGCAGGTTTCCACCTGTCCCTCGATTCCACATGCAATATCCGTATACAGCCGGTCGCCAACTACTAGAGTCTGTTCTTTGGTAAATCTGGTTAGTTTTAGGCATTCCTCTACGACTGCCTTACTGGGCTTACCCAAATACTGTGGTGTCCGATATACGGATGTTTCAAGCAAGTTACATATGGCACCACAGTCCGGAATAAATCCAAATGGCGCAGGACAGCACAAGTCCGGATTGGTAGCAAGATAAACCACTTCTGGACGCACCAACACTTCACAGGTCCTTTTTAATTTTTCATAAGTCAATTCACTGTCATAACCAACCAGCCCACAGGCTATATTATCTTCCACATCTTCCGTGATTCGCAATCCCTGCCGCTTTAGTTCCGCAATAAAAGAACGTGTACCAAGTACATAAATTTTCTTATCCTTAAAATACTTTTTAAGATATAAAATTGAAAGATACCCGGCTGTAACAAACTGCCATTCCTCCGTATACAATCCCCATTCTTTAAACTTTTTCACATAATCTCTTCTGCTTTTTGTGGAATTATTCGTAATAAAAATAGAACTCCCATCAATGGACGTTATATAGGAGAGTAGCTTTGCTGTTGCCGGAAATAATGTATTCCCAACAGAAAGAGTTCCGTCTATATCAAATAAAAATAACTTTTTTCCCTTTAGCATATCTGTCCTCCTCGTCATTTCATAAGTTCTTTTCTCGTTCAAATAATACTTATGCGTAATATTATATGCTTTTGCATTATTAAAATCAATATAATTTAATATAAAATATAGACATAAATATATGGAACCGGTATGTTTCTTGATCCGTTTTCATATTCGGAATATGTCCTTGTTGCAATTTTCAAATGCCGGGCTACTTGTTCTTGGCTTAATTCCCTGTCAATACGTAAATCTTTAGTGTGTGTATACTCCATTTGCATCACCTACTATCTTTGGTAGAGTAAATTCTAGCTTCTAGTGATATGGTTTCTTAATATTTGTCCTTCCCAAAAGATAATCCACACATTTCCGAAAAATGCTATAAGGACACGTCATTATTTTGCTTGTTTAATATTTTCAAGGTACTCTCTAAGCACAAGATTAATGTATTGCGAAAACGAACGGTCGTCTTTTTCTGATAACTGCTTAATTTGCTTAATAATGTCATTATCGAGGGTAATGCTTACTTTTTCTTTCAATGGTTTCATAATTTAATCACCTCATCACGAAATATGATAGCATTTTATCCTATTATATATTGACATATACCATAAAGTAGTATTTATTAGATTCAATGATATAGTGTGCTAATATAGTTAGCATAAAAATAAGTAGGCGTATATTCACAGTAAAAAGTCCGCTTGCTATTAAGCAACGGACACAAAGATTTCTTCAATATCTTAATTTAGCTCAAAGGCTCCAAGACAAAAGGAGCCACATGGCCGCTAGTCGTGACGGCAATCACTTCCAGCGGTAGCAAAGGTGGCACGATTTAAGAACACACCCTCGCATTTTTACCATGCAGCAGATTTAGTATAGCAAATTTTTCTATACTTTTCAAGCGTGGATTAACGTCATTTTTTGGCGCGTGTAAGGGTATTAAGGGCGTTTTGCCCCCCACCTTGCACGCGCTTTTTTGCTTGGAGCTTTTGATATATAGCTGACAGATCCTCTGCGATTCCTGCCGGTGTTTTCAAAAATACAAAATGGGAGGTGAACTACAAAAACCAAATGGTAGTAAGATTTTGCGGCTATTCGGTTAATCGATTATCCGAGAGCATTTTCAGCCATTTGAGAAAATGAACATGACTATCAAAGAAGTTGCTATGTGTGCCGGCGTATCCACTGCCACAGTGTCTTACGTTATTAACGGCACAAAAAATGTAAAGCCTGAAACAAGGCAGCGAGTGCTGGAAGCGATTGCACAATCAGGCTATCAACCAAACCAGATTGCTAAAAGCCTTCGTATAAAAAACACAAGTACCATAGGCGTTGTGGTCGAAGATATACGGTGTTTCCCCGTTCCGGATATCATCAATGGGATTTCGGAGCATTTGGAAGTAAACGGTTATCGTATCTTGCTCAATGACTTGCGGATGCATGAGCGCCTGCTCAACCAATATGGTCAGCTTGTAAAGCAGAAGGATAAAATCAACGATGCAATCTCACTGCTGCTCTTCGGGGCACAGGTAGATGCTGTTATCTACGTAGCTATGTCCGATAGGGAAATCACCGGTATTATTAATAAAATAGACAAGCCGCTGGTTATCGCCTATTCCACCACCGCCGATCCGGATGTCTGTTATGTCACATATGACAATGAACATATTTCTGCAGACGTGGTGCGTATTCTTTTTAGCTATGGGCACAGACGGATTGCCATCATTACCGGGCCGACACATATATCGCCGACAAGAGCACGTATGCGCGGCATAGCGCGTGCCTTCAAAGAAGCTGGAATTGTACTCGATAATGCCCTTGTCAGAGAGGGGGACTGGGAATACGACTCAGGTTACTTCTGCATGAAAGAACTGCTTAAACAAGAACCACCGCCCACCGTGCTGTTTGCAATGAACGACAGCATGGCGGCCGGCGCAATGGATGCGATACAGGACAGCGGAATGACTGTTCCCAGAGATATTTCCATAATCGGATTTGATAACCGGGAGATAGCTTCCTACCTGCGGCCCAGACTCACGACCGTTGGAATTGACCTGAAAGGAATCGGACAAACCGCCGGAGAGATAATTTTGAAGCAGATCCAGGGTGGTCATGTAGATGAACGAAAGGCAGTCTTACCCAGCAAGCTGGTTCAGCGCAATACTGTTGCAAGGTTACATCAGATATGAAAGGAAAGAAAAATGTTATATGTAAATAATTTATTTTAATTGGGGGTGATTGGATTGAGGCACAAAATAAAAAAATCAAATTCTTCAGAAGAGAGAACTGCATTCTTAATGCTTTTGCCCTTTTTTCTGTTGTTTACTCTGTTTATCCTAATTCCAATTTTTTATAATCTGGTTCTTAGCTTTACTAACTTCAACCTAAGGACAATGGATTTTGTTGGACTTCGGAATTATATCAATCTGTTTAAAGATAACCTGTTTCTGATGGCTCTAAAAAATACGCTCATATATACATTTTTTACAGTCATATTGGTAACAATTATAAGTTTTTTCCTTTCGGTAATGTTAAACAAAAATTCTTACATTGTTAAAATTGCAAGATCGGCTATCTATGTCCCACATGTCACCTCTATGGTTGCCGTATCAATGATATGGCTATGGCTCTATGAACCATTGGGAGGTGTATTCAACCAGGTACTTAGCTTGTTTGGGATTTCCGCACAAAAGTTCTTACTCAATTCCTCAACAGCACTCATGTGCATTATTGTGATGAGTGTTTGGAAAAGCGTCGGGTACAACATGGTACTATTTCTGGCAGGGTTACAAGGAGTGCCGCAATCGCTTTACGAGGCTGCGGAAATTGATGGTGCAGGCGCATGGCAAAAAATCAAGGGAATAACACTTCCCATGCTTCAGCCGGTCATATTTTTCGTACTCACTACAAACATTATAAACTCATTCAACGTGTTTGAATCAGTCAGCATTATGACAAACGGCGGTCCTCTGAACTCAACGACAACATTGGTACATCAAATTTATACGCGCAGCTTCGGTGAATATCAGGCCGGATATGGTGCGGCAATTGCAATCGTATTATGTATTTTAATGCTTACATTCATAACGATTTGTATGAAAAAATTCATGTATCAGGAGACAGATTTAAGTTAGGAGGAGTTTTATGGATGTAAGAAAGAAACTTGGAAAGGTTCTGTTTGGGATAGGGATACTGATATTTACTATTCTCATGTTATTCCCCTTTCTTATGATGCTGAGCACGTCTTTAAAATCAATGTCGGAAATTAATTCGCCAACATTCTCCATGATACCAAAGGAATTTGCCTGGAGTAATTTTAGCAAGGCATTGAGTAATGGCAATTGGAAACGATATTTTGCTAACTCTATCTATATCACTGGCATTAGCACAGTAATTGCCGTTGTAATAAACTCTATGGCAGGTTTTGCATTTGCAAGATTGAAATTCCGGCATAAAAATCTGCTTTTTACATTGGTTATGGTGGGGATGATTGTCCCCACGCAGGTTATCATGCTGCCAGCCTATGTCATTATGAAATATATCCCTTTTGCCGGAGGAAATAGCATTTTGGGGCAGGGCGGCACGGGTCTGTTAAATACACAAACAGGTCTAATATTGATGTATTTGTCCGGTGCATTTGGCGTCTTCTTGTTCAGGCAGTTCATGATGAATTTTCCAAGTGCCTTGGATGACGCCGCAAAAATTGACGGACTTTCCCGGTTCGGAACTTACTTACGAATTTATATGCCACTTAGCAAACCCGTAATCGCAACCATGGTGGTACTGAGGGCGACCGCCACCTGGAACGACTATATGTGGCCGCTTCTAATGACTCCGAAAGATTCCATGTATACGGTACAACTTGCGTTATCCAGATTTCGGAATGCAGAATTGACACAATGGAATTATGTCATGGCGGTGACAGCCGTCTCAATAATTCCAGTAATTTTACTATTCCTTTTCTTCCAAAAGTATTTTATTCAAGGGATTGTCACTACGGGCATGAAGGATTAATGGTTAAATATCACATTTAAAAAGCGAGGAGATATAAGTTTGAAACAAAGAAGTAGAGGTAAACCTATAAAAAAGAGTATAGCAAACAAGCCCCTCGCAAATTAGCGGTTGACAATAAGTGCAACTTATAGAAACGGACTTAGATATAAGAATTA
>Ga0153999_1000516_pt1 | contig 16932 bp, 15 predicted proteins | sample TSNC083MetaG_FD_104675 | JGI IMG/M metagenome (GOLD analysis project Ga0153999, IMG submission 104675) | Attine ant fungus gardens microbial communities from North Carolina, USA - TSNC083 MetaG | ecosystem: Host-associated > Fungi > Mycelium > Unclassified | place: USA: North Carolina, Lumber... | reverse complement strand
ATATAAAAGTTTGATAGTACTCTTAATACACTAAAATACTAAAAGACATGATTCCTATCGAAATCATGTCTTTTAGTATTTTAGTAGCTGCTAAATTGTTGGATAAGCCACTCGTCCAGTATAACATGTGGGAATTTGAACTAAGAGTCTGAATTGACACCTAAATATCATTTTGAAGAACAGTTAGCGGCACTACTATTTAAGATTTTTTTCATAATAAGCGTGCTTATTTTGTGTCTCTCCTAATGTTTGGGCGAGCGTTTTCGTTTCTTTATCAATCACTCGTAAAAACCCCATCCAATTCAACGATTAAGATATTATTAAACGATATATTTTGGTTTTGGATTAACATTGTTTTTTACTATTAGATAAGATAATCTCTCCAGTTTGTTCAAGTATTTCATTCTTCATTCTTGGTCCCATCATTCATAAATTAGTTTCTTTTAACGGAAATGTTTCATTATGACCAAAATTTTAAATATTGAACTTAATTTAACCTTAAAGACGCTGGATAGATTTGATCATAGCGCATAAGTTATTCTATTTATCAGAAATATAAAATCTTAACCTTTTCACTAAATTATTTACGAAATATAAATTTAAAGGAAAAGTGAGTAAAAAATTAAAGTTTCCGAAAAACAAAAGTTTTCTTGATACTTATCTATAAAATATTCCCTAAAGGAGGAATAAAATATTTTAATTAAGATCGTAAGTAGATTGTTTAATTGTTTCCTAAAATCATCAAAACAATTCCTAAAATAAGCCACAAAACGCCTAAGAATCCCGTTATATACATTAACAGATAACTTAACCCTCTCGGTTTTTGAGTTTCGAAAAGCGTGTTACTTTTATCGGTTGACAGCAGAGAAAGTGCGTCTTGCTGTTTAGAGGGTTGCGATAGAATGACTAAGATAATAAACAAGCTAATAACTATCAATAGATAAACTAAAGTGCTGTACATGACTGTCTTCTCCTTCAAATTTTTTTAATTAGTAAATAAGACTTTTGGTTATTGAATTTCTTTAAAAATTAGTGTCATCTCCACAATACATGAATAAAACTTTGTTGCAATAGCCAGTTAACCCCACTTAAAAAAAAAGCAAAGAAGATTGAAGCTAAAAGGACTGCTGTTGTTTCTTTCGCGATCTGTGTAAAAGAAAGCCATTTGATTCTGTTAGATTCTTTTTTAACTTTTTTTGAATAATTAATTATAAACATCATTTTCTCCATTATACCATGATTCAAGGGGGAGGAATCATATCTAGTTGTCTGATTGATATTCTAGAAAGTTATAAAATTCAATATTATTTATTACAACTCACTAGTGACTTTTTTGTGAATTTTTTCTGATTGTTCAGTAATAAGGGCGTATTCTATTCATTGTGCGAGAGTGCTACTACTTTACAAGCTTAAAAATTGCTCAACATTGTCAATCGTAAGTGCGGTTTCAAACACAAACAAAATCCCCTGTTTCAATTTCTACAGTTCTAGTAGATTTATATATTATACAAATATTTCAAAGAAATGTCAATAGCTTTTTTCGATAATATAATATACTGTTTTGAAACAAAAAAAGAACATTTTTCTAATATAGAATAATCATATGAAATATCGTTTCATATCAAGTATTTATCTCCTTATTAACGTCTAACATATATATAACCCTAGTACACTAGTGTTACTTCTATTATTACTTGTTTTTCCCAAGGTGTAAAGCGGAAAGCGTTTTTATCTTTCGAGAAAACTTTTGTTTTTCTTACTCAAAGCAAAATTACGTTTTGTTTACGTAGTTTTAGATTTTATTTACTCTTTGAATACATGTAAAAGAAAAACTAAAGAAAATGGAATGAAAGGAATTGCATGTCAGAAGAAACAGTTTTTTATAGACGACTGAAAGAAGAACTCACACGAAATGGAAAAACATTCAATCAGGTTGAACGTGAACTTGGATATCCAAGAAATTCATTAAATAATTATAAAAATGGAAATGAACCCATGGGTACTCGGCTAGTGGAGCTTTCCGAATACTTTATGGTTTCTCCAGCATATTTGGTAGGAATGTGTAATAAGAGTAATGTTTTCTCACTTAAAGATAGTTTTAAGAATCTTAATTTTGAACAAAAGAGAGAGCTATACTCACTTTGTGAAAGTTGGGTATTGTCAGAACTTTATAAAAATAATTAGAGCCACTAACAAGATATTGAGGAAAATAAGTAATGAAAGTTTATAGTGTTAATAAAGGCATCGGCTTTGCTTCAAGTGGAGTGGAATATGCTCAGAAATATCGGAAAGAACTCTTTGAAAATCTTGTGTTTGATGATCATTACATCTTTCTAAATTATCTATCAAAGAATATTGCCGTCTATACTGATTTATTAGGCTATCAACACAACCAAGTGCTTTGGATTTACAATGTGTTGAGTCATCGGCCTACGCAAGCCACTACTTTTACAGTAGACCTATTTTTAGAGAAGTTTGCGAGAGAGACATATGAGATTTTGAATCAAACCTCAACGAGTTTGGAAATCAAAGTAACGGGGACACAACGTTATAAAATCTGGCTGTTGAAGGATGACCTCATTGATCGCGTGGATTATATTGTCAATGGTCATCTAGTTAATGTGAGTCATTATGATCGAAGCTTGAACAACATCGAACATTTCAGTGAGGGACAATTGGTAAGACGCACTTTTTATAATTTACAAGGTGAGAAAAGCTTTGAACAATTTTATACAGATCGAGCGATTACAGTGACATTTATTGATAACCAAATCCTCTATGGCAAAATGGCCTTCTATCAATATTTCTTCAAGGTACTTCAATTAGAAAAAGAAGATGCGGTCATTATTGATCGTCCTCTAGACGTGATTGAAGGGATCTTACCTCAACTCGCAGATCAAGTTCGGCTGTTTTCGGTCGTTCATGCGGAACATTACAATGAAAGTCTTTCTAAAGGGAGCCATATTCTTTGGAATAATAATTATGAGTATATCTTTGAGAACGCGGAGTCTTTTGAGGCCATTATTGTGGCAACCGATCGTCAAAATCAAATTTTGAGCAGTCAACTAAAAAAGAAAACAATGATCAAGACCATTCCGGTTGGCTATATCAATGAGATTAGTCGAAAAAGAAGCTATCACCCTTATCGCTTGATTACGGCGAGTCGTCTAGCGACAGAGAAACATCTTGACCTTTTAATCAAAGCAGTAGTAGACGCAAAAGATAGCGTTCCTGATTTAACCTTAGATATTTACGGGGAGGGAGGCGAACGAAGTAAATTAGAAGCCCTCATTCAGAAATATGACGCGAGTCATTTTATTAAGCTTTGTGGGCATCAAGACTTAAGCCAAGTCTATCCAGACTATAGTGGTTATATTTCAGCTTCTACTTCAGAAGGCTTTGGGCTCTCACTCCTTGAAGCTTTAGGAGCAGGTCTTCCACTGATTGGGGTAGATGTGGAATATGGAAATCGTGAATTTATTGAAACGGGTGAGAACGGAATTCGTTTTGAACGGACACCTTTAAAAGACATGCCTGAGCAACTAGCGAAAGCAATCATTAGCTTCTATGAGCAACAGTTGGATAAAAAAGGACGGGTGGTCTCTAAACAAAAAGCCAAAGCTTACCTCAAAGCAAATGTTGCGAAACGTTGGCAAGATTTATTAGAAAAAGGGAACGAACTTAATGAAAATTAATATTTTTGATCGCTACAATGAGAATGCCAAAAAGTTAATGCACTCTTTGGCTACGGCAGGGATGGAGTCTAAAAGTTTATTCGTACATTATGATGGGGAGCTTCCCAAAGGAGGGATGAGTCCGTACTCTTTTTTCACAAAACTTCCAGAAGAATCAGAGGAACAAGGGCTCTTTTTTGACCAAGTTGTTACCCCAGAATTCTATGCGATTCGTCATCTTGACGGGGGAAGCGCCGCGATTGAATATCTTCAAGAACGAGTTGGTCTGGTTCATTATCGGAAAGAAGGCTATCGTTTAGTTCAAACGGTGGAGTGGTTCTCAAAGGAGGACTCGAAGACGATTGTTAAAAGAGATGCTTATAATCTCGCGGGGCATCATTATGCGTCAACTTATTTTAGTGCAAAGGGCCCTTATCAGACCGATTATTATAACTTACAAGGGCAGGTGATTGTAAGTGAAGATCTTGTCCATCGGGCGATTCAATTGAATGAATCCTCGAAGGTTCATCATTTTGAAAATGTGACTCAATTTTTCCTTTATTTCATGAAGGTGGCAGAGATTCAGCCTTCTGAAATCTATATTAATTCCTTATCTTATCCCTTATTTATCAGTCGAGCTTTGAATATTGGAAGGCAAACGACCTTATTTTGGCAAGAGGCGATGGGGCAAGAAGTTCCTGGTAACATGAAAAATGAACTGGAAAAAGCAGTGACCTTGGAACGGATTATTTTTGAGAACGAAAAACAGTTAAAACAAGTAGAAGCAAGTTTTCCAGCGACTCCGATTACTTTAGGTTATCTCTCTGCGATTGGTGAGTTTAAGCGCTCTAATCATTATCGTCCCCAAGCCTTTATCCTCACAAACAGTGATAATATCTATGGCTTACAGGATATTTTAGATAATTTTCCAGACCTTCAACTTACAGTGGCGGCTTATACCAATATGAGTACCAAGTTGCTCCATTTGGAAGAAGAATACCCCAACATTCAATTGATTCCTTCAATTAATGAAGAGATGTTACAAGATGAATTGGAAAAGGCAGATATTTACTTAGACATTAATCGTGGCCTAAAGGTGGGTGAGATTTTGAAATGGGCCTATGAACAAAACATGCTTATTTTCTCTTATAAAGAAGTGGCGCAAGCAGAAGCTCATGGATTAGTTTTTGAAGAAATTCGTGATCTGTGTAACCACCTCTCTTATCTTTTAACGGATCGAACGAATTGGCAGAAATTACTCACAAAAATGGTTGAGAAGAATGGGCCTTTGTCTACGATTCAAGACTATCAGAAATTGCTAGATGCCTAATTCTCAAGGTAAAAAACTCAAAAGGATAAAATTGGAAAGGTTTAAATGATGCGGACACATTTTCTAAAAGAAAAAATAGAGGCTGGGTTTGAAGATGAGAGAGAATTATTAGAACATGAGCCTGAAAAAAAGGCGAAGTTACCTGCCTTATCTTATGTCAGACTCATCTTTTTTACGATTTTATTGACGGTGACATTAATTGCCTTGGCAATCAATGGGTGGACGGCGATAAAATTTTTCATGACACATTAGAAGCTAGGTTAAAATATAAAAATGTTGAAAATGCGGAAATATCAAAGGTTAGTTAAAAAGATTCATCAATTATTACCCACCTATCGTGCAATGACTGATGAAACCTTACAAAATCAAACTGAAGTGCTTCAAACCCTGCTCTCACAAGGAAAAACAATAGAAGACCTATTACCTCAAGCTTTTGCGGTGATTATTGAAGCTGACAAACGAGTGCTTGGGTTGGAGCCTTATGAGGTTCAAGTTTTAGGAGGCCTTGCACTTTTCTTTGGAAATATTGCGGAGATTAAAACAGGTGAAGGAAAGACGCTGGTCGCCACACTCCCGCTTTATGCGAGAGCCTTAGAAGGAAAAAAAGGGAATTTTTTAATCACCGCCAATGAATATCTGGCTGAACGTGATGGCCAAGAAATGGGACGGGTTTTTGAATGGTTAGGTTTAAGTGTCGGAATTGGGATTGGAGAGGAAGACCAAGATATAGAAGCTAAACACCAACTCTATGATTCTGATATTATTTATACGACTCATTCAAAATTAGGTTTTGATTACTTGTTTGATAACTTAGGCTCGAGTTTATCAGAACAAGTGGTTTCTGAATTCAATTTTGCGATTATTGATGAAATTGATGCCATTCTATTAGATGGGGCTCAAACGGCTTTGGTTATTTCAGGGAGTCCTAAAGTTCAGTCTAACTATTATCAAATTTGTGATTGGTTTATTAAGAGTCTCGCTCAAGAAGACTATGAATATAGTGAAGATAAACGCCGTGTTTGGTTGACAGAGCGTGGTTTAAAAAAACTTAAGACTTACTTTGATATAGAGGATGTTTATGGCGAAAAATATAAGGATTTTTACCGGCATATTGTTTTGGCTCTCCAAGCGAATGCTTTGAAAAAGAGAGGGAAAGATTATGTGGTCATTGATGGAAAAGTTTTACTACTAGATGTTGTTAATGGACGGACCATGCCTGGTGTCAAACTCCAAGGCGGAATTCACCAAGCGATTGAGAGTAAAGAGGGCGTTGAAGTCAGTAAGGAAAGTAAGACTTTAGGAACAATCAGTTATCAGAGTTTATTTAAAAAGTTCGTTCGACTTTCTGGAATGACCGGAACGGCCAAAACAGATGAAAAAGAATTTATGGAAACTTACCATTTACAGGTGATTGAAATTCCCACTCATGTTCCCACTCAACGTAAAGACCAGGACGACCAAATCTATGTGACGAATCAAACGAAAATCGAAGCATCTATTCAAGCTGTTAAATCAGGTATTATTGAAGAACGTCCTGTACTGATTGAAACAGGTTCTGTTTCAATGTCAGATTTATACTCTCTTGTTCTTTTGGAAAATAAGATTCCTCATAATTTATTAAACGCTAGAACAGCAGCTCGTGAACAACAAATAATTGGAGGAGCAGGACGAGCTGGTGCAGTAACGCTTGCCACCTCAATGGCCGGCCGTGGGACGGATATCAAACTCACTTCTGAAGCTAAAGCCAATGGCGGACTAAAAGTCATTGGAACAGAGCGGATGAATAATAAGCGAATTGATAATCAGTTGAGGGGACGAGCTGGGCGCCAAGGCGAACCAGGAGAAGCCGTTTTTTATGTTTCTCTTGAAGATAAAGTGATTATTGAAAACGCCCCTCACTGGGTTAGAAAAAGAAGATATTCTCTCTTGCATCAAATTTCAAAAGGCAGAAGGGGTTCAACAGATCCTGTTCATAGTAGACGTCTTAATAGAGTGATGGATAGAGCACAGAAAAAATTAGGAAACTCAGAAGTACAGTCGCGTAAAAATACACTTGCTTTTGACACTATTTTGAGTGATCAACGCAATCGAATCTATGAGGCTCGAAACAAAGTAATGGCGGAGAATGAAGCCTATTTTGAACAAATTATCGAAAAAGCGCTCCATCACGTCATTCACACTTTCATTTATCAATCTGATGATTTATCTGTCCATACCCTCTCTGACTTTATTTTTAATCATCTTAAAAGTGATTATCCATTAAAAGAAATTGAAGCACACATTGATTCTACAAGTTCTAAATCAGTAATGTATGATTATCTATTTGGTCTTGCCCAAACCTTAATTACTCAATCGCTCCATCGTTTTAAGGACCCAGTACAATTGCGTTATTTTAAAAAGGTTATCATTCTAAAAGCAATTGATCAGGCATGGGTTAATCAACTTGATTATCTCCAACAATTAAAAAATATGGTAAATGGCCGAGGAATGGCACAACATAAACCTTTAAATGAATTTGGACGTGAAGCCCGCCGCCGTTTTTTTGAAATGGAAGATGAAATCTACCTCGGCGTTTTTAGAAGTCTTGCCTTGTCCGAATTAAAAATGAATGAAGATGGGACGATTGAACTCGAATTTCCTTAAGATGAGGATGAAGAAAGAAAACTATGAAGCCATACAATGAATTAATCAAAAAAGGGTGTTTTACTCTTATCATGTTACTGTTTTTCTATATCGGTCAAGGGATTCCGGTTCCTGGTTATTCGGCCAATTTTAGATTGCCTGGGGGAGACTTTTCGCTTGAAAAGATGTTGTCTTTGACGACAGGAGGGTTGTTTTCCAGCCCGACACTTCTTGCTTTGGGGATGGGGCCTTATATGACGGTTTCTATTTTACTTTCGGTAGGATTATTTGCAAATCGGGAGGTTGCTTCACAAATTTCACAAGAGATGCGAGGACGTTTAGAAATTATTGGGATTTTTATTATGGCCCTTTTACAGAGTATTCCTTTAGCTTTTAATTTAAGAAATTCAGTGATTTCTAAAATGAATTTCTTATCTCCTCTTGCCGTCTTTCTATTCACCATTTTATGCTTTGTGGTGGGGGCGCTACTTATTTCGTGGCTAGCAAGCTTGAATGTGATTTATGGGTTAGGGGGTCCTTTTATCCTGATTTTACCAGGTATTATGAAAGGAATCACCGGAAGTTTGGTCGCAAATTATAATAGTGTGTTGATTCACCTTGAACGTTTACTTCCGCTTATCCTTGCCACAATTGTATTTGTGGGGGTTACTGTTGCGATTTATTTTGCGGAATATCGTTTTGATGTGCAGCGAATAGGAATTGATCAATATTCTAAGGAAGGTTATCTCGCGTTTCGACTTTTAATTGCAGGTTCAATGCCTTTAATGTTCGCGACAACATTGATGTATTTTCCTGCTTATCTGATGCAACTCTTTCACTATCGAAATGAGTTCGTTTTAGGGCTCTTCAATGTGAGACAATTCAGTGGTATCTTGACTTATGGTTTGATTCTCTATGTATTAGGGATATTATTTTCATTTGTCAATATCATGCCCGATCAAATTGCCAAAGATTTGAAAGAGTCCGGAGACTATATTGTAGGTGTCACACCGGGAGAGGCGACTAAAAAATACATCAACAAGCGAGTTTGGGGTGTGTCCTTAATTGGAAGTTTATTCCTTCCAATTGTTGTCACGATTCCATTATTCGTTGGTTTAGTTACAGGCCACCCTTCTATTTCTAACCTTTCCAATTATTTTGCCATGCTTTTTGTCTTGGTGGTCATTTATGACAACTTACAACAAGATGTCAAATTCCTTCTTTACAAAAACAACTATGAATTATTCGGAACCAATCGGAGGACTTTTTAATGCTTTACTTTTTGACAGATTGGTCGTCTGAGCCCCCTCAGCTTGACTCAAATCTTTTGTTTAATATCAACACCATTTTTCAGGAAGGGGGATTTGAAACAAAACTTATCAATACTCACTTCTCACCTTTCTTAAACTATTACATGAACAAATTTGAAAGTTATGATTCTGATCATTTCATTTCACTCATGAATACAGTGACTGATCGGTTTGCTTTAAATTACGCTCCACTTATCCTAAATGATCTCGATTTTCCGAAGGATTGGGAGCGGACTTATACGCGAGGGAGTGTTCTATTATCAAAAGAAGGAATAATCAAAGCAGAAGTTTACTTTAATTCCTTTGGTTTTGTGTCACAAGTCCATTATCCAACTTCTTTAGGCAAGGAAATCCTGGTTTATTCTGAAAAAGGAACCCTCTTAACTCAATCCTCTTTTGATTCTTCGGGAGAAGCAATTGAACAACGGATTTATGACGAGGGAGGCCAACTGATTTTGACCCAATGGGGTGGCGTCGTATTTATTGAGGCGACTTATCAAAAACGTTTTAAGAAAAAAACTTACAAGTCCTTTAAGGAAGTCTGTATGGAATTGCTTCATCTTGCGTTGGTGAACTTTAATCCTGAGGAAGATTGTCTTGTCATTGATGGAACAAACGATTGGGTGATGTCTCTTATTGATGGGATAGAATTTCCCGAATCAGTGGTGTATATTTTCTCAGGTCCAAGTGAACCTTGCCATTCTCAAATGGCTAAACATTTGAGCTTAATTGAAAAGGGAAAAGGGGTGATCACAGATAATCTTCATTTTCAAGCGGCGATTGAGAAAGGAAAAAAGCCACTTCAAAGTGAGCTTCACTTTATGCCTCTTTTTCCCACAGTTCTAAGACTAGGAGAGAGTAATAATTTTTTAGAAGGGACCGTCTACTGGCAAATCGAGGCCTTTGATTCCCAGATAAGTGCTCTTTTTGAAAAATTTTTAGAGCTGAAGTTAAGCACTTCTGAGCTCTGTTTAACGATTGAGAGTGAGAAAGCAACTGATGAAACCAAAGTGGACACTCACTTAAGTCATTTTATCACTAAAAATTTTGAAATTAGTTTGAGTTCTTATGAGTATGGCTTGGTCAAACAATATTATGAAGCTCTCGAAAATGAGGAAATGACGCCCGGTTTACGTGACTTGTTTCAAGCGAACAAACGAGAAAACCCGATGTTTAACCGTGTGATTGAAGCCTATGTGTTTTATACAGGCATTTCGTTTAGAAAAAGTGCGAGTGTTGATGACTTAAAAGCTGATTTTCAAAGGGTAAGACTATTTATTGACGACCGACAAAAATATGATTTTTTAAGTCACTCGTTAGCAGTCAGTGCTGGGATTCCCATCCTTTCAAAAACGCCTTCTCCTTATTTAGTGCATGGGAAAAATGGCCTTCTTTATGAAGAAGATGAGGACTTATTAAAAACCATTCGTGCTTATTTGACTGATCCAGACCTTTGGAATCAAAGTTTGGTTGAGAGTGTTGAGATAATCGAAAATAATAGCGCTGAAGGACTGATTGAAAAATGGAAGGAGGTCTTAAAGTGAGTGAACCATCAAAAAAACTTTTCCAGATTGGGGGAGCACGTTTGCCAAAGCTTTCGGAGTTAGTAGAAGCTTATGATTATCATCCGCTTGACATCAGTGAAGGGCTCCAAGCGGAGTTGCTTCAATTACAAGTATTAGAAAAAGATGAAATCAATAATTCAACAGATTTATTTTTACTTCGGAAAGAGGCGATGTTTCAACTGGAATGCATTGATTTAATTCGTTTACCCAGCCATCAAGTTTTTTATGAGACTCTAGAGGGAGCAAGTGAAGCTGAAGTTAGAATTCTTAAGTTAAAAGGCGCTCAACTCATCAATTTAGCTGATCAAGGTGAGGGTTTCAGTCAATTTATCAACCAAAATTATGTTAAGCCTTGGGGGACGAGTCTTGATCATCGTCGGATCGAAATTCACCCTGATTTTGAGGGGACTGTTACTAAAAAAGGATCTAGTAAGGTTATTCTTGAAGGGACATTTGGCTTAGATGATTATCAACAAGTTCTGGTTTGGAAAAACAATTGGGGGGGCTCTGGTCGAGTTAAATTTTATCCCGAAATTAGTGCTTCGGGATCGGTTTCTTATTACTTCCGCGCTTATTATAAAAACAGCACAACCCATTCGGGTATCATCACCCATGATTTTTCCGCAGAACAAATCAGGGTTGGAGAAGTTTTTTTTGACTTGGGTTTTTCAGAATTTCCAGTCAATTTTGGACTTTTTGTCAAAGGTCAAGGAGAGGTTCAAGTTGGAGCGCTTCATTTGCGATATGGTTTATCTGGGGAAAATTTTTTAGCAATGGGTGGGAAACGATTGGTTCAAAAAGGACATATGGGAGAAGAGTTAGGTGTTTACTTCAATGCCGGTGACCTTAAACCGCCGCTTAATGTTTATTTCTCAGGATTTCGTCCTTCTGAAGGGTATGAAGGCCGTTGGATGATGGGAAGCTTAGGTTCCCCATTTCTGCTGGTGTATGATCCTCGGCTGGTTGGGGGGGCGTTCTATCGTGGTCCCGAATTAGAAGAAGCTTTAGTCAAAGAGATACAAGAAAAATTGGATTTATTAGGCTTTAGCAATAAGGAACTTGTATTATCTGGGCTCTCCATGGGAACCTATGCGTCATTTTATTATGGTGCACAACTAGAACCCCATGCGATTGTAGTAGGGAAACCCCTTGCCAATATCGGAGGGTTAGCGGTGCATTCAAGAATTTTCTCACCTTATGATTGGGATCTTGCCATGGATACGCTTATCCATTTAACGGGTACGTTGACAAAGAAAAGTGCGACAGCTTTAGATGAAGCTTTTTGGAAGAAATTTGAAAGTGCAGATTTCTCTGAGACGACCTTTATCATTGCTCATATGTTGCAAGATACCGATCTTCCCTTTAAACGAATCTTTAATCATTTGAAGCAAAATTATCCGAGTACTAAAGTTTTACATAAAGGGTTGGAGGGGCGACATAATGATGATACACCTGGTGTGACGAGTTGGTTTTATAAACAGTATCAACAGCTTCTCATTTCTGATTTTGATCGTCAATTGCTCATTGATGAAGAAGAGTCGCCCATTAAGTTAGAAGGAGAAAATGATGAGTGAGCTTTATCTTATGCGTTGGCCCCAAAATTTATCAGCGGTCTATGTCAATGGCGCCACGATCCGGTATTCACAAGATCAATCGGTTTATTATGCCAATGAAGTCTTGTCTCCTGGTCAGATCATCTGTACATGGTCGTCTGCGACAGACTATCTGGTAAGTGGGAATTCGCCTTCGCTCCCTCTTCTAAAAATAAATAGAACTTATGAATTAAGTCTTCGGTTAAAAGCGGATAATGACCTACCTGTCCAAGTCCAAATTGATTTTTTGGATGGACACAAGGAGGTTCTTGATTCCTATCGAGGGACTAACCCTCGCTTGGTGTTTACTGTTCCTAAAGGAATGGTTTCCTATGAAGTACGTCTAGTTAATTTGAAACATGAGTGGCTTCACTTTGAATTTATTAGCATTGGGGAAATTGGAGCGGCAGAACGAATTTTTGAGGTGACATCTAGAAAACACTATGACTGGGTGCATGTTCGTCCGCTTAGAGGGTCAAATCACAAAACGGTTCAATTGATTGTCAATCAAGGCCCTAGAAGTATCTTACCCCTTTCCTTACATGAAAGTATTGATATGGAACAAATTTTTATTACTACCGATGGGCAAGCCATTGAGTCCTTAATTCAATCCTTGGCTCATACTTTACGGAATAAACCCGAGACTCAGCTTAGTCTGGAGGCCGGTTTGGGCTATTACCACTTACCCAGTGAATTTATAAATAAGTTCAAAGCGGGTTTGAAACAAATTCAAAAACTAGGAGGAAAAAATAATGACGAATTGGATCACTGAAGTTCAAGATAATGACTACGTGTCGAAGCGAGCGTCAGGTATTATTGCCAACCAAATGGCCGCCGATTCCATTGAAACAGTTGGTTTTCGAAAGCTACATTATCCCAGAATGTTTAGTGCAAAATTGCGAGAAGTTGGTAAGGAGGCGAGATGGGAGTATTTGGAAGCCTTGTTAAGCTCTGTCTTGCCTGGAGATACCGTGATTGTCCAGTACCCCTTGTGGACCAATAATACAGAATTTGAACTTGAATTTATTAACTATTTGAAGAACGTTAGGCATGCGAAAATCGTAGCAATGGTCTGGGATATTGTCTCTTGGCTTCAAGATAACCGTGAGCGCGATTATACAAAGGATGCCTCTTTATGGATGCTTAATAAATATGATCTTGTGATTGCCGCTAACCCTAAAATGGGGAAGCGCTTGCGTGACGAAGGAGGAGTTACGACTCCGATGATTCCTATGCACCTCACAGACTTTATTTATAATGGGCCATTAATTCCAAAGCAGTATAAAAAGGAGCTTTATTATGTGGCGACGGGAATCGATCCAGCCATGATTGAAGAGGTTCCCTCTGATTTACGGATCAATTTCATTGGTCCTAACAACCAGGTTAAAGATTTTCCAGACCATGTTTCTCTTTTAGGTCCAATGGAGAGTAATGATATCCCTTCAAAATTGGATGGTGGCTTTGGACTTTTGTATTATCCCCAAAAAGGGGGATATAAAGGGATGCATCGTTATGGGGAATATAATAATCCCATGAAACTCTCATTATATTTAGCTTCAGGCTTACCTGTTGTTTGCTTGTCAAATACTGCTCATGCAAAATGGATTAAAGCACAGGGGGTTGGCGTTGTCATTGATAATTTGGAAGATCTCGGAGAAGCAATCAATGGAGTGAGCGAGGATGCTTACTACCAAATGCTTGACAATCTCAAGCCATGGCAACGTGCAGTAACCTCAGGTTTTTTTGCCAAAGGTGCAGCAATCGAAGCGGTTCGTGTGCTTAATCTTGGTTTTACAGATACTTTAATTCATCAGGAGGGAAACAATGACTAATTGGATTACACGACTCAATGCCACAAACTACCAGCAGCAATATGATGCCATCCAAATTGTAAGTGAAAACGTCGCCCATTCCGCTCAAGCGCTTGGTTTTCAAGAGTTGAATATTACCGGTTATCCTAATATTAGTGATCAGGCAATGAGACGTCACCATATCCGGGAAGCCGTATTGGGGGTGATTCAGCCAGGGGATCTCGTTGTTGTACAATTTCCGATGTGGACTCATTTAAATTTTCAAGCGGAGTTTTTCGACACCATCAAGGGAATTGAAGGCGTTCGAATGGTTGCTTTGCTTCATGATATTCCGACTTGGATGTTTACCAAGGGCGAAGAAGAGTATGATCGAGCCAATGATTTCTGGTTGAATCAGCTCAAAAAATTTGACCTATTGATTGTCGCTAACGAAAAAGGGGCCCACAAATTACAAGAGGATGGCGTCCATGTGCCCATGATTCCGATGCAATTTTGGGATTATTTCTATCAAGGTCCAAGGCAAGAAAAACATTTTAAGAAGCAACTTTATTACGTGGGTGGGCGAGACATTATTGATACCACTTATCGAGCAGCCACTCCTCTTTATATTTATGATCGTCATGTCGAACAGAAGGTCTTGGAAAGTGGAAGTGTCACTTGGTTAGGACGCCAACCGAGCGATGAAATTGTTTCTCGTTTAGATGGTGGATTTGGGGTTGTCGTGACAGAAAATCTTATCGAAAAATCGAACATGAATTTTGTTTATTATAACCAGTTCAATAACCCGACCAAGTTGTCTATGTATTTGGCAGCAGGCCTGCCTGTCATTGTCTCTAGTAAAACCTATCATGCCTCGCTTGTTAAGGAGCATGGGATAGGTCTTGTCGTGGATGATTTGAATGAGATTGATCAGATTTTTTCTTCTATGACTGCGGGAGATTATCAAAAGCTTGTGGACAATGTTAAGCCATGGCAAGAGGCAATTTCAAGCGGTTTCTTTATTCAACGGGCTTTGTTTGCGATGCTTCGTGCCTTGGAATTAGGGTTTAGCGATGACTTGATTAAAGAAAAAGAGGTTGAGTGATTGGCTTGAAAGGAGGTGATAAAAGATGCCCATTCGAGATGAGCAAACGCGTAAGAAAAAGCGAGAACAATTAAGATTACTTAATGAAAGTAGCTATGATCGTGAAGCAATCATTGCGAGCGAGCGAGCATTGCTTGAGATCAAGACGGAAGGGACGGTTTATATCGATATTCCTTTCCAATTTGATTTTGGTACTAATCTTCATTTTTCAGGTAATTTTTATGCGAATACTGATTGTCTCTTCTTGGATACCGGAGACATCAATTTTGGAAAGAATGTTAAGTTAGGCCCACGGGTCCAGATTTACACGGTGAACCATCCAGTGGATCCAACCGAACGGCTGGAAAAGGGACTTGCGATTGCTTCTCCTGTTACGATAGGGGATAATGTTTGGATTGGCGGTGGGAGCATCATTAATCCAGGGGTGGTCATTGGCTCGAATACGGTGATTGGTTCTGGAAGTGTGGTGACTCGATCACTCCCATCTAATGTGTTGGCGGCTGGTGTCCCAGCCAGAGTCATTCGAGAAATTTAAAGGAACGAAAGAAAGGTTAGAGAAATTTAATGTCCAGAAAAAACAACATTAAGAAAATGTTAAACTCCGATAAGCATGAGCGCTACCGCTCCTACAAGCGCAAAAAAACGTGGATGTATGCGACAATCACAGGGATCGCGAGTGTCTTAGGAGGTGGTAGCATTGCGGTACCGATGATTAAAGCGGATACCACAAGCACAGGAGATAGTCAGGCGAAAGAAATTGACAGTACAAGTCAACTTTTAGTCAATCAAAGTAGTACAACGATTCCGGCAAGTACGAGTTCTAGAACTGTTCATATCGATGGGGCCGATTATGGGAAGTATTTTGTACAAAATGGGACTGCCACTATTGCTGGGGATACCTCAACATTGACGCAAGATATAGGTAACCAGGTTGGTAATACGCTTCTCAACACCAAAATAGATATGGATCAATCTTTTACGCTTCAAGGACTTGTTAATCTTGGAGACAAGAGTAAGTCGCAAGGAGGGGCAGATGGAATTGGATTTGTCTTCCAGCCGGGGGATACAAATGTTATTGGAACAGCTGGCAACGGAATGGGTATAGCTGGTGTGCAAGGAGCTTTTGGTTTTAAACTCGACACTTATTATAATTCAGATACAAAACCAGCCTATAATCCGGATCCAAGCAGATTTGCGACTTCCGACAATGGTAAGAGTGCTTCTTTTGGCGCATTTGTGGATGGTACTAGTGGTGTAGCAAATACTATTGATTCAACCGATTCGCCTGCTAAACAAATTTCCCAACCATCAAATAACGAATTTAAAACTATCACAGTCTCTTATGATGGTAATACAAAAGCAATGACTGTGTCGTATGATGGTCAAAGTTGGACAATGGATATTTCTTCATTGCTTGGAAATAACACGGCTATGTCATTTGGAATTTTAGGATCTACAGGTTCTTTCCACAATACTCAACAATTTAGATTGACAAGCTTTGATTATACGGTTGCTCAAGGGAAAGTTACTGCACATTATGTGGATGATACAGGTAAAACTATCAATCCAGATGTGACTCAACAAGGAGATATCGGAGATCCTTGGTCAACAGAACAGAAAGATATTCCTGGTTATACTTTTAAAGAAACCCAAGGCACTCCTACAGGTAACTATACAGCTAATGATCAAGAAGTGACTTATGTCTATACCTTTGGGGATTCAGCCTCTGATTCAGATAGTCAGAGTGACAGCTTAAGTGACTCTACGAGCGATAGTACGAGTGATTCAGTTTCTGATAGCAACTCATTAAGTGATTCCGATAGTGACTCTATGAGCGATAGTACGAGTGATTCAGTTTCCGATAGCAACTCATTAAGTGATTCCGATAGTGACTCTACGAGTGATAGTACGAGTGATTCAGTTTCCGATAGCAACTCATTAAGT